>Ga0308019_10000463_pt1 | contig 25482 bp, 20 predicted proteins | sample Neamet284_FD_203135 | JGI IMG/M metagenome (GOLD analysis project Ga0308019, IMG submission 203135) | Marine microbial communities from water near the shore, Antarctic Ocean - #284 | ecosystem: Environmental > Aquatic > Marine > Unclassified | place: Southern Ocean | collected 2014-10-01 | reverse complement strand
CAAACCAGACTCAAGGGCTGAGTACTCAATAGACATCTCACGAGGAATTAATCGATATGATTTTTCGAGGCGCATAGAGTCCATTGCACGTATGCCAAAGGGCTTGATTTCAAACTCGGCACCGGCATTCATTAATTGATCAAAGATATAGTTTTGCATCTCAATAGGGTGGTGTAGCTCCCAACCCAGTTCGCCTACGAAGTTAACACGCAGCGCCTCTGCTTGCGCATAGCCAACATTAATCGACTTTCCGGTTAGCCATTTGAAGTTATCATTGGATAGATCCGTATCAGTAAGCTTTTGGAGCACATCACGAGATTTTGGTCCCGCTAGCACCAGTACGCCCATTTGAGTAGTGATTTTCTGAAGATTAACCGAACCATCACGAGGCGCAAGCTTGGTAAGATAGTCCCAGTCATGGCGTTCTTGGCTGCCGGCAAACACTAGGTAATAGCTATTTTTTGCTCGCTTATAAATAGTAAATTCTGCTCGAACACCTCCGTTTTTCGACAGCATATGGCAAAGCCCGATGCGGCCAATCGCTTTAGGCACATTGTTAGCTACAATACTGTTCAGCCAGCCTTCAGACCCATGGCCAGTCACTGTGCACTTAGAAAAGGCAGACATGTCCAAGACGCCAACATGCTCATTCACATGGCGACATTCCTGACCGACAAAATCAAAGTAATTAGAGCGGCGAAAAGAATTCTTCTCGACAATACGACCGTCAACTAGCGCTGTAGAATGGTTTTTATTCCACAATGTATCCGCTTTATCGAGATCATCCTCTGATAATGAATAACCAGGAGGTGCAAACCAATTGGGTCGCTCCCAGCCATACACTGAACCAAATACCGCACCTAGATTTTTCATGCGATCATAGCAAGGTGTAGTTTTTAAAGGACGCGCGCCACCACGCTCTTCATCTGGATAGTGATTTTTAAAGACATGATCGTAGGCCTCTTCGTTTTTGGTGCGCAGATAACCGCGAGTCGCGTAAGGTCCAAAACGCCTCGGATCAACGCCCATCATATCCACTGTAGGCTCACCGTCTACAATCCATTCTGCTAACTGCCAACCAGCACCACCGGCTGCGGTGATACCAAAACTGTGCCCCTCATTAAGCCAGAAGTTCTTTAACCCCCAGGCTGGGCCCACTATAGGGTTGCCATCTGGGGTGTAGGCAATAGCCCCGTTATAAATGGTTTTGACACCTACCTCTGCGAAGGCAGGAACCCGGCTCATGCATGCTTCAATATGAGGCATTAGTCGATCAAGATCACCGTTAAATAATTCATATTCGGACTGATCGCTAGGACCGTCCATATAACAACAGGGCGCGCCCTCCTCATAAGGCCCCAAGATAAATCCACCAGCCTCTTCCCTCAGGTAGTAACCTGCGTCAGATTCACGCAATACCGCCTGCTCTGGCAAACCCGCTGCTTTTCGGGCTAGGATGTCGGGGTGTGGGTCAGTCACAATATACTGGTGCTCTACTGGGATGACAGGGATATCAAGCCCCACCATCTCCCCGGTTTTACGCGCGAAATTGCCGGTACAAGCAACGACATGTTCACAGTGAATGTCGCCTTTGTCGGTTTTGACTATCCAGCTATCATCTGTCTGTTGTTCAAGATCCAAAACAGTCGTATTACGATAGATCTCTGCACCGCGAGCGCGAGCACCCTTGGCTAGTGCCTGAGTAAGATCAGCTGGTTGAATATAGCCATCATCCGGGTGCTGAATAGCACCGATAATTCCATCAGTATTGCACAGCGGCCAGACCTCTTTAACTTCTTCCGGCGTTAAGAAGTTAACCTCTACGCCTACTGTTTGGGCAATGCCCGAGTAATATTTATACTCATCCATTCGGTCTTCAGTGGCCGCCAACCGTATGTTAGAGACCACACTAAACCCAACATTTTGACCGGTTTCTTCCTGTAATTCGTGATAAAAATCGACCGAGTACTGATGTAACTTACCCACCGAATAACTCATGTTAAACAAAGGAAGCAACCCTGCAGCGTGCCATGTAGAACCAGACGTTAGCTCTTTACGTTCAACTAAAACGACGTCAGTCCAGCCTTTCTTGGCCAGATGATAGAGCGTGCTAACGCCCACAACACCCCCACCAACCACTACCACCTGTGCACTTTTCTTCATAGCAACTTCTCAATTTTGTCTTTTATTTAGGGCTTTAATAATTGCGAAGTGTAGCTGGCAACACAACGCAGATAGCCCACAGTTGCGACTGAATTATACCTGAAAACGCCAAACACTTAGAGTCGCTTTTGAGACAACCATTGACGGTCTTAGAAATCCCTTTAACATAGGCTTTACGGAAGATGAGGCACCTAAAAATTAACGTCCATTAAAAGAGAGAGCTACAGCAATGAGTGACATTGAAATCGCCCGCAACAGCAAGATGAAAGCGATCACTGACGTAGCCGCAGGTATCGGTATACCAGAGTCGGCGCTTGTACCCTATGGCAAAACTAAAGCAAAAATCGACCCTGACTATTTGACCTCGCTAAAAGACCGCCCAGATGGAAAGCTGATTTTGGTGACTGCTATTAGTCCAACTCCAGCTGGCGAAGGTAAAACTACGACCTCTGTCGGGCTTAATGACAGTCTAAATAAAATAGGTAAAAAATCGATTGTTTGTCTGCGCGAACCAAGCCTTGGACCCTGTTTTGGAATGAAGGGTGGCGCGGCTGGGGGAGGTTATGCTCAGGTAGTACCTATGGAAGATATTAACCTGCACTTTACAGGGGACTTCCACGCAATAGGTGCGGCCCACAATCTACTCTCTGCTCTGCTCGACAATCATATTCATTGGGGCAACAGTTTAGAAATAGATGCTCGACGTATTCAGTGGAAGCGGGTGATTGACATGAACGATCGCGCCCTTCGCAGTATTAATTGTGGACTTGGTGGCCCCGGCAATGGTTTTCCTCGCCAAGACGGCTATGACATTACCGTGGCCTCAGAAATTATGGCCATATTCTGTCTAGCTAACGATCTTGAGGATCTCAAAGCCCGGCTAAACAAAATCGTTGTGGCGTACACCCGCGATCATAAGCCAATTTTAGCCAGTGAGATTAAAGGTATTGGCGCCATGGCTGTGTTGCTGAAAGACGCGCTTGCACCGAATTTGGTACAGACTTTAGAAAACAATCCGGCGATTATTCACGGTGGTCCTTTTGCCAATATTGCTCATGGTTGCAACTCGGTTATAGCCACCAAAGCGGGCCTAAAACTAGCCGATTATGTGGTAACAGAAGCCGGCTTTGGAGCAGATTTGGGGGCGGAGAAATTCTTTAATATCAAATGCCGCAGCGCCAACTTAAGCCCCGACGCCGCAGTCATCGTTGCCACGGTTAGAGCGCTTAAGATGCACGGTCACGTAAGTAAAGACAACCTGGGTGAAGAAAATGTAGAGGCCTTACATGAGGGTTGTAGCAACCTAGTAAGACACATCGAGAACGTTAAATCATTTGGTGTGCCAGTCGTGGTTGCGATCAACCGATTTACAACCGATACCGATGCCGAAATCGCTATGATTAAGCAGGTAACTGAATTAAATGGCGTGAAAGCTATTGAATGTACTCATTGGGCCGATGGTGGCGCGGGTAGTGAAGCCTTAGCACATGAAGTGGTTGCTTTAGTCGATGGCGGCCATGCTAACTTTGCGCCACTGTATACCGATGAAATGCCAATTTGGGACAAGATTAAAACGGTTGCTACGCGCCTTTATCGTGCCGATGATATTATTGCCGACCAAAAAATTAGGGACCAGATTAACAGCTTCCAAGAGGCTGGTTATGGCCATTTCCCGGTGTGCATTGCCAAAACTCAATATAGCTTCTCGACAGACATGAATCTTAAAGGGGCGCCGAACAATCATGTAGTAGCAATCCGTGAAGTTCGATTGTCTGCCGGTGCTGGCTTTATTGTAGTGGTCTGTGGCGATATTATGACCATGCCTGGCCTGCCAAGAGTACCCGCTGCGAACAATATTGATGTTGACGCGAATGGTGAGGTAGTCGGATTATTTTAGATACAGACCTGGGCAAAGCCACTGCGCTTAAATGCCCCAATTGCGATGGTGAACTAATTGCCGTCGCAGGCAATGCGTCACGAGTCTATCGCTGTGCCAACAACCATAATTTTGATCTTGCCCGCGAGGGCTACCTCAACCTGCATCTATCCCAGCACAAGCGAAGTAAAATGCCAGGTGACAGTAGCCAAATGATTAAAAGTCGGCAACGGTTTTTAAATGGTGGCTATTATCAGCCTCTAGCTGATGCCCTCATTACTGCAGTCAATAATTGTCCTCTTGGTTTTGAGCAAAGATTGCTAGATATTGGCTGTGGTGAAGGCTATTACCTGCAACAATTGGCAAATGCAGCCAAGAGTTCCAACACCAACTTAAAGCTAGTTGGCTTAGATATTTCTAAAGCCGGTGTACGACTAGCAGCCAACCGTAAGCTGGGCGCTCAACTGGTTGTAGACAGTGCCTACAAGATACCCCTATTTGACAATAGTATAGATACAGCGCTATCAGTCTTCTCACCGATATGCCCAGACGAGACCGCACGGGTTTTAAGCGCTGATGGTTTGCTAATGATGGTGGGCCCAGGAGAGGAACATCTCACAGGCCTTACCGCGCACATTTATGAACAACATCAACCTCATGGCGGCAACTTTAACGTGTTGGATGAACACCCGGCCTTTGATCTTAAGGAACAGATAGACGTTAAGACCAGTATCACCGTGAAGGGGCCTGACATTCTTGACCTATTGACCATGACTCCATATTACTGGCATACCAGTGCTGAGCAGCAAGAACAAGTAGCGGCCCTTACTCTTCTGACTACACCAGTACATTTTTCTCTGCGAATTTATCAGCGCACATCTTTTTGAACAGTAAGTCTCAGTCTTAAATCAAACTAGTAAGCTGGAATATCTGCCGCTGTGCGGAAACCAATATGGGATGATGCCAAAGTTGTATCTTGAGCCTGTCTCGCAGCGGGTCGAAAGCGCTGGCAGTAGTTATCTGAGCACAAAAAGGAACCGCCTTTGAGAGTCTTAACAGTCACCCCAGGTTGCTGTGGATCATAGCCTTCAATGCCGTAATCTCGTTTGCGGTCAGGTCCGTATGCCGTATCAGTCCACTCCCAGACATTGCCAGTGGTATCGTACAACCCAAGTCCATTGGCTGCAAAGCAGCCTACAGGGGAGCTACCAACAAAACCGTCTTCGTTCATATTGTTGTAGGGAAAGCGTCCCTGCCAAGTATTGGCCTTTGGTTTACCCGTATTGGGGCTCTCTTCTCCCCACGAAAAAGACGCGCCATCTAGTCCACCTCGAGAGGCATATTCCCACTCTGCCTCAGTGGGTAATCGTCGTCCCAGCCACTGAGCATAAGCTATAGCATCGGCATGGATAATCTGAACCACAGGATAGGCTTCTTTGCCCTCAAGGGAACTGGCAGGGCCCTCAGGATGCTGCCAATTAGCACCTGGAATGAACCGCCACCAGGTTGCTGGCGAACTTGGTTTGTCTAAATCAGGAGCTACAAACACCATAGAACCTGGCACTCTAAACTCTGATGGAATCTGCGGAAACTCTAGCTCTGACAGACCACGCTCGGCAGCAGTGACATAACCGGTAGCATCGACAAAGGCTTTAAACTGACCATTGGTAACTTCAGTTTTATCAATATTGAAATCAGCAACTTGGACGATCTTAACAGGCCCTTCGTTAGGATAATAACGATTATCGCCAAATTTAAAGTCGCCACCACTAACGTTAATAGTTTGATTGGCCTCACTGCCCGATAGACACTCAAGAGGTAACTGATCTTCACTACAGGCTACTAAAAGGCCTAGGCATAAAATAATTAAGCCGATTTTAATCGAACTTTTATCCATGTTTTCTCTCTATTATTTTGGGCCGTAGGCATAAAAGTCCGTTTTAGCTATACCGCGCTGGTAGCCAGGGCGCTCATGACATCGATCACGAAATGCCATTAGGTTAGGGAGTTTATCCGCGGAATACATCATGGGGGCAATTTCGGCAATAAAGGACAACTGAATATCTGCACCGCTAAAGGTATCCCCGACAAACCAGCTAACGCCTTCTAAGGATTGTTCTATATAACCCAAGTGTCGTGTTAACTCGTCGCTAATACGCGGCTTCAAGGCCTCGCCACCATCGGGCAACTTAGATGTGTAAAGTTTGAGCATTAATGGCAACACAGCGCCACTCTCCCCGTAGTGCAGCCATTGAAGGTATTGCTCATGTTCTTGGCTACCTGTCGAGGGTAAAAGTTGGCCATCACCGTAATGACGCAACAGATAGTCGATAATAGCACCAGATTCAATGACGGTAACATCTCCATCACTTAGCACCGGTGATTTCCCCAAGGGATGCACTGCCTCAAGCTCTGGTGGAGCTAAGCTCGTGACTGGATCACGTTGGTAGCTCTTAATCTGGTAGTCAACACCCAGCTCTTCAAGTAACCATATAATACGCTGAGAGCGTGAGTTATTAAGGTGATGTACTGTCAACATGTGTCTAGATCCTATTTGTTGGGCCTGGTTGTGATTGTTTTTATTTTAATAGATGGCTTTTAATAATATCGAAAATTTCAGGTTGAGTGACCATAGCTGGCACTAGGCCTTGGCCCACATCATTGCTGAGCAAGGGCACATTAACACCGGTATGTTCTTCACTAAAGAAATCATTGGTGGCGTAGTTCACGCCCATAATCTCGCCTTCTCGTGTATTGATACGGGCCACGTGTCCAGGACTATAGACGGGCACTGGAATGTCAACAAAAAGAGTTCGCTCAGCTACCAACTGCGCCGCTTGACCATGATCAGCAGTGACTAGGACCAGTGTGTCGGGGTGGGTTTTGGCAAATGCTAACGCCAAATCAAGTGTTTCATCAAGTTGTTGTAACTCTCCAATGCTGCCACAGGCCTTACGCTCATGTGATTGTTTATCTATTGATGCTGATTCGATCATCAAGAAAAAGCTATCAGCGCCAGAGTCCCCTCCAGCCAATCGCGACAAGGCTGTCTCAGTCATCAATGCAAGACTTGGCATACCTACATACTCAGGATTATCTTCACAGTCCATGGGCTCAGGGTAAGTAACTGAACCAAGCGCCCAGTGTAAGCGGTTCAGTAGGCTGGGTATGGGCTTTTCCGCCACTCGGTCATCTTCACCACGCCACATAACCGGCATAGTGCTGGGTGAAAACAATCCGAGCAGTTTATCCGAGCCGTTGTTATTTAACTCTGTTGCCCGCGTCACGACCTGATAACCTGCCTTTTTTGCCAGCTGCAGGACGCTTTGGCCTGAGCCCTCTGCCACTTGAACAAAGTGTTGCATGCCACCGCCAAGGGCTACATGGAGGCCAGAATCAACTAACTGTTCTGAAATAGAACCGAGGCCACCATTACTTTTAAGGTCTGGAGAGCAATCAGCAATAGTTTTATAGTAAGTTTCTGCTTGAACCATCATCTCTGGGTTTTCACAGTCGCGTGTATTGACATGCGCGTAAAAGGCGGACGGTGTGGCATCGGTAATACTGGCCGTACTAACTATCCCCGATTTAATGCCCTGCTGCTGGGCTAGTTCGACGATATTAACTAAATCTCTATCATCGCCGGCACTCGTGCCTACCCGTCCAATACTCGTTGCAACACCACTCGCCATAGAGGTGGCACTGTTTGCAGAATCAGCGACATAAATTGGTCGATTTGGATTTGCATCATCAACCGTCAATACCTGAGCAGTACTTCTCAATGGCAATTTATCAAGCGTAAGCTTGCCGCGGCTGCCGACAAGATAGTTTCGAGCGATAGTAATTTGATGATCGTCCATACCATCACCAATAATCAAGATGACGTTTCCTGCGGTACTGGTCAAAGAAATTGAACACAGGGCGACAAATAAAAGTGCGGCGAAGATTGTTTTCGCGCTCTTACCACAGTGATAGTTCATAGAATTTATTCCAATTAAAAATGGTGCCCGATTTGAATTTCTAATAGATTATGCCAGTAATTTATAACAAACGGTGCTTTAGATTAGCGATTTCCTCCTATATTATAAATATACTAAAATTTTACTTTAAAAATATTTTTTGGAGCTTCGATTTTATGATTACGCCTGCATTGCAAAGCTTTATTAACCGTCATAAATTGCCAGAATCTTATCTGTCGATGGCTGAGCAATGGTTTTCTCCTATCATCTCGGAGTTTGGCGAACATTATGAGCGCGACCAAAGTATTCAGATAATAGGTATTAACGGCTGCCAGGGCTCAGGTAAGTCAACACTAGCAGATTACCTTTGCACCCAAGTAAAGCTGCAATATGACGTCACCACCGTAGCCTTATCACTGGATGATTTTTATCTAACTAGGGCAGAGCGTAGCGCCCTTGCACGTGACGTGCATCCTCTATTAGCCGTCCGTGGCGTGCCTGGCACTCACGATATTAAACTAGCTATTAACACTATTAATAGCCTAAAGGCTGGTGAAAAAACCTTTCTTCCTCGGTTTGATAAGAGTACTGACGACAGAGTTGCAATTGAAAAATGTTCAATGATAGAAGGTCCTATTGGACTTATAGTAGTTGAGGGCTGGTGCTTTGGCGCCACACCAGAACCTGAAGAAAAGCTAACCGTGTCGATTAACGAATTAGAACGGCAGTCTGATGCCGAGGGTCTTTGGCGTCATTTTGTTAATGATGCTTTGGCTGGAGATTATCAATCCTTATTTAATGTGGCTGATCGCCGCGTGATGCTTAAAGCGCCTTCTTTTGATAGGGTTTTTCAGTGGCGACTAGAACAAGAGCAGAAGTTGGCCGAGAGGTTAAAACTTAGTGATGCAGAGCAAGCTCTTTCAAACATTATGGGCGAAGATGATATTAGACACTTTATTAACTACTTTCAGCGCATAACTGAGCATTGCCTTTTTAGCATGCCGGAGCAAGTCGATCACTTATATCAATTGAATGAGAGCCGTGCCATTACCCACCACAATCGTTTAAATTCAAGCAGCTAGCCTATTACTTTATACCACCACGGCATTTTGATTGAATTCGCTGACAACTCTCAAGAGCTGTCGACAAGTGATCTGGCCCACTAATTTCCCATGATCTAAGACTGGGCGACGACGATGGCCCTTTTTCACCATATCATCGGCAATATCAACTAAATCAGCATGTAACTCACAGTAATCGACTTCTTCTGTCATATAATCTTTGACCTTTCCAACATCGCCATGCTCGTTGTAGGTTACCGCCAAGATAGCTCGCAGACAGTCAATTTCAGATAACAAGCCCACTAGATCATCATGCTCATCAACCACGCATATCCCAGATATCCTATTGTCAATAATCATATGAATCGCATCAAAAAGATCAGCATCCGCCAGGATCTTTATGGGTCCTTGAACCATATAATCGCTAAGGTCAACCGAATGTAGCATAAACACCTCCGCACTTTGATTAACTGTTTACAACAGCAGGTTTTATAGGCCCCCTGCATAGGCAATAAAAGGTTGTGGCCATGAGCCAAGCACTAAAATGGACACCAATAAGGCCAGCGCAAGTATATTCTCGAGGAGATTAGCGCTTTCGCCATCACCATCGGTAGACTTACTCATAGCAAAAATAACCCTCAGATAGTAATAGATACCTACGGCACTACCCACGACTAACACCGCCAGCAATCCCCATAGACCTGACTGAATACCAACCGTAATGACGAAGAACTTGGCCATAAACCCAGCGGTCAAAGGTATACCCGCTAGTGATAACATGGCCACAGTTAGGGCAGAGGCCTCTAGTGGACGATGCCAAAACAGACCCTCAAAGGCACCAATATCTTGTTTAGCTGGATCTTCACCGGCTACCGTTGAGACGACTGCAAAAGCAGCTAGCGTAGTCAATATATAGGCCGTCAGATAAAAGGTAATACTCTGGCTAATGAGTCCGGTATCCAAATGCGTCAAAGCGATCAACACTACGAGTAAATAACCAAAATGAGCAATAGACGAATACGCTAATAGACGTTTGATGTTTTCTTGGCGTAAGGCCAGCCAATTTCCAACTAACATAGACGCAACCGCCAACACCACTAACGCTGTGTTTAAACCGCTGTATTGATGGAGGGCTCCATCTATATAGAAACGGCTAAGGGCAATAAAAACGGCGCCCTTAGAAACGGTCGCAAGAAAACCGGTAACCGGTGTGGGCGCACCCTGGTATACATCCGGAGTCCACATATGGAATGGTGCAACGGATAGCTTAAAGCCAATACCCGCCAAAACCATCGCACTGCCAGCCATTATCAGCATAGGGTTTTCAGCATAGGCGGCGGCGCCTTTAGCACCAATACCTGCGAAACTTAATTCACCAGTAGCCGCGTAAATCAGAGCAAAACCATAGAGCAGCATTGCCGAAGCACAGGCCGACAGAACCAAGTATTTAATAGCGCCCTCAAGAGGCAACTGACCGCGCTCTGGAAAGGCTATCATGGCGTAAAGAGCGACGCCCATTAACTCCATACCCAGCAATAAAGAAACCATGTGACTGGACTGAATTAATACCACCGCCCCTAATACAGACAGCACTAGCAGTAAATAATATTCTTCTTTTCGCTCACCCTCAGGGGAGAATGTCTCTCGAGAGAGTACCAGAATCACCAAAGAGGCGAGCAGAATCAGGCTAGTGAAAAACAGGCTCCAGTGGTCGACTTGTAAAAGAATCGTTACCGGTTGGGTGAAGTCTCGAGCATAACTAGCGCCCCACAGAGTCAGTGTGAAACCAATAGCAGTAATCACCCATGCAACGGACTGATCCCTTTTTATTGAGGCCTGAATCATCAGTACAATAGCGGTAAGAGATAGCATCAAAATGGGCGCTAAGGCAGAAAACATAGTCGCGTTCATTGCGCCAACTCCACTGCGGCAACCGCCGGTGTGGCGGTGAGTTCAAGTAAACTTTGCAATACCGGTTGTGCCGCATCTAATACGGGTTGCGGATAAACCCCCAATACTATTAGAGCGATTATCATTACCGTCATGGTCAGCATCTCGCGAGACCCAAAATCAATAAGACCATATTCAGCCCACTTTTTATTGACCTCACCCTGAAAAGATCGTTGCATAAGAAGTAGAGAATAGGCTGCACCGGTTATAAGGCCCGTAGCAGCAACAACAGTAATCCAAACGTTGACCTGGAATAGCCCCAGTAACACCAAGAATTCAGCAACAAAATTACCCAACCCTGGCAGGCCTAATGATGCCACTACAAAAAACATCGCTACTGCGCCCATCCGCGGCATTTGCTGCCACAGACCACTCATCTCTCGCATGTCTCGCGTATGCAACCGCTCTTGTAATGATCCAGCGATCATAAACAGAGCCGCGGTGCTAAACCCATGAGCCACCATTTGCATCACTGCACCCTGCAGTGCTAATTCATTCCACGCATAGATGCCAAGAAGTACAAAACCCATATGACTGACACTGCTATAGGCAATGAGGCGCTTAAAGTCTGTTTGTCCAAAGGCCAGCACCGCACCATAGACCACGCCCGCAGCACCCAACAACATAGCTGGATAGGAAAAATTCAACGCTGCCTCAGGAAATAGCGGTACCGCAAACCGAATGAGTCCATAAGCACCTGTTTTAAGGAGGATGCCGGCCAGAATAACGCTACCAGCTGTAGGCGCCTGCGTATGTGCATCGGGCAACCAAGTATGAAAAGGAAACCCAGGCAACTTGACCACAAAGGCAATAAAGAAACCCAGCATGATCCAATGCGCAGTTCGCTCGGCCATCTCGGTATTCAGCAAATCAAAGTAACTAAAGGTCCAAACCCCTGTGCCACTATGGTTAACCGCCACCAGTGCCAGTATAGACATCAGCATCAACAAGCCACTGGCTTGGGTAAATATAAAGAACTTCATAGCCGCATAGCCGCGATTTTCATGACCCCAGATAGCAATCATGAAATACATTGGGATTAGCATGACTTCCCAAAACAAGAAAAATAGCATCAGGTCTAGGGCCATGAACACACCTAATACGCCTGCTAGAGACCACAATAAGTTGGCTTCGAAGAAGCCTTTGCGCACCACGATATCGGTCCAAGAAGCACTGATAGCAATCGCGCCAAGAACCAGTGTTAGCAATACCATCAGCAAACTAATACCATCTAATGCTAGCTCGATACTAATACCAAAAGCAGGGATCCAGTCAGCCTTAAAGTGCATTAACCACGTCGATGGGTCATTGGCCACAGGTGCTTGTAGTTGGGTAATCTCAGGCATCCCAGATAGGCAAACAAGAAGATACAACAAGTCAGCTAGGACCACAGCCATAGCCACTTTCCGAGGCATGGTGTCACTAATGCGCTCAGATAAAATAGCCAATAAGCCGCCGGCCAGGAGTATCACTATAAGGTTAATCATCACCATTAGAGCACTCCCACTGAAAGATTAGCGGCCAGCGTAATCACTAAAATCAGCCCTGCTACCATGCTTGCCAAGTACCAGCGCATACGGCCTGACTGAGCAACACTCAGCCAGTGGTTAAAGGTTTGATTGAGGGCGACGATGAAGCCATATATCGCATCCACAGGCTCTCCTTTAAGTAAATTAGCCAAGCCATAATAAGGTCTTACAAAAAGTCGATCATACAGCCAATCGATACCCCAACCACTGAGCCAGAACTGTCCCAGACTCTTACCTAGGGCTGAGTTAGCAAGGCCGTCAATTTTTAATCGTCCGCTATAAAAGATCAGGTAGGCTATTAATACACCAAAAATAGGCACCGATATAGACACATATTCAACCCAATGTGCCGGGTGACTGCCATCACCAGCAGGGAAAACCTCAGTGACGGGAATCATGAACCACCCACCCACCATGGCCAAGAAACACAACACCGAGAGCGGCACCGCCATGCGCCAGCCAGTGTCTTTATCAGGTTCGGTGTTGGCCTTACCAAAAAACACCACAAAAACTAATCGAAAGCTATAGATGGCAGTTAGCAATGCGCCTAAAAGGCCGGCCATCCAGAGCCCCGGCCCGATATCAGGAAGTTGATAAGCCTGCAGTAAAATCTGGTCTTTACTGAAGAATCCTGACGTCATTGGTAGCGCGGCCAATGCCGCTGAACCAATCATGAAACTCCAAAATGTGACCGGCATTTTAGTTCTTAAGCCGCCCATTTTGAAAATGTTATGTTCGTGATGTAGGCAGTGGATAATGGCACCTGACCCCAAAAACAATAACGCTTTGAAAAAAGCATGTGTCATTAGGTGAAAAATGCCTGCACTCCAAGCCCCTACACCCAAAGCAAGAAACATATAGCCGATCTGACTAATCGTCGAGTAAGCCAAAATACGTTTGATATCGGTTTGCATCAGCGCAGTAAAGGCCGCCATCAGCGACGTGGTTATGCCAATGACTGCAACCACTGTCATGGCTGTCGGTGCCAACAAGAACAATCCATGAGTGCGCGCTATCAAATAAACCCCTGCAGTAACCATTGTCGCCGCATGAATCAGAGCACTAACGGGCGTCGGGCCGGCCATAGCGTCTGGCAACCAAGTATGTAATGGCAACTGGGCTGATTTTCCAACAGCACCGCAGACTAATAGGAGACAGGCTATTAAGGGGACAGTATCACCAACCTGCCAAGTTTGGTTGGCCTCCCCCACCATAGTCTGAATATCTAAAGTGCCTAGCTCAGTGAATAACAGTAATAAACCCAAAGCCATGGCCGTATCGCCGATACGCGTTACGATAAAGGCCTTACGCGCGGCATGCCCATTGGCGTTGTGCTGGTACCAGAACCCGACTAACAGGTAACTACAAACCCCTACGCCTTCCCACCCCAGATACAACAACAAGAGGTTATCGGCCATAACCAAAACCAACATGGCGGCAACAAACATATTCAGGTAGGCGAAGTATCGCGCATAACTTGGATCTTTCTCCATAAATTCAGTAGAGAACAGGTGAATTAAAAAACCAACGCCGGTAATTACCGACATCATCACTAGAGTCAGCCCATCAAAATAAAACGAAATGCCTGGAGCAAATCCTGCCACTTCCATCCAGGTCCACAGGGAAAGTTGAATAACCTGCTGATTCTGCATAAATTCGGCAGCCAACAGTAGCGTTAGTAAAGCCGCTATGCCCACTGACCCAACGCCCAGAGCCCCAATTTGCAATGCCTTAAAACGACTACCAAACAGCATCAAGGTCACTGAGCTAAGCAAGGGAATCAGCGGTATTAGCCAAATAGTCTCACTCATAATTAACCCTGCATCCGGTTGGCATGATCCATATCCAATGTTTTAAAGCGTTTCTGAACTTGAAGTACCAAACCCAGACCCACGGCCACCTCGGCTGCAGCCACAGTGAGGATAAGCATAAATACTATCTGTCCGTCAGGTTGTCCCCAGTGAGCTCCCGCAGCGACAAAAGCCAAGGCCGCGGCATTGAGCATGACTTCCAGTGACATCAATATAAAAATAATGTTGCGCCTAATCATTAGGCCGAGCATGCCAATGGCAAACAGGAGCGAGGAGACTAGAAGGATGTGGTTAAGTGGTATATTTAGGCCGTCCATTATTGACCACCCTGCTTTTCTAAGTTGTCTCGCTCAAGGTAACGACGACCAAGGTGGAAAGAACCAACCAAACCTGCCAGCAATAACATAGAGGCAATCTCTACCGCTAACACATAGGGGCCAAATAGAGACAAACCCACCTCTTTTGCCGAGACGGCGGTAATAGACACTGGGCCGCTGGTTTGACTAATCACCATGACTAGTTCAATGAGTAATACAACCGACAAAATCGCAGGCCCTGCCCATATTGATGGCTGTAGCCATTGCCGTTCCTGCTTATCGCCCTTCTCACCTAAGTTAAGCATCATGATGACAAAGACAAATAGCACCATAATGGCCCCAGCATAAATAACAATTTCTAGAGCTGCTGCAAATGGAGCGCCAATCAAGAAAAAGATAACGGCAACCGCGAGCAGTGAAACGATCAGATAAATTAGGGCATGAATAGCATTAGCTCTGGTCATGGCCATCACCGTTGCCACTAATGCAACCGTTGCCGCTATGTAAAAAAGTACAATTTCAAGCATGGACGGCCCTCAGGTTTGTTGTTCCATTCAGTAGGCTCATGGCAATAAACTCTTAGTGTCGATAGGCCTAGCTTCGTTGAGCGCTTCACCTTTGTCTTTAGTGGCTGTTTTCATGCCAGAAACTCGGTAAAAATTGTAATCCGGGTATTTACCCACACCGTTAATCAGCAAATGTTCTTTCTCATAGACCATATTTTGGCGATCGTACTCACACATTTCAAAATCAGGCGTCAGCTGGATGGCATAGGTCGGGCAAGCCTCTTCACACATACCGCACATAATGCAGCGGGAGAAGTTGATGCGGAAAAATTCTGGGTACCAGGTACCGTCTTCGCGGGTGTCTTTTTGCAAGGCAATACAATCAACGGGACAGACAGCTGCACAAAGATTACAAGCAACACAGCGTTCTTCACCATCAGGATCACGAGTCAGCACAATCCGGCCTCGATAACGGGGGGACAGATATGGCATTTCTTCAGGATATTGAACGGTTTCGGCTTTGGTAAAGGTGTGTTTAAGCACCTCCCACATAGTTCTTAGTTCACTTAGCATTAGGCGACTCCCTCCATCCACAACAGCACTGCACCAGTCACTATAATATTCACCAAAGTGATCGGTAACATTACCTTCCAGCCAAGTGACATCAACTGATCGTAACGTGGTCGAGGTATTGCTGCCCGCAATAAAACAAAGAAGCAAATAACCACAAATACTTTTAGACTAAACCAGAAGAACGGAGGCAACCAATCACCAATCAACATTGGCCCATGCCAACCACCGAAGAATAGGGTCACAATCATGCAAGAAATGAGCATCAGCCCGAGGTATTCTCCGAGCATAAACATAGCAAACTTCATACCGCCATATTCAGTATGAAAACCAGCAGTAAGCTCGTGCTCCGCCTCAGGTAAATCGAAAGGCAGGCGATGGCTCTCAGCGATGCCGGCAATAATAAACACGATCAAACCGAGTATCTGAGAGAAACAAAACCAAACGTCGGTCTGGGCTTCGACAATGTCTACCAAACTAAAGCTACCGGACATCATTACTACGCCAATCAATGAGAGCCCCATAAAGACTTCATAACTGACCATTTGTGCCGCCGACCTCAAGCCCCCCAAAAGCGCATATTTATTATTAGAGGCCAAGCCACCAAGAAGTACACTGTAGACCGCAAGAGATGTCATACCGAGAAAAAATAACAAACCAATATTAACGTCGATAATCATCATGCCAGGTGCAAAGGGCACCACGGCAAAACCCATCATCATAGCCACAACAATAGCTGTAGGAGCAAAGATAAATACCAGCCGATCCGCAAACGGTGGGACCCAGTCATCTTTAAACAATAGTTTAATCATGTCTGCCGCCACCTGACCAATACCGAAGGGCCCCAGTCGGTTAGGACCATAGCGGTCTTGCCAAACACCCAGTAAGCGTCTTTCAAACCAAGTCAAGACCGCCGCTCCAGCAACACCACCAATTAAGATCGTGAGAGCGAGAATTACAGGCATCAACTCAGACATTGCTCGCTCCTCCATCACCAATCACCTGCTGAAAGGCCGCTTTATCTGAGGCAATCATCTCAGGGCCAGAGCGCTGCCATGCTTTATCGACCTCCAAGCTAACCAAACTTCCAGCCGTGAGCTCTCGCGTCTCTGAGTACCCAGCGCTGTAGCCAATACAGTTCTTCGCCACTCTAGATAGAATCCTGACCTCCAGGGAAGATTGCACATCACCCTGCTTAACCAACAAACCATCGCCCTCGGTGACGGCAAGCTTTTCAGCTACTTTTTCACCAATAGCGATAAATCCGCGCCCAGCCAACTCAGCGATTTCGTCTGTATGAGCAGATAATTCGTCACTACCGTGGATCTGTTCCATGGGCACCAGATGCCACTGATGGGGCTTCAATGTAACTTCATTAACCTGCGAAGAGATCTCAGCGCCCGTTTGAGATGAACTAATTAGCCGTACGCCTGAAGAGCCACCTTTTAGCGGGCCATCCACCTCAGACTGAAACTTTTGCAAAGACTGATTGGAATTCCAACCTGGCGCCCAAACAAAGGGCGTCAATGATGCTGGTTGATCTCGATTTAGGCCTTCCATGCTATAAGATAATGGACTCTCATGATCTTTGGGTTGCTGCGGTTCATGCACCGAAACACCGGAATTCATTGCTGTACGGCCACTATAACGATGGGTCTGGCGAGGTATCTTTGAACCGCGATCCCTGAAACTATTCAGTGGCGCCACATCTACAAGACCAGCAAATAGCGGACTGCTCTTGGCGCAGGCAGCAACTATCTGATCAAAATGCTCCAGCTTCGATAACTTTTTGTGTTCGACAACCTTAGCCAAACGCAGTAACCACTGCCAGCTAGGTAGTCTTTCAGCCGCTGGAGAATGAACTGGATAGAACCGCTGAGCACGGCCCTCACTGCTAACCAAAGTGCCTTGAGACTCCGCATAGGAAGCCGCCGCCATGACCAAGTCAGACTGATCAAGCGTGCCATTCTCATACATATCCAAAGTAATAACTTTAGTACCACTAGCCAACAGCTGGTCGATTAGCTCTTTATCACCACGGCGGTACAAATCATTTTCTAATACGATCAATGCATCTACTTTAACTGCTCGTTTAGCTAAGGCCTTTAAACTACTACTAGAACCATCAGCCACCATCAGTGCCAGGCCTAAGCTATTGCACTCGGGCACGCAGAAGCTCAGCATGGTTTTCGCCTGGCTCAAAGCATCCGCCACTGCAGCCGCACTATTAATAACACCCTGATGAGCCATACTTGAACCGCTGACTATTAGCGGGTTTTTCGCCGCTTTAAGCATCTGTGCCGCAGCATCTGCCTCAGCATTATCTGTCGTTTCACCGGCAAGGGCTGCCGCTACAGCATGGCCAAATGCGGCTATATCATCAGGCGCCAAAGAAACACAGGTGCTAGCAACATCGTCTAGCCGCGTGTCCATGGCCGACACGATAGTCATCGGCGAACGTTGGTCTTGAGCAAGATTGCGAACCGCTGCGTCTTGCCACGCAGGAAGACCCATCTGTTCAGCTAATTCAAAGGCTTTGTTACGTACAGACTGACGAAGTGCAAGCGCCACACGCGGGGCGGTATTAGTAACATCTTCACCAAGAATAAGTACCGCGTCGGCAGTCTCTATCTGCTTAATCGATGGATTGATCGACTTAGTTGACTGCAAAATGGTAGCAATACCGCCAATCAAATCAGCTTCGTGGTCTGAAAACCCTGGCGCAAAGTTTTTCGGTCCAACCAGCTCTCGCAACAGATAATTCGCCTCCAGTGAAGCTCGGGGCGAACCAATCGCCACAACTTTTTTACCTGTCATCCATCCAGCCGCGGTGTCTAACGCTTGTTGCTGGTGTACGGCAAAGAAACTACCATCGGGATTCTTAATGCCTGCATAATCAAGACGCAAGTCACTGTTTAAATAGCCGCTACCGAAGCGACCTCGATCACATAAAAAGTAGCCATTAACCTCGTCGTTATAGCGATTATGGACACGTTTAACCTTGCCATAACGTTCCCCTGGGGCAATATTACAGCCCACAGCACAGCCCTGGCATATAGAAGGTGCAGACTGTAAATCCCACTTACGGCTATATTGCTTTAGAAACGGTTTGTCGGTGAAAACCCCAGTGGGGCATACTTCAACCAAGTTGCCCGAAAACTCACTCTCTAAAATACCCTCCTCGTGACGACCAAAATACAGGTGGTCATGGGAGGCCTGGGCACCTAGATCTTTACCACCAGCGTAATCTCGGTAGTAGCGTTCACATCTGTAACACGCAATGCAACGATTCATCTCATGATGAATCAGAGGACCCAAATATTGGTTGCGGTAGGTATTCTTTTTACCGGTATATCGGCGATCACGATGCCCGACCATAACGGTCATGTCTTGCAGATGACATTCTCCACCTTCAGCGCATACGGGACAGTCATGCGGGTGATTAAGCATGAGGCTCTCAACAACCGCTTCGCGAAACTGTGTCGCATTTTCAGCCTTAAGCGAGAATCTTGCCCCTTCACTTACTGGGGTCATGCAGCCCATCACTATTCGGCCTCGGGTATCTTCCTCGTTCTGGTATTGGACTAATGCGCATTGGCGGCAAGAACCGATAGAACCCATGGCCGGATGCCAGCAAAAATACGGTAAGTCCAGTCCAGCATTAAGGCAGGCTTCGAGTATATTTTCGCCTTTTTTGACCTCAATTTCCTGACCATCAACATAGATCATTGGCATAGTTTAGGCTCCCTTTCCTGAGTGGTAAGGACAGCAGCCACCACTAATATGTCGTTCAAAATCCTCACGGAAGTATTTAAGTGCACTTTGCAGTGGCTCCATAGCTCCTGGCGCCAGAGCACAATGTGTATTACCGATAGCACCTATATAGTTAATTTGGTATTCAAGCGTATCCAAATCTTCAGTTTTACCGCGACCCTGTTCTATGTCTTCCAGTACCTGTCTCGTCCAAGGCAGACCATCACGACAAGGCGTGCAAAACCCACAGGATTCATGGGCGAAAAAGCGAATCAAATTTAACACCATGCCCACCGGGCAAGTCTGGTCATCAAGAATAATCATGGTGCCAGTACCCATACGACTGCCAGCTTTACCAATGACGTTATAGTCCATGGCTAAATCGAGATGGTCCTGCGTTAAAAAATCGGTTGAACCACCGCCGGGCAAAAAACCTTTAAGCTGCAAGCCGTCCTGCATACCTCCAGCATGGTTTTCCAGGATTTCACGGATTGGGGTACCCATTGGAAGCTCCCAACACCCGGGAGTTTTAACTCGCCCACTAACACCAAACATTTTGGTACCCGCGTCCTCCCCGACCCCGAGACTCTTAAACCAGTCGGCCCCACGGTCAATAATATGAGGAATATTACACAGCGTTTCGACATTGTTAACGATAGTCGGCCGACCCCACAGACCGCTCACCTGAGGAAATGGTGGCTTGGCTCTAGGGTTTGCTCGCTTGCCTTCAAGTGCATTAATGAGGGCCGTTTCTTCACCGCAGATATAGCGACCTGCACTGGGGTGGACATACATGTCAAGTTTGAAGCCACTACCGAGAATATTGTCGCCAAGATAACCTTTGGCATAACACTCGTCCAAGGCTTCGCGAAGGCGCTCAATGGCCACCACATACTCACCCCGAATAAAGATGTAAGAAAGGTCAGCGCCAATACAATATGCCGACAAAATCATCCCTTCGATGAGTTGATGAGGGTCGTACTCCATCAATAGGCGATCTTTAAAGGCACCCGGCTCCATTTCATCGGCATTACACACCAAATATTTGTGGCCCGGCGTGCATTTATCATCCATCGGCACAAAGCTCCACTTCATACCGGTGGGAAATCCAGCGCCGCCACGCCCGCGCAAATTAGATGCACTGACAACCTCCCGACACTCTAGGGGAGACATGCCCAACATAGCTTTACGCAGACCTTGATAACCACCATTCGCCTCGTAGGCCGCCATATCAGTGGGTGCTTTACCGGGCTCAATATTGCGAGTCAGTACTTTTTCCATCAAGACTGAACTCCCGATTTATTACTAGAAAAAATCTCACTAATTTTATTATCATCAAGATGGGTGATCAAATCATCGCCGACCATCATCACAGGTGCCCTGTCACAAGCGCCCAAACAGGGAACAGGCAGAAGCGTGTAACGATTATCGTCAGTAGTCTCACCGTAATCGACACCCAGGGTGTCAGAAATAGTTTGCTTAATACTGTCGCAACCACCTATCCAGCAACTTACGCTGTCACAAAATAAAATGACTTTATCGCCCACTGGGCGGCGATAAATCAAGTTATAAAAAGTAGCCACTCCTTCTAGTTCTTCAGGCGACATATCTAGATATTTGGCGATGGCTTGAAGACTTTCATCAGACACCCAACCGCGGCCAGCCTGAACTATTTTTAAAGCGTCAATCGCAGCCCCAGATTTATAAGGAATATGTTCAAGCTCATGATCTATCTCAGCCATCTCTTGTAGCGTAAGTACTGAACTGATGTCACTTTGAATCATCTTTGCATTACTCATCGGTCAACATCCGCCATAACAAAATCGATACTGGCAATAATGGCTATCAAATCTGGGATCATTAGGCCGTTACTAATTAAAGGTATTTGCTGTAAGTGAGGGAAAGAAGGAGTGCGTATGCGAGTCCTATAAGAGTTAGTCCCACCATCACTAATTAAGTGGTAACTATTTATCCCTTTAGTAGCCTCAATCATCACTGATGCCTCCCCCGCTGGCACCACCGGCCCCCAGCTAACATTGAGAAAGTGGTGAATAAGAGTCTCTATATCTTCCATCGTTTTTTCTTTCGGCGGCGGCGTCGTAAGCCTGTGGTCACTCTTGTAGGCTCCACCGGGCATATTATCTAGGCACTGGCGAATAATGCGCAGGCTCTGGCGCATTTCTTCAATACGCAATTCAGCACGATCGTAGCAGTCACCGTTGTGAGAAACGGGAACATCAAAGTCGAACTGATCATAGCCACCGTAGGGACGTTTTTTACGCACATCCCAATCACAGCCCGTAGCACGTAACCCAGGCCCAGTAATGCCCCAATCAATCGCCTCTTGCTGGGTGTAGACGCCAATGCCTACAGTACGCTCTTTCAGCATTTTGTTTTGCATTGCCATCCTGTCGTAGTGATCTAGGCGGGCAGGCAAAAAATCAATAAAATCGCGAATTAGTGTGTCCCAGCCCTCTGGTAGGTCCTGAGCAACACCGCCAATGCGGAACCATGCGGGGTGCATACGCCCACCGGTAATCGCCTCGATAATACCGAATAATCGCTCACGATCAGCGAACATATAAAATACTGGCGACATCTGACCCACGTCTTGGACAAAAGTCCCATAAAACACTAGGTGACTGGAAATTCTGAATAGTTCGGCCAGCATAATACGAATAATTTTGGCTCGTTCGGGCACCACAATACCACCCAACATTTCCACCGACTGAATATAGGCTAGGTTATTCATCACCCCACCAAGATAATCAATTCGGTCTGTATAGGGAATATAGGTATGCCAAGTTTGGCGTTCACCCATCTTTTCGGCACCGCGATGGTGGTAACCAATGTCGGGCACCGAATCAACAATTACCTCACCATCTAACTGAAGGGCAACCCGAAACACACCGTGAACACTGGGATGATTAGGACCCAAATTGAGAAACATATATTCGCTATCTTCACTGGCCTTTTCCATCCCCCACTCTTCAGGACGAAACCGCAGCGCCTCTTGTTCTTTAGCAACCCGTTCAGGGCCCATTTCAAACGGTGCCATCTCGGTAGCTCGTGCTGGATGGTCTTTGCGTAACGCATGGCCCTCCCAGGTCGGCGGAAGAAGAATACGATAGAGGTTCGGATGGCCATCAAAGACCACACCAAACATATCCCAAGCCTCTCGCTCGTACCAATTCGCGTTAGGCCAAATACTAATAATCGTGGGCAAGTTTAAGTCAGGTTCCGATAAGGCCACCTTGATGCGAATATCATCATTGCGCTCCATAGAAAGCAGCTGATAAACAACAGTGAAATCTGACGATGGCTGGCCAGAACGATTTTGACGCGTGCGCTCATCGATCGCAAACAGGTCGTAGAGCATAGAAAACTGTGGCTTGAGGAATCTTAAAACGTCAGACAAAAGGGATCTAGGCACCCACAGTGTCAGAATGGAGTCGGCCGTTGATTGGACAATAAACTGCTCCTGCCCAAACTGGCGATACAAGGTTTCTTCTACTTGGCTATGAACCATTGATTCAGCCGTCTGCATTTAACCCTCTCAGTTTGTTGTTGGTACCCTAGCTGTTTTTAGGTTCCCTTAATTCTGTTGCCTGAATGCGTTGCGCGGTAAGTTCATCACGCTTGCTGATTTTGGCCGGCTTAACGATCGTTTGATCCCCTGCGGCCCAAGTAATAGGGCGCCGCTCCTTGCCAATCGATTCTTGAAGCATTATCAAGCCCTGCATGAGAGCTTCTGGTCGCGGAGGACAGCCGGGGACATAAACATCTACCGGAATAAACTTGTCCACACCCTGCACCACGGAATAAATATCGTACATGCCACCAGAGTTAGCACATGATCCCATAGAGATAATCCATCGAGGCTCTAGCAATTGCTCATAAAGGCGCTGAATCACGGGTGCCATTTTTAAAAAACAGGTGCCTGAAATAACCATCAAATCCGCTTGGCGCGGCGTGGCCCGGATAACCTCAGAGCCAAAGCGCGCTATATCATGTCGACTCGTAAAAGAAGTCGCCATCTCCACATAGCAGCAAGATAAACCAAAATTGAACGGCCATAAGGAATGGGCACGACCCCAAGCAACTAGGTCTTCAAGTTTGGCAAACGCTACATTACGCTTAACTTGTTCTTCAATGAAGTCATCGCTCTGGCCAACCACATTGCCCTGTTCGGGGCTCGTTAAACTCCAATCCATTATTTCACCTCAGCCGATTTTTGCGCTTCTTTTAATCCAACGCGAGTTTTATTACCCCAATCCAACGCACCGGACCGCCACTCATAAACTAGTGCCAAACCCAGTATCGCGATAAATACCACCATCGATAGATAACCCTGCCAACCGAGTTCAAAAAAGGCTATGGCCCAGGCAAAGATAAAGACGGTTTCCAAATCGAAAATAACAAAGAAAATGGCTACCAGATAGAATTCCACCGAAATACGTATTTGCGAACCTCCGACAGAAACAATACCTGACTCAAAAGGATCGTTGGTCGCTGCTTCACGGCGTCTTTGTCCGAGCAACCAAGAAAGTACCAGCATAGTGATTACTAGAAGAATCACCATGACAAAATAAACGGCCAGCGGCCAAATTTCATTAGCGTAGGAATTAACCACTAAGACTCTCCATCACTGCAATATTGAGATCGAGAATTACTGGCAGCGTGAATAATCATTAAATCAAAGGAGTGTTCTACCATCTGAGACAGACGATAAAGTGGTCTGTAAAAAGAATAATCCTTGTACAGTTTTCGTGGCATAAAACACCCCAAACGTATCGGGTTTCTTTCGCCTAATAATAATATCTAGGGAAGAACCTTTTTTGTTATTAGATCTAGCTCTTTTAAGGTACCTAAATTGTCCGATTTTGGCAAGAGCCCTGCACGCAAATAGAGTCTTTTTTTTCGTGTATCTAGACTTTAAGTAATAGGCAGAGTCTTTATTATTAAATCGCATCAGTTAACAAACACAAAAGCGTTTATCTAAGGGAATATTTAGAAGCCTCTCTAAAACAAAAAAGCCACCCTAGGGCAGCTTTTTTGTAACGTTTGAAACCAGATTATTTTTTCTGTAACCCTCGGTATCGAACCATTAAGAGACTCACCATTATCCAATACATGTGCCGACTTTGATGTGCCCAGAAACTTAGACGCCCTATAGCACAGGCGTTAATGCATCTAGATGAGCCTCAATCTCAGCCGCAGTTTTTCTAGTTGCATCATCGGCCACTACTCCAGCAATCAAAATGTCGCCCTCTAGGCCAAATAAATACCTCAATGTCAGCAAGCCATCTGTAAGCGCGTCTATCGTGCCGTTACCATCGATATCAGCAAGATCACCTAGAATGGCTATACGAGACTCAATATCTACTGAAGCGGTATAAGCCGCATCAGCGGCTATCGTGCCCGTTACCAGCGCATTGCCGTCTAATCCAAACATTCCCCTAAGTAATAAAAGACCGTCCGTTAGAGCATCATATTTTCCATTACCATCAATATCAATTGAACCAGAGGGTGGTGTTCCAGCAAGAAACTCCTCGAGATTAGTTATGCCATCTCCATCTTCATCTAGAGCCGCATCGGAGGCGTCATTTGGATCAAGATCAAACCGAGTTTCCCAAGCATCTGGCATACCATCACCGTCTGAATCGAGACTGTACTCAGCTTGCTTTGGAAACAGATCATCACCATTAAGCACACCATCACCATCAATATCCGGATCTGTATTGTCACCAGTACCATCACTATCAGTATCTAATGTCTCTGTCGCATCTTCCGGGAAAGCATCGGCATTATCACCTACGCCATCGCCATCAGTGTCAGCAGATTCAGCACTATCATTAGGCGCCCAGTCAGAATTATCTCCAACGCCATCATTGTCAGAATCTGTAGTTTCTAGGTTATCTAATGGGAATGCATCACTACTGTCAGCAACGCCATCATTGTCATCATCGTCATCACAGGCATCGCCG
>Ga0308019_10000462_pt1 | contig 25483 bp, 11 predicted proteins | sample Neamet284_FD_203135 | JGI IMG/M metagenome (GOLD analysis project Ga0308019, IMG submission 203135) | Marine microbial communities from water near the shore, Antarctic Ocean - #284 | ecosystem: Environmental > Aquatic > Marine > Unclassified | place: Southern Ocean | collected 2014-10-01 | reverse complement strand
ACCCTACCTCAACGCGAGCGATCAACTTGGCTGGCAGTCAATGCAACTCTTAGGGGCTAATCATTACCAATACCAAGACAGCACCTCGTTCACTGAGGGTTTTAGGGATCAAGATGCAAGCATCTCGCAAGCCGAGCAAATCCAATTTTCACTCGATCATATCGTACCCTACCTTGATGTGACGGTGCGCGGCGATCACGATTCGTTCCGGACCGCTTTCAACCGTCCAGATAGCGTCAACACACCGAGCGATCCAAACGCCTACATTGACGAAAACTTGGCTGGGAGTCAATTGTTAACCGAAGTGTCGCAAACGTTTGCCCCAACAAACACCACCGTGTTCAGCACCCAAGAAACGGTCAATTGGAGGGTCAATTGGACCCTTCGTGATGGAACACCACCTGCAAACATCTCTTCATCGTGGACCACCGAAATAGAATGCAACATCATTGGTATGCCTTCATCCGTTGGTTCTCTGACTGTAACATCAGAAGCTGAATGCCTCTATCCAATGGCCGATGTCGCACCTGGTCCACATGTGATGCAAATGCAGATCCGGGTTGAAGGAGCCCCGATGACCCTCCAGCAAGCCTTCACGCGCACCGATGCACCGCTCGTGTTCACCTCCCCGGTTCCATTCATCGATGTTGAACAACGAAGCAGCGTCGAAGTCGAAGCAGCAGTGTTTGCTTCCGACCCCGACGGTCAAGATGTCATCTTCATTGAGGCGGAACTCAACGGAGGGGCGATCGGGAACTTTAGCACTTCAATCAGCTCTACAGGGGCGACACTCACCGTTTATCACACCGCTCCAGGCGAATATGTCGATGGTGCAGATGTCCGCTTGAAAATTAGAGCAACAGGTGATGGCGTTACAGATGAAGGCGAAGTTGAAGCCATGATTCGAGTTGTACCAGTCGATGACCCAGTCGTTGTGACCGGTACTGTCCCGAGTCAAACCCTCGTTGAAGATGGTGATTCCAAGACCATTGTCTTAGGGAATTATGTGGACGATCCAGAGGGAGAGGTCCTCATAGCCACCGTGTTGGGTGAAACTCAAGGGACCTCCGGGCCAGTGGCGTTTACCATTACCGAAGGCGTCCTTACAATCACGCCCTTGGCTAACATGAACGGGGCTTCGATTCTCCATTTGCTGGTCGGGGATGGTGTGAATCCCGCAGTTGAACTTGATGTTCCGCTGTACATCGAGCCCATCAACGACCCACTGATTGTCAACACTTCTTTTTGGAATGTTGAACTTGATGAAGACGCCTCGGTTGCACTGAATCTTTCAGATATGGCCTGGGACCTTGATGGAGACGTTTTGTTTTGGACCATCGATGACGGATCAATAAACGTCAATGTGGTTCGAGCAGCGTCGCAAATCATTGTCAGCGGGGAAGTGGATTATGCAGGTTTTGACACCAATGTCTACCTCAATGTTTCTGATGGCCAAAACACCCACAGCGCCATCATGAACATCACCGTGGTCAATCAACCCGATGCTCCTGTGGTGACCATCAAGGAACTGACGCCTGTTGATGATCGCTCTGGTGGACTGATGTGGTGGGTGTATGATCCAGATGGTTCAGTGCCTTCCGAAGCAAACATTTCCGTGAATGGATCCATGCTCCCCAACCTAAGTCACTCATGCAGTTTTGATGGTTTGACCTCGACCAACCGATGCTTGACCTTCTTGGAGTACCCTGCGGAAGCGAATGGGACCGTCCAGATTCGTGTTGCTGTTATGGACGGGGATTTAGGCACCGAGTCAGCATCATACTTGACTGTCAATTTATCAAACGCTGTAACGGATCTTCCACCCCAAACCAACATCGATTTGGCAGACGGAGCGCTTCCTTTGACGACGGTCGGTCTGATTGGTGGGGTTGTTGTAGTCCTCATCTTGCTCGCTGTTTTCGTCATACGACGCCAAGATTCGACCCCGATGGCTCAATTGACCGACGAGGAACCTGCTGAACAAACAATGGAATCGAGTTCTGGTGGCTTGCTCGCCCGGGCAAATTCCAAGCGATGAACTCACAATGGAATGTTTCCGTGCTTCTTAGGAGGGCTCCATTCGCGCTTTGAGCGCAAGATGTTGAGCGCTCGACACAAACGAATTCTGCTTTCATCAGGTTCGATGACATCATCAAGCCAGCCATTTCGAGCAGCAACATATGGATCTCCGAATTTGGCTTTGTACTCAGCCACAAGTTGTTGGCGAACCCCTTCTTTTTCTTCATCAGGGACTGCGTTGATTTCACGTCGGTGGATAATGCTGACTGCGCCATCAGCACCCATGACTGCAAGTTCTGCAGTCGGCCATGCGACGTTGTAATCGCTCTGAAGGTGCTTGCATGACATGGCCAGGTATGCGCCACCGTAGGCCTTTCTGGTCACGAGCGTCAATTTTGGCACAGTGGCTTCGGCATAGGCGAACAAGAGTTTTGCTCCATGGCGAATGATGCCACCCCATTCTTGAACCACGCCAGGGAGGAAACCAGGAACGTCTTCGAAGGTCACAAGGGGAATGTTGAATGAATCACAGGTTCGAATAAAACGGGCGGCTTTGATCGACGCATCGATGTCCAAACACCCAGCGAGCACCTTTGGTTGATTGCCAACAACACCAATCGTGCGTCCTTCTAACCTTGCGAATCCGATGATGATGTTGTCTGCATAGGCCTCGAAGAGTTCGACAAAAATGCCATCATCAACGATTTCCTCAACCACCTTCACCATGTCGTAAGGTTTGTTAGGATTGTCTGGGACCAAGGTTTCAAGAATCGTATTCTTCCGTTCTTTTGGATCTGCTGTTTCTTCAACGGGTGGATCTGCCATGTTATGGTCAGGGAGGTAGGACAAGATTTCTGCTGCGAGGGTGCAAGCGTCTTCTTCATCTGCCGCAATCATGCAAGCAATTCCTGAACGGGAGGCGTGGAGGTTCGCACCACCGAGTCCAGCTGCATCGACTTCGCCTTCAATGACTTCTGGGGTTTCCAGCGGAGAGGAAAGGAAGAGCTGTCCATGTTCTTCTCCAAGAATTGTGAAATCAGCGAGGCTTGCTGCGAGGGCTGAAACGCCAACAACTGGGCCAAGCACAAGGGATATCATCGGAACTCTTCCACTGCATTGGACCAATTGGTCCAGCAACTCACCCGTGCCAGCGAGGGCGGCAATGCCATCATGAGCTCGTTGTCCACCGCCGTCCCAAAGTCCGATGATCGGGGCTTTGACCCGTTGGGCCATGTCGACGAGTTTAGCGATCTTCTTCGCATGCATCTCGCCCATGCTCCCACCATGGACGCTGAAGTCTTGTGCAAAGCAATAGATGCGGCGACCATTGATGGTTCCGTGACCAGCAACAACGCCGTCGCCAATCGTGTGATGGAGGAACATCCCATTGTCGGTGGTTCTGTGGGTGACGAATGAATCGAGTTCGATGAACGAACCTTCATCGATGAGCATGTTGATTCTGTCTCGTGCGGTGCCGCGACCGCTTGACCGAATGGCTTCTTGACGTTTCAACCCCCCTCCGAGTCGGGCTTGCTCCCGCTTGAATTGGAGGTCTTCGAGACGGTCACTCGAGTTGCCTGCCATATCCATTCCACTCCGTGCCGGTTTTTGATTAAAACGCTCAGGTCCTGAGGGCGTTTTGCCCTTCACCACATAAATCTGAAGCGATTACTTCAGCGACTGCTTTTGAATTCGAGAGGGCCCAATGCACTTTGACAATCATTGTTTCAGGGGTGGCGACGCTCCCGTGGCCGATGAGTCCCATCTCCATTTGTTTGCGCCCTTTGGAGTACACATTCATGTCCACGGGGCCGTTGATGCATTGTGTGGTGACCACGATCGGAATTTCACGGTTGACACACCGGGTGAGTGCGCGCCAAACCTTCGTGTTCTCTGGTGCGTCCTTTCCAGGATCTTCAATCGGTAGATGGCCCAGACCAGTGCCATGGATGACAATGGCTTGAACTCCGGTTTGTACCACGGCTTCGATGTGCTCTGAATGCAACCATGGGCCGGCTGTGAATTGAGCAATTCGTACACCGGTCTCATAGATGTCGGGCCGTTCAGCGACGGCTCGTTGAGGTTCTGCAGTCAGTGCTTCGCTGTACCTTGGATTGAGGGTGTGAGACATGGCGCCGTTGTCGATGTGAACTTGACCGAGTTCCTCACAGTTGACGGGTTGGAAGGCGTCGCGCCTCGAAGAGTGCATCTTCCTCGCTCCTGTTCCCGGGAGGACTGAGCAAACGCCATCATCCGGGCCAGCGTGCATGATGACAACAGAAGCATCGCCCATGCGCCCGGTTGGTTTTGGTCCATTCGCTGCCCAATGGACAGCGCAAAGGAGGTTTTCTGCCGCGTCTGATGAACCACGGTCAGAAGATCGTTGAGATCCGACAAAAGCGATTGGTCCGGGCGGTGTTCCGCCTCGTCCCGCCCACGCCATGGCAACAGCAGCTGAGGTGATGTGGAGTGTGTCGGTGCCGTGCGTTACAACGACGCCGTGGCATCCATCATCAAAGGCCTTTTTCGAGGCGAGAGCAATAGCGTTCCAGTGCTGTGGGCGGATGTCATCGCTGAACATGTTGCCGAGTTTGACAGCTTCGATTTGGGCGATGGTGGTCAATTCGGGGAGGCTTGCAAGCAACTCTTCAGGCTCAAAGCGAGCAATAACGGCACCTGTTGCATAATCGACTTTGGATGCAATTGTGCCTCCAGTGTGCAAGATTCTCACGAGTGGGAGCGAGGTTGATGCCTTGATCGGCTCAGCAGGGGTCGGGATGCTTTGTTGATGTTCGCCAAGGACATCAATCGATTGAATCGAATCAAGAGGGTGGCTTGCATTGTATCCATTGACGAGTTTCAATGTCACGTGATGTTTCGCTGCTGGATGAAGGACAATCCCCTCAAGAATCGTCATCCCATTATGGCTTTCCACCTCAATCTTCACACGTTGGCCTGGGTGTGGAGCATCAACCATGATTCTTCCAATGGCCGAGGGCACATCAAGGGTTCGCCAATCCATCGACGGTTGTTGCCGTTGAAGAGCGATGCTCACCGCTCGTGTGAATCAATGGTGCCGGGAGCGGGGCTTGAACCCGCGACCTTCGGATGTCTCAGACACCACAAGGGGGTTTGCACGTCATACGAATGCCCTGAGGCTGCCCTATGAGTCCGACGCGCTACCAACTGCGCCACCCCGGCTTGAATCCTCCGTGCCGCCTTTCCCCTTTGAAGGATACGGCCGATTTGAGATGGTGCTTCAACCGTAGCCTTCATTCACTTCACGCCACAGCACGGACCATGGTGGACCTCAACACAGCGATGGCTGCTGCTAGCGCAGAACAGAAGCGCAGGTCCTCTGACGGTTCACAAGACCGGAAAAAGCGCCGCACTGGCAAGGACATGGGCATCGAACCTTTTGACCCCGTGATCTATGTGGCGAAAGAGAAGGCCGATACTGCCTCGATGTGGCTCGTTTTGACCTTCACCGCTGTCGTATCCCTCCTGATGCGCTATGTGCTGATGCCGAACACCAGCCAAGAAAAGTCCGACATCCTCTATTTGCTCCCCATCGCCGCTATTGTGCTGATCCCCCAGGTGCATCGAATGGTGATGCCTGAACGTTTCATGGAGCATTACACCAAGGGTACATGGTTCAAATCGGGTTTCTTGCACCTGTTTGCATTCTTGGCATTGTCCTTCTTATTGGTGAACCCACCCTTGGGTGACATCGTTGCTCCTCAACTGTCCAGCCAATGGGCCATCGTCACCGATGATGGAACCGATCTTGTGTATTCAAACGATAACGGCAAAGACGGCGAAATCACATGGACCGTCGATCAGGGTGCTTCCTTGACCGGTGAAGTTTGGTTGCTGTTTGGACTTGCAGACAACGTCAACTCCAACGGGGCCAGCGTGACTGTGGTTTTGGAAAACAACGACATAAGCAATGCTGAGTTGCAATCGAATGAGACTTTTTGGACAGATAACCAAGAACGTATTGCAGAGGCTCGAACCCTTGACAACCGCTCTGCTCCGAACCTCTTGCCTCATGAAGAGGACACCGACCAACCGTTTGCGATTCAATTGTCAGCAATGGGATTGAACGTTGGCGAACATCAAATCACAGTGACCATCACCGAAGATGGTGATCCTTGGGAGAACACCCGTACCTACAATTGGACACTGCGTGTGGTCGAAGAATTGCCTGAAGCAGACGCTTCATGAGAGCATATCGCCGTGGGCGAGCATGATCGTACTGAGCAATGAAGAAATCCTGTGCACATCCGTTTGTTCACGGGTTCTGTATCCAATGCGATGGCGTCGAGCGGCGCGAATCAATGGAGCAGCAGGCGTCCAACAAAGCGCATCGAGAATGTGGGTTCCGGTTGTGGTCATGCTCCGTCGTGTGGTGCATGGACCCTGTTGTTTCCGTCCACCCTTACGGTGAAAGTGAAACTGAACTCAACGCAGGTGAGTTACAAGCCGTGCGGTCAAGGCATCGAGCTGGATTTGTTCCCCGCCACCTTCGACCAATCTGTATTCGACTTCAGCCATCCACTCAGTGATGTCGAGTTTGGCATCTTCACTGAGGAAATCGGCAGTGTACAATTCACGATGGAGTTGGTTGACGAAGTCCGTACCTGCGAGTCCATAACGGTCCAGCAACTCACGGAGTCTGCGTCGTGCTGCGTGGAATCCATCGTCTCGGCAAGCCATCAAGTACTGGTGCAATGCCTCAGGAGGGGCGGTTGCTGACGTTTCGTAAATCAGATCCCTCGTGATGTTCATGTTGATGGCGGCTGCGACTTGAAGACCAGTCAACGCCTTCCTCAAATCGCCTTGAGAAATACGCGTCAGTGCATCGCCTGCGTCTTCTTCCAACGTCACATTTTCAAGTTTGGCAACATGGTGGACTTGAGCGTTCACGTCCACATCTGAGAGGGGGCGGAAACGAAACACAGCACACCTTGACTGAATCGGTTCGATGATTTTCGAAGAATAGTTGCATGAAAGAATAAAACGGCACGTTTCAGCATACTGCTCCATGATCCTGCGAAGTGCGCCTTGCGCATCATTGGTCAGAGCGTCCGCTTCATCGAGGAAGATGATTTTGAATTCTGCACCTCCGAACGGAGCGGTGCGTGCAAATTGCTTGACTTTTGTTCGGATGCTCTCTAATTTTCGTTCATCCGAGGCATTCATTTCCAAGAGGTTTCGACGGTATTCTGCACCGAACACATCCTTCGTCAATGCCATTGCAGCGGTGGTTTTGCCTGTGCCTGGTGGTCCTGCGAACAACAGATGAGGGAATTCCTTCTTTTCGGAGTAGATGGCAAGCCTCTGGACGACGGCATGTTGCCCACGGATTTCACTCACTGCCTGCGGGCGGTGACGCTCAACCCAGAGTTCGCTCATGCTTTGCTCTTATTGGCGAGCGCCCTTCAACATTCGCCTTTCATCCAACGAAGTGAATCGTCCAAAATGGTTCAAAATCACATCCCTTTGTATTCGGTTTAAGGGGCATGGAAGCGAAAAGACAGTATATGTCGCTGGGGGTGAGAGGGTTGAGTCCCATGCCACGCGTGTCCGAACCCCGTCGAACCCCTACGGTCATCGTCCTTGTGATGATGTTCCTTCTCGCTGATTTGCTTGTCCCTCAAGCCGTCCCTGCATGGAGCGAACTTGAAGAGCAGTCCAACGTTTTCAGCGTGACCACATCCGATGCGCCGATGTATGATACTGTCATTTCCGATTCTGCGCCAGACGACATCGGTAATCAAACTGAATCAGGTGACATCGGAATTTCTGATATGGGAGAGGAAAGTCGACTCCTTTTCACCTTCCCAATGAACCTCACCTCTTCCAGTTCGATTCAATCGGCAACCCTTGATCTGGAATGCACCACAGATTCGCTGTCCACGGCGGAAATTAAATTCTACACCGCTTTCATTATTGCATGGAATGATTCCGCAGCCACGTGGATGGAAAGTGACCTCAATTCACCTTGGGCCCAACAAGGTGCTGATGGGGTCAGCGACCGCGGCGCTTGGGAACCTCCACTCCGGGCATCAGGTAACGGTACTTTCAGCCTCAACGTCACTGCTCACGCTCAACAAGCAGCTGCAAACAACGACAGCGAACTCAACCTTGTTGTCGCCGGAAACGGGGCGCTTTATGCGTGTGATTTATCTGAAAGTCAATCCCTGAACAACAGGCCAGACCTGACCGTGGTTTCCACCAACACGCCAGCCGGAAACGGTGGTGCCATGACCTCGACGTTTGCTGAAAATGGTGAGCCATTGATGACTGGAGATTTCCTTCTCACTGCAGACAGGACTCCAACGATCAGCTATGATTCACTGAGCGGCCAAACGGTTGAATACCAATTTTCGTTGGACCCGAACTTCAAATCTCAGCTCGACCTTGAGTGGCATTACTCTCCACTCTGGGACGCCTTCACCACAACAGCGACCACAGGCTCCTACCAAGTACCAACAAGTGAACAATTCGACAACGGTTCTGAAGTCCATTACCGTTACCGATCGATGGACTCCTCCGGGATGCTCGGTGCTTGGGCCAATGAAACATTCCTTCTCCCCGCCCACGATGTAACTGACAATGGTGACGGCACCGCAACCATCAACATCGATGTGGATGCCCTTGGCCTCCCTTACGATTTCATCGAAGACGCCTACGCGAATCAACTCAGCCGGAACACCAAATATGGCGAATTGAGCACGATGACAGCGACGTTGACTTCGAACAAAGAATCCTTGGTTCACTTCCGTATGGATTTGGGCTTGCTGGGCTTGCATGCGAATGCGACCATCAAAGATGCAAATGTCGTTCTTCAACGGCAAAGCTCTTCCGGGTCCGCCATGCTCTCCATGCACGGCATGGACCCCAACGTTTGGGTCGAAGATGAACTGACATGGAACCGTGCATCGAACGGAAACAACTGGGATGACGGCGGTCGGGAATTCAGTTCCACCGCAACCGCAACTGGAATTTATGGTGACCAAACAGCTTCACGATTCGAATTTGGATTCTCCAACAGTTTGCAATCTTGGCTGCAGTCTCCAACCAACGACGCCGCTGATTACACCATTGTGGCTCGAGGTCAACATGATCCTTATGCAACCGGCGGAACGGTTTCGACAACCTTCCACACCTCCGAAGCATCCACAGCAACCCTCCAACCCTCGGTGGAGATCATCTATGCATGGGGCTCAGGAACGCCAATCCCATCTGTCACGCAAACCGCTCCTGCTCAGGGAGAGGCAGTTTGGAACCAAACCGGGCATAACTTCTCTGCGAACACCACGCCTTCCCTCGGCTGGGATGGCAGCGTCGCCTCCTCTTCCTACGATATCGTGTTCCAAATGGCAACCGATGAACAATTCCGCGACCGAGTTTGGGATGTTGAAAATATGGAAGACTCAACTTCCGTGCCGGCAAGTTCCGGTGAATTCAACATGACTGGGAACAACGCCCTTGCAGCCGGAAACATGTACTTTTGGCGCATGGCTCACACCGATAGTTATGGCACCGTTGGTGCATGGTCAACATCGAACTTCCTGGTCAGTTCGTCAGAATCAACTTGGCTTGGTGGCAACCGATACGAGTTCCGAATGACCCATGGAAATGGAACCAATGACGGGCTTTACCCAGCATGCATGGACACCTTCATCGACAGTGGGACTCCTGCCCAAAATTACGATGCTGAGTCAAAACTTATCGTCTCCTACAACACCTACCCGAGCGAAGCGATTGCACTGATGAGTTGCGATCTTAAATCCAACCTTCTGCCAGCGGGATACGCTGTCGAGTCTGCAAATCTAGAATTCACACTTGGGAGCAACGCATTCAACGCACCAACACTCGCTGTTTGGGAGAACACCCAAGAAAACTGGACTGCACAAGGCGCCACATGGGCAACTTATGATGGCGTGAACAACTGGGGTATGGCTGGAGCAAAAGGCAGCGAACGTGGTTCGTTGCTCGATTCTGTCGGACTCACCACGAGTTCTGCTTTAGGCGACACGGTCGAATGGAACGTGACCTTAGGCGTTCAAAACGCCATGCGTGAAAACCGAAGCGTGAATTTTATGCTCGGTGTGCTCGGCGTTGGAACGGGCCAAACCCGTGAAGTTCAATTGTTCCCCGGAAGCGGTGCAGTTGCAACCCGGCCCGAACTCACTTTCGTTTACGTCCCCGGTTCCAATTCAGTGCCAAGCGAACCTTCCCCATCCAGTCCCATCAACGGATCTTGGTCCATTGGTTCAGGCGTTGATCTGACACCGCTTAATCAACCAACGCTTGTTTGGAACTTCAACAGCAGCCTGAGCGTAGGCGGTTGGGCTGTGCAACTTGACACAACCCCCACCTTCGATTCATCGAACCTTCAGATATCCACTTCGTGGAACGATGCAGGATTTGATTTGACCAACAACACCTACACCCCCCCTGTCGGACTGGACGAAGGCAAGACCTGGCACTGGCGTGTGCGAGCAATCTCAGCCACCAACCAAATTGGAAACTGGTCGAACAGTTACCACTTCTTGTTGCCGGATCTCACCACATGGGAAACCTGCTCTGATGGCTCATGTGCCTCGGTTGAACTTCACCACCGTGAAGCCATGCCGTCGCTGAACCTCCCCAATTTCGAGGACACCTATGTCTACGAAGCCGGTTCAGGTTCGAGCGATTCTCATGACGATTCCAATCAAATGAAGGTTGGAGCCATTGGTTACGACCGTCAGGCTGTTTCCCTCATTCGAATCCCACTCAATGCCGTGCCACAACCTGGAAACGCTCGTGTGACTGATGCAGGTTTGAACCTCTATTCTGAATTTGGTTCCTCAACTGGCGAACCTCTTGCTGTACGCCCTGTGCTCCAAAGCTGGTCTGGTGATGCCAATGACACCACCTATGACGGAACCAACAACTGGTCCGCTGTCGGCGGGCGCGACATCGGTGTTGACGCTGGGGAATACGTCGACCTTCAGTCCTCTGTGAGCGGTGACTGGATGACATGGGACGTGACCGAAGCGGTGCAAGCCGCCCTCGATTCCGGTGCTTCTTCCCTTTCATTGATGGTGTATGCATCAAATGAAATTACAGCTTGGTCAGGTGGCGCCAACCTGATCACGTTCACAACTTCAGAAGGCACTTCCTCGAACCGTCCATGGCTGAACCTCACCTGGACCAACGGGACAGCAGCCGTTCCAAGCACTGCAGGGAACAACGCAGGTCCGTCAAACGGAACCATTCAATGGGATGCAACATCCCACGCTGTTCTTCCAGATTATGCACCGGTTCTCTCGTGGACCATCCCAGCCACCGTCAACACCCCGTCAGCGTGGCGAGTCATCATCTTCGAAGATGCCAACGACGACATGGCAGGACGAATGGTTTACGATTCAAGAGACACGCCAGCCGCCTTTGATTTGACCAACTTGACCTTCACCCCTCCAACAGATATCGAGGACATCCAAACTGTCCGTTGGACCGTTCAACCGATTGATTCGGGCATGATTGGTCCACAAAGTGCATCGACTGTGTTCTACATCCCAAGCGTGATTTCAGGCGAAGTGGATTCAACACACGCATGGATTGCCCTTCAAGACGGCAGCATCGTTGAAGAATTGAATTATCCATCGTTCACAGCGGACACCCGACTTGATAGCGGCAACACACAATCGAACAACGGCGCTTCAGCCTATCTTTCAGTTGGCCAGAGCCCTTCGAGCAGCACATTGCGTACCTCCACACTCATTTCCATTGACTTCAGCACCCTTCCAATGCCTTCCACTTATGAGATCCACAATGCGACCCTCAATTTGACCGCTGTTTCAGGAAACGGTGAAGTGTTTGTAACCGTCTCAAGAATGCTAACCTCATGGGATGAAGCCTCCACATGGGCTCATCCTGGGAACAACACCACTTCATGGCAAGGCGTGGGAGCCTACCATTCAGATGATTCCGAACGCCCAGAGACTGATGGTTTCTGGATGAACAGTTCGAGTGAATATTCCATCAACGTCACTTCTTTGCTTCAGCATGCTATTCTTCGCGGAGACTCCAGCTTGAATGTCCTCATTCAAGCAGAGGAAGTCGATGGGACCGTCGATGGTGTGTATTACATTCCAAGCAGCGAAAACACCGGTCAAGCAGATCGCCCAACACTCACGTTCACTTACGAGACCACCAATCCATGGGGCCCAGCGATGCCAACAGGCCGAGTACCGGCAGACGGCGCAACATTGTGGAACCTCTCTGCACCGCGCCCAAGCGGGTCGGATGAAGTGAATGTAAATTGGTCCTCAACCGATTCCAATCATACACAATGGGTCCTCTGTGGCGCATCAAACTCACGGATGATCGATGCTCTTTGCTTTGATTCAACCACCGTCGTTTCTCAAGATGAATTCAACGTAACTTGGGATGCTCAGAACCTTTCGTTAACCGGAACCGATGTTGAGAAGGGTGATGACTGGAAATACTGGCGAATCCGCGGCGATCAAGATCACCGAATCGGCTCTTGGTCACCCGTCAACAAATACCGAATTCCTGTCGACCAAGGCTATGATGATGGTAACGGTAATCAATCGCTGGCGCTCTACCGCGGATCAATTTTCAGTGAAACTGGTTCTCTTCCAGAAGTGTCCGATGCTGAGATCTCCTCTTCAGTCACATCCAACATGGGCTCATCCCAAACCCTTAATTTGGGCACTTCGAGTTCAGGTTCTGGTCAAAGCAGCATTCTGTTTGAGTTTGATTTGAGCGCCATGCCATGGCCGACTGCCATGACCCCTACCTCGATGTTGCTCAAATTGTATCGATACAATGTGGTCGGGACCTCTGCCACAACCGTTTCCGCTCACGCCTGTTCTTCCTTTGCGGAAAACAGCGTCACATGGAACAACAGTGTGCCTTGCTCTTCAACCGAGATCACCCGTTCAACGCTTACCTTGAACCCAGCAAGTGGCTGGGTGGAATGGGACCTCACCAGTCTTGCTCAATCGAATGTAGCGAATGGGAACATGACCATGACGGTAATGCTGGAAGTGGTTGGAACGCCTTACACGAACCATCAGTTCTACTCTTCCGAGTACAGCACTGAGGACCTTCGACCCTACATTTTGCTCGAATACATCGATAACGTCGATGGTGTTCAACCCCCAAGTCAACCGTCCCTCACCTACCCCAGCGACGGTGAGGTGCTGTACAACACCAGCGGGGCCTTGCTTCAGCCAGATGCATCACCTGTCCTTTCTTGGGCTCCATCAACAGGTGCTACAGGCTATGTGGTCACCATCGCAAATCAGTCCGGCGTGTACAAGTTCCGGTCTTGGGAAGGCAATGCCATTACAAACACCAGCTTCCGATTCCCAACCAGTCTTGATACTGGGGAAGTTTTCCAATGGTGGGTCCAAGGTGTCAACCAATCGATTCCAGGACCGTCTTCACCCCGCTGGTCGTTTGCCATCGGTAACCCGACTCACGCCGACAACAACGACTTGACGTACACCTACACGTTCCAAACCGGCAACGAAGTCACTCAGTTCGGGCACACAAACATCCGTGAAACGCACCTTAGCGAAGCTGATTCCGACACCAACTTTGGTGACTCAGAACTCATCGAAGTTGGAACCTACTTCGGACAGAACAGTGGCCAGAAGGCCTACATGACCTTCGCTTTGGACAACAGTCAAGTTCCACTTCCAGCCCACGCAAGCATCCATTCTGCAAGTCTAGGTTTGTACCTTGATTCATGGGTCGCCGTTGGAGGCGCGAACGCCATGACCTTTAGCGTCCATCGAATTACGAACACCCAATGGAGTCAATCTGCTTCCTCATGGAACAACGCTTCCTCAGGCAACGCTTGGGGGACGGCAGGTATGCAATCTGGTGTCGACTATGATGCCACGCCAGTCTCTACCTTTGTTGAAACCGACTTGAGTGACAACCGCTGGATTTGGTTTGACATTGGAGCACAAGGCATGCTGATCGATAACGATAACGCTTGGGTAATTATTGGTACGCCAAACCGAGGCGATATGATGGGCAATTTCATCGCCAGTGAATCGGTTGAAACCTTTGCCTCATTGCGACCAATCATTTTGTTGAACCACACCGACGTGACAACCGTTGACTTGACCCCAACCGCACCGTCAACAAACGCTGACACCCCGGTTACTTTCAGTTACGCTGCTTACAACCATCTCTCGATGCCTGTGAGTGCACCAATTGTTTGGTCTGCGACAAATGGCAGCATTTCCTCGACCGGCGTTTTCACGCCTTATGCCACTGGACAACACAGCGTTTCCGCCTGCTTTGGCCTGATTTGTGCAACTGAAATTGTTGCCGTTTCGCCAGGTGCCCCAACCACCCTTGTGGCCACTGGCGCTGCCGCTGTGATCACCGCAGATGACCCAATGGTCGTCACCGCATACGTGGTGGACCAGTTCGGTAACATTGTGCCTGGGCAAGCGATTTCATACACTCCAAGCAACGGAAGCATGGATTCAACTCAACAAAACGTATTCTTGCCATATGCAGTGGGTCCCCAAGGCATCACTGTTGATTGGAACGGTCAAAGTGTGACCGTGCTCGTGACCGTGACCACAGGTGTTGCTACATCCTTCACTTTGGAAGGTTGCTCGGGCACAATCCCAGCAGGAGTTTGGTGTTCCATCACTCACACATTGTACGACCAATTCAACAACGAAATCACAGATGTGAGCCAAGCAGGCTCACTCACATGGACAGTGGCTGATGGGAACTACAGCACTGAGAATTCGGAGTACTTCCCCGACCATGTTGGTATGTGGATGCTTAATCTCACTTCCACCAGTGGAGCAGAAGGCCAACTTGCCATTAGCGTCGGTCACGGTGAAATGGATCGATTGGAACTCGACCTCTCAGCAACAGCCATCACGGCTGACGATCGAATTTACATCAACACAACTCGTATAGATGTCCGTGGTAACCGTTTGCCAGTTTACTTGCCAAGCCAGAATTGGACCAAGACTTCCGACGGTATCCTCACGGCAGGAGGACCTGCCATTTGGGATCCAATTTCCCGTGGACAAAAGATCCTTGAAGCCAAGTATGAAGATAAACTCACTGAAGTTTCGGTCACTGTCGAACAAGGCGCAATTGTAACGCTTGTTCTTGTGGTGCAAAACGTCGATTCAGTTGGTAACACCTTCCAGCTAACCGCTGATGATTCAATTGATGTCAAGGTCAAGGCAACCGATCAAAAGGGCAACCGATGGTCGATCAATGCCAATTGGACGCTTTCACACGCAGTGTGGACGGACCAAGCAATCCTTGAAGGCGCTGATTTGGCGAACGATGAAGTGACGTTCCAACCCTACATGTCCTCGCTCACGGCCTACACAATCTTCGCTGTTTACGATGATGGCTCAGTGATTCACGAAGTGAGTTTGTTCGTTGAGGTGACTCAAGGCGATCTCATCTCAGCAACCATTACGGCTCTTGGTTCGGATGGAACCAACGGTGACACATTTGATATCACGTCCGATGAATACATCGATTTCTCTTCGAGCCTCGAAGATCAAGATACCAACCCGATTGATGCAAGTGCATTGACTTGGGTTCTGATCGATGAAGACGCAGGTACGACTGTGGACATCACTTCACAACTCCTCGTTGACAACATGCGTTGGCAAGCCACGGGTGTTGGTAATTTCACAGTTGCAGGGTTCGCAATCAGCAACGCTGGGTATAACATCAGTGACTCAGTTTCAGTCACTGTTCTTCATGGCGTCGCTGTCAGCATTGTTTCATCGGTCGACACCTTCGCCCAAGATGCAGGAAAGGAAATCTCAATTCAAATCACCGGTACTGACACGGACGGAAACACCTTCCCACAGACGGTTGAATGGACCGAGAACAACAGCGCAGTGAGCGATATCACTCCTGGAACCTCTGAAGGCCAGTACAGTTACTTCGCACGAACTGCAGGAACTCACATGCTCATGTTCGATGCAGGACAGGCATCAGGAAGTCTTGATCTCTCAGTGGCAGCTCAACGAACGGTCAGTTCGATCCTCGTAGAATTGTCGACTTCCACGACCGATCAACTTGGTTCGTTCACTGTGACCGTCTTAGCCTTCGACGCTTACGAGAATCCAATTGAGGTTCCAGCAAGCACAAATGTCGACTCGACTGGGCGAGCAGAAGTCTTGGCCCAAGGCCAAGGTGTTTGGAAGGTGGTCACCCTTGACAGCGGCCCACAAACCGTAACCATCACTTCCGGCAAGGTCTCTGAATCCTTGGAATATGAAGTTCTTGGCAACGTTGGTGGCTTCTTCAAGTCCGGAGGCCCACTGTATTACGTCGGCGCCGTATTGTTAGCAATCATCGCCTGTGTGGTGCTTGTCTTGTTGTTCATCACCTTCCGAGGTGGCGACACTGATTACGAAGACTACGACGATGAATACGAAGATGAATCGTCTTCCTCATCTGCAGCAGGACCTTCTGGTCCAGCACCTGGTCCAGCGGGTCCAGCGCCAGGCCCATCAGGTCCTGCGCCCGGTCCGTCAGGTCCAGCGCCGGAGGCGAAAGACGTCCCAGAAATTGACTCTTCTTGGATGACCGATCATCGCGTTGATGACGACGGAACCGAATGGGCAGAGGATGAAAACGGAGCCTGGTGGTACCGCCAGGGCGATGAATCCGAATGGGCTGAATGGACTGAGTGAACAGCGTCTTTGATACAGGTTGAAGCAGGAGGTGAAGATATGCGAATTTTACGGTCTCAATCGGTAAAAACAATGCTTTGCCTGCTGCTGGTCACGCTTTTTTGCACCCAAGCTTGGCAGCCACTGGCAGCGACATCTGTTCTCGAAGATGACATTGAGGTACATCGAGCAGGTCCAGCGACTCGCATTGCAATCGCTTCACCTGTGTACTCAATGACCGCCGATGAGGTGGCCACGTTCGAAGCCGCGTTGTACGATGCGGTCAACAACATCGCTTCAGGTCAGATCAATTGGTCAAGTTCCAATGGTACGATCAGCAGCGAGGGTGTGTTCTATCCTTGGCAGGCAGGCCTGATCAGCATCGAAGCGAGTCACGCAGGTCTAACAGATGTGTTCAACATCACCGTAAGTGCGGGTGTTGGTCAATCGTTGAAGATTACCACCTCCAGTGCGCATGCACTCACCAGCACCTCCCTACAAGCGAATCTTTTGGACGCTCGAGGGAATGCTAAGCCCGCCACTGATGTCGTTTGGACCCTCGATGGAACCTATGCTGGAATCGGTACGCCTCAATGGATACCAACCGAATTGGGCGATGTTCATGTCCGAGCCCGCTTGAACCAAATGGAAGACAACCGAATGGTCGAAGTCATTGCAGATGGACCTCATGAGTTCCTTTTCGAAGACGATCTTCAAATTCGAAGCGGTGAATCAATCTACCTCCAAGTACGTTTGCTCGACCAGAACGGCTTCGAGATGAATCACACAGAGGCTGGTTACAAAACCTGGACGGCCGAGAACGGAACCATGAGTCCTGTTGGTCGCTTTTCAGCGACGTATCCCGGCGTTTGGAACCTCACAGTTGCTGCAGGCAACATCACTGGTGCTGCGACCATTCGAGTCGTACCAGCTGACGCATCCCTGTCACAGATCACCGTGCTCTCCGATGGTGAAACATACATTGCAGGGCAAGCATACGAACTTGTCACCATGCGAACTGACGTCAATGGATACACCGGTTCGTTCACCCCCCCGCTCGCTAATTTCACAACAACAAGCGGTGGACTTGCCAACGTCGATGGTCGAATTCATTGGACACCGGGAGCCATGGGTGTTCATCATCTCAACGTCATCGATGAAGGTGTTGCTTCTTCTGTTGAAGTCAACATTGTCCATGGGAGCGCGATTGAGACATCGCTGACGCTTGAGCCGTCGGTGCTCAGAGCAGGTCAGCAGAATGTTCTCTCGTTTTGGGCCGTTGATGCCGTTGGAAACCAATGGCTGGTCAATGGAACAATGTCATTGATTTCCGGCAATGCTTCGTATTTCACCGCCTATGAAGGGTACGCAACGCTCGCACCCCGCTCGCTCACGGTATGGCGTGTGGAAGCCTCGTGGTACGACGCAAGTTCGGACCTCCGGTTCGACAGTCTGTTTCAGGCCACCACACAAAGTGGCAGTTTGGCTTTCATCGAAATGAACGGTGCCAACGCCATCATTGCCTCTGATGCACCGCTTGACCTCAATCCTACATTCTTTGATGGATTTGGCAATCAACTTGCGCAAATTGGCCTTAATTGGACGGTGGATGGAGAAGACGCAACGGTTGAACTCATGCTTGCAAACATGCACTGGATGCCGACCGAGGTCGGTGGCCATGAAATCCGTGCCAACGCTGATGGTATCTTTGCCACGATTCGGCTGACCGTCATCGCTGGCGAGGCTCGAAACTTGGTGACCGATTACGAAAGTGGACTTACGGTCGACGCAGGTGTCCCCTCGGAAGTGTTCATCCAAGTGGTTGACGCTCATGGCAACATGGCGCCAGCAACGAATGTAACCGTTCTTTTGGATGAAACCTTTGGCGTGCTTGAAGGCTCACCTTCAGGCAACGGCTACTGGGACTTCACCGGGCGGGTCGCTGGACTCTACACGTTGACGTTTGTTCAAGACGGAGCGACTCACAGCATTGATTTGGCCATCCAGCCAGGTCAGGCCGTTCGGATTCTCGCAGAGCTTGACGGCTTTGACATCGCGCAAGGCGACACGGTGTTGCTTCAACTTCAGGGCATCGATGAATACGATAACCTTGTCATCGTTGAACCTGAAAACACAACCGTGTCCTGCTCTGCAGGAAAAGCGAGGTATGTTACCGGCGATACATGGGAATTAAACATTAATTCTGCAGGCAACGATCGATCCTGCACCGTCAATTGGGATGGACTGATCACTCAGCGCTTCTTTGACGTCGAATCGGTTTTGTTCGGAGGTGCTGTAGGCTCAACGAACACTGCAATGACGCTGGGATCTTTCCTCCTTGGTCTGATTTTGATCACGCTGGTGGTGCTTGTTCGAAAGGTCAACAACACTGAGGAAGATGAATGGTCAGAAGATGAATATGAGGACGATTTGGATTCTGACGAAGCTGATGAGGCATCCGACGATGGCGCGCCTTCCAGCATTGACCTCACTGAAGAACTCAAACAGTCGCTTGCTGCAAAAGCAAGCGAAGTCGGTGTCATGCAAGCCGCTCCAGGAACCGAGCAAGGACAATCTGGTTGGTACGTCGATGTAAGCAGCGAAGTCCAATACTGGAACGTCGGTGAAGACGGTTCGTGGACCCGGGTGAACTGATGACACACTGGGTGCCTTCCGAAGAGGATTCGGGCATGATATACCTGATTGCTGCAGGCGTTTGTTGGTCAAGCCAGTTGTGGTTCGACCTGTTTTACTCTGCCGTTGTGAGTCCACTCTTTCAATGGTCACAGTTTGGTTCTCTCATTCTCTGAAAGCAGTTCTTCTCAGAGGTCAGCCTTCTTCTTCGATGATCTCATTTTCGAAGGTGGTGATGAACTCATCAATGTCCACAAAACCGTCCCCATTGAGATCAGACTTATGGAAAATCAACCTTGATTCATCGGACTTGAATTCGAAATCCAGTGATTCCAAGGCATGTTGGAATTCACTTAGTGTCAAGTGGTTTTTCCCACCGAGGTCCGCAGCATGGAACACCGAAATACGGCGGTCATGTTCAGATTTCGTTGGGTTGGTAAACTGTTTTCGGAATGATTCAAATGGTGTTTCTCGAGGGTGCGAATGCTTCTTTCCGTATCCGTAATAGGTGATGAGGCCGATGAGGACCGCTGCACCTGCTCCGATGAATGCCTTCTCGCCCATCATCCATATGAGGGCGGCTCCAGCAACGATTCCCCACAGTTGGATGACTGGATAGAACGGACCTTTGTAGGTTGGTTGATACCACTCTAGATTGCGTTTGAGTTGGCGGAGAACGATGACGCATGAATTGATGACGATGAACACCATGATTTGGAATCCTGAAGCAAGTTTAGCGACGTCGTAGACCGGTAAGAATACGATCGCAAAGGCCATCATGCCTCCAGTGAATATGATCGCCCAGTGAGGTGTTTCCCATTTTGGGTTCAAGTCTTCAAAAAGTTGAGGAAGAAGACTATCGCGTGACATTGCGAAAAGGTAGCGTGAAGAGGCTAAAATTCCTGCTAGAGCCATTGATGCCATTGTGAATATGGCAAGCACGGCAGCGAAGAGCCCAACGGTCTCACCGCCGACATGGGTTGCGAAGATGAAGATCGGGTCTTGGGCTGTATGGCCGTCTTGAATCCACCATTGGTCTGGCAGTGCCGCCATCAACACATAGGCAACTCCAGCGTAGAGCAATGTTGCAAAGAGCAGGGACAAATACATTCCATTCGGAAGGTTCTTTCCGGGGTTTTTGATTTCCCCCGCAATTGCAGCCACCTTCGTCACTCCAGCATAGGCCACAAACACCAGGGCTGCAGTTTCTGCTAAGAGCAATGTGTCTGTATCGAAGGCTGCCTTACCTGGCCTGGCCAAGTCTGTCGAATCCATGAACAGAGCCGCAATGGAAAGGAGAATGAGGAACGCAACGGCAGAACCAACGATTGGCGCTTGTATTGATTTTATCTTTTTCACACCAAGAATATTGATCACAACAACCAGGACCAAAACCGAGAGCGAAACATTGATTGTATTGAATTCAACATCAAAAAATGAGGTAAAAGCATACATGTACGCAGAGAGACCAATCAGGGCAAATGCAGCTTTGAGGAGGAATGATGCCCACAGGCCCAATCCAGTGATCGTTCCAATCAGCGGTCCATAGGTCCGTTCAACGTAGACATACGTTCCACCAGAGACCGGCAGTGCGGATGCCATTTCTGATTTGGAGATCGCTCCAGGAAGAACGACTGTCGCTGCAAGAACGTATGCCAGCCACATGCCATCTCCCATCAAGTCAGCAGCCATAGATGGCAACACAAAGAGGCCAGATCCAAGCATTGCTGATAGGGAAATGATGATCACGCCGGATAATCCGAGGGTCCGTTCAATACCCTTCCCCACATCCTGCATAGCGCCTTTGACATCGCCGTGAATGAGTTTTTCTGCGGTTCCTTTCAAGTCCATACTGCTGCCCCGGAAAAGTGATGGTATAGTTCCAACAATCTTTGGTAAACCTCCAAATCATATAGGCTTGTGGAAGACTTAGGAATGCAACCCCCCGAAAAACGGAAATTCATTCAGTCGTCGGTGCCCGAGCGATGACTTTCATCTCAACAGCAATTGGTGTTGGAAGGGCACGAATAGCGAGCGTGGTCCTTGTGGGACCGACCTTTCCAAGTGTCTCGGCCCAGACTTCGTTGTAACCACTGAAATCTCGATCCATGTCGACGAGGAACGAAGTCACATCGAGAACATCTTCGATCGATCCTCCGGCTTCTTCTAAGATACGAGTGATGTTGTCGACGACTGCTTTGGTTTGTGCTTTGATGTCGTAGTCGAGCGCTTGGCCGTTCTCATCACAGATTGGTCCACCTGGGATGGCATTTGTTCCCGGTTGCCGTGGTCCGACTCCCGAAAGGTACAGCAGATCTCCGACCTTCCTAGCGTGCGGGTACATACCCACTGGTTTTGGTGCGGCTTCACTGTTAACTGAGTGCTCACCCGTTGTCGGTTCCCAAAGTTCAGGACCGCTTGAGGTCGGTGCTACGGAATCCTCGATGAGTTCATGCTCTTCTTCAGCATCGAGCACGTTTCGCTCGCCACTGAAAAATTCGACATCATCTTCATCGTATTCTTTGTCACCTGCACCCGATGGTGTCGGATCAAGATGAACAACAGCCCCGCCAGCACCGTGAATTGCTTCGTAAGCGAGAACTTCGCCGCTGAGGTTGTTGCGGTTATCGTTCATGCCTGAAAGCCACCACATCGGCTTGAACGCAACGACTTTCTGAACTCGAATCTGCTGGTGGATGGTCCTTGAGAGTTGACCAACATCTTCCAAACGGCCCTCGCCGAGGAATTCGAGGATCTTCCGATTCCATTCATCGTCTTTCAGGGAATGAATCCGATCATCTTTCGGATCGATTGGAGCGGTGAACATCCTGTTCGATAGCGACATTGCAGTGATCGCAACCGCTTTCCGTCCGGTGGCCTTGATCACATCAAGGCACGATTTGGCCAGAACTGTGGTTTCGGACCGGTTCGCATAGACGTTGGATGAAACAATCACAGCAGGGATGGCATTGTCAGGATTCAGTAATTTGAGGGCCACGACGGAACCCACATCAATGGGGAAACCCGTGTAGTTCACTGTTCGAGATTTCAAACCCCGCTTCTCATTTGCTACGTTCCATGCATGGGCGAAATCAGCATCGATGTTGAATGAATATGGAATCGAGCCAAGGTCGTGGAAGTCATTGTCAACCATCACCCATTCCGGGTTTGGATCGGCTTGAATTTGATGGCCGATGATGCTCGGCCATGTCGTCGAATAGATGATCAACAAATCAGCATCAGCGTCCTTGATTCGTTGAGCAGCTTCATCAAACGCATCGCGCAAGCGTTGCCAACCCTCATTTTGTTCAGGGGCTAAGACGGTGTGAGGGTGGACTGGGACAATGAATGAACCAACGATTGAACCTTCAGTCATTGTTTCGCCTCCTTGTGGTCTCGTTCTGGCCATTCGACAATGGCGTTTCCAGTCCCGATGATCGTTCCATACCCGTGCAGTGTCGCAGGGTAGCTTGGAGTGTCAAGCGTTGAAAGGAGCCAGGACAAGCCTCCACCATCGCTTTCCGCAATCGCTTGCTCAGTGAACTCAGGCATTTCATCGAGGATTCGTTGCGCTTGGCCTGTGCGGAAGTAGTTGATCATGCGCATGTCCCACAGGTGCATGGCATGGCTCGTGATGTGCTCCTTGCTCATGTCTTCTGGAATGGCCGACTCGGTGGTGAAATGGCGGTGTGAAAGGGAGTTGCTCGCAATCACGACCACCTTCTTGCCACTTTCCAAAATAGCTTCCCGGGTGACTTTACCGAGTTCAATCATCATTTCTTGCATGACTTCCACCGAATAGTAATCTCTTGAACGGTTGCTCGAGATGACCACGAGTGGCTTGTCCCATGCTGGATTGAACATGTGGCCGGTGGTGATGGTGCCATAATCCACGCGGAAGTCTGGATTCTCCATCATTTTGACAGTCAAGCCTGCTTTTGCGGCCTTGTCATGGATCTTTGAAGTCAGGTCCACATCGATGTTGAGGTCGTAATGGTAGCGGAACAGGTTTGGAAACACAGGGTCGACGGAGAGGCTCTTGAAATTTGGAAGACCGAGGAAATGGGTTCCAACATAGGTTTGCCAATGGGGTGATAGCAAAACAATCGCATCGTATTCCACATCTTTGAGGGAATCTCTCAAGCGTTCATAGCCCCATCGAAGTTGTTCCCAGCCGCCTTCTGCAACGGGTTCGTTTTGAGGTGGGTTCTCGGCGTAGACCAAATGAGGTGGATGGGGTGCCAAACAACCCGCTACGATTTCACCTTGCGTCATGGACAGAGCCACGCGCTCGGGGGATATATCGACATCGGCGTTTCACCCCTGCAAACATGATGGACCCAAGGCTCAAACAAGGCGGCGATTTCGAAGGGTCATGGAGGACGGGGTGAGCATCATCGTGGATGAGGTCGAAATGCTGACCATCAAAGACGACCTTAAGACCGGTTTGAAGCATATTCTTGCCCCAGCCTTGATTGGTTCGTTGCTTGGAAGTGCTTGGCAAAACTACTCATCCGATCTTGAATCAATCTACCTGCCCAATCCGGTGCAATTTGGGTTGCTCTTGGCCTTGTTGATTTCACCCTTGATGTACCGAATTTTGGTTCACACTTCGTTCAAACGCTGTTTTGAATACAGTTTAGGATTCGCCGCGCTCGCTCTCCCATTATGCGTGGTTTGGTTGTCGGGCTGGGGCGCTTTATTTTGTGGCATGTACGCCATCTTCTTGGCTTGGGTTTCCGTTTCCATGATGTGGGCACGGCGTCAGTTGCCTCCATTTACGTACGGCATATGGCATGCCATGGGGATTGATTTGGGTGCCTTCGCAGGCGCTGTTGTGCTGTTCAACATCCTCTGATCACGAGGTGTAACTTTCCGAATCATTCGGGAAGCTTCCGGCCCGTACATCTTCGCAATAGTTGGTGATGGCTGAGTTGATGTCTTCTGCAAGGTTGAGGTAACGACGCAGGAACCGGGGTGAGAAATCCATGGTGATACCAAGCAAGTCATGGAGCACCAACACTTGTCCATCGCAGTCTGGACCTGCTCCAATACCGATGGTAGGAATGGAGATTGATTCTTGAACACGCTTCGCCAATTCTCGAGGGATTTTCTCAAGGACAATGGCAAAGCAACCTGTCGCTTCAAGCAACTTCGCATCGGAAATCAATTTTTCAGCTTCTTCTTCCTCTTTGGCACGAACGGTGTAGGTACCGAATTTGTAGATGGATTGCGGGGTGAGACCAAGGTGGCCCATCACTGGGATTCCAGCGGTCAAAATACGCTCGACGGATTGAATGATTTCAGATCCGCCTTCAAGTTTCACAGCGTGGCCCTCGGCTTCTTTCATAATGCGGATGGCCGATTCAAGGGCGATGGCTGAGTTTCCTTGGTAGGTTCCAAATGGCATATCGACGACAATTAATGCCCGGTCAACGGCCCGTTGGACACATTGTGCATGATAGATCATGTGATCCAAGGTCATTGGTACAGTTGTGACTTGTCCAGCCATGACGTTGGAGGCGGAGTCTCCAACGAGGATGACATCGACGCCTGCTTGGTCAACCAACTTCGCTAGGGAATAATCGTATGCGGTGAGCATGGTGATTTTTTCCTCAGCACGCTTCATTTCCAGAAGTGTGTGTGTCGTTACTTTGCGCGCATTGCGATGTACGGACATGGTTCTCCCACGGTTGGGGGTGTTTTGAAACCCTCGCCAGCAACTTGTAGGCTTATTCTTCCTCATAGAATGAAGACAATTGGTGATTTAATTCAGCCAATGCTTCCTCTGCATCAGCACTTGCGAGGACTTGCTGCTTTGCTTCGAGACCGTTGAGAACAAGAGCAGCGACCGTGAACACTGAGGTTGGCTTTTCATCAATCACATGGTCCACGCGCTCTGCAACCCAGGAATCGAGGGTGGTGTCATCGATCCGGAGGATGGCTCCGATTCGCTTCAAGACGCCATCTAAAATTTCACGCAACATTGTTTGATGTTCGTCACTGGTTGGTGCCTCATCCTCATAGTAGCGCACATTTGCTGCGATGTACAATTTCTCATGGGTTGATGATTCCGGCACGTGGCTGAGCAATGTTTGGAGATCTGGGTACAA
>Ga0308019_10000461_pt1 | contig 25513 bp, 12 predicted proteins | sample Neamet284_FD_203135 | JGI IMG/M metagenome (GOLD analysis project Ga0308019, IMG submission 203135) | Marine microbial communities from water near the shore, Antarctic Ocean - #284 | ecosystem: Environmental > Aquatic > Marine > Unclassified | place: Southern Ocean | collected 2014-10-01 | reverse complement strand
GAAGAAGAGCCTTCCTGATTTTGAGTCACACATTGACGAAATGGGTGACATCGAAGACGCTGATGAGCCGCAATTCGATACGTTCGAAGAAGAGTGATTCACATCGCTTTCCGAACACTGTTGTAAATGCAGAACAACATGCTATGCAAAGCATTGCGAAAGCATGAATGCGGTATGGTTCCAGAGGCATGCGAGTCACGCATGGCTGTTTGTTTGCTAACTCGACAACCATGTTTCAGCCGGCACCACTCATTCGATGTAGTTTCAAGCAGAGAGCACAATCAGTCTGGCTTACGCTCAACCATCGATCGCCATGAAGGCGCTTGTTGTGCTTATTGCAGCGACTGTGCGTACTGAACGGCGTATTGTTGCGCATACGTCGCTGCTGTCGCTTCATCGTAGCCTTGCCCTACAAACTGCTGGTAGTACTGTTGGTACACCGCATCGTCCACAGCAGGTGCTGCTGCCGCTGCTGCTGGAGCTGCTGCTCCTGCTGCTTGAGCTGCATACTGCTGGGCATAGGTTCGAGCTGTTTCTTCTGGGTAGCCTTGAGCGATGAGTTGCTGAACGTATTGTTCAGTGGCATCGAGTTGAGCGTTACCGTAACCAGCAGAACTTGCTGCGAAGTCCTTGATTGTGTCATCGCCACCTGCGCTGCCCTTCCGGAGGAAGACAAGTGTCAGAAGGATGATGATCACCAAAGCCCCGGCGGCCAATCCGATGGTCGTTGTGTTTAGGCTGCTTTTTGCACCGTCTGTACCGGAGGTTTGAGCGGGTTCTTTCCATTCCCCATTCTCTAAGGTCCAGACACCGCTCCACTGGCATTGTCCATCGGCATCCATGATGAATTCTCCACCAGCTGCGAAGGCTTCAGCAGGTGCTTCGAGCCCTTGACATGCAGGGAGTTGAATTTCAATCCACTTGATGGTAACCCATCGTTCGTCATCGCCTTCGTAAATCTTGAAGAAGATACGTTGGCTTTGTGATTTGTTGGTGTACAGGTCTTCGAGCGATAGAGTGAGGTCGAAGGTTTGAGCATCGCCTGTCTTGTTGCTCTTGTCCCATGCACCGATAAGTCCGAGGTTGTACTTGTCAACGGCACTTGCATCGAAGGCAGATTCCAAAAATGCTGCTTCGACGTAGACATCGCCGTTTTCAGCACCAGAGAGAACGGTACCGGAAATGGTGATGGTATCGCTATCGATTCGTGAAGCGTTGATTGAAGCATCCAGCTGAACCACTGGTTCCTCATCACCGAAGCCATCAGGGACGACAACGAAGTACATGCGGTACTTTTCTGAGAACTTGCCTGCTTTGTCGTAGACGATCAGTTCAATTCGAATCTGATTCTCTGTTGTTCCACTTGGGTCGACTGTCACGTTGCGGAAGGTGTAAGCCCATGCACCGTCACTGGCGGAGGTTTGGTCAAAGGTGTGACCATCAAGGCTGAACGAATCGTCACCGTAAGGTGCGTCGAACAAGACCTTCCATTCATAGGTCTCAATGCCACTTCCTTCAAGCGCATCAAGGTCAGTTGAGTTGCTTGCATCAAAGTGGATGGTGACTTCACCGTCTTCGTCGAGGATCACTCGGTTGACGGCCCATTCTGTGTTGGAAACGGTCTTCGTTCCAACGAATTCGACAAGGTCGGTGTACTCTTCGCGAACATCGATCATCGCTTCTGCGGTTGGTCGGTATTCATCAGCGTAGACATCGTTGGTTTCAACGGTGACTTCGATCACTCGAGAGTGCCCTGCAGCGTCGTGAAGCATCAGAGTGATGGTCCATTGTTCGCCTTGAGCGCATCCGGTTGCAGAGGAGAGGTCGGCCTTACAGAAGTTCATGATTGGCAGAGCATCGGTGGTGTGACTGGTCAATCCTGTTGCCATGGTTGAGCCGTCCCACGATGTAGGTCCGGACACAATCCAGTCGGTGGAGAGCGTCTCGGTGGTTGTGGTGCTGTAAGAGAACGTCAAGTCTGCATCGCTCTTCATGTAGCGCAACTCGTAACCGCCTGTGCTTGGGTTGATACCAGGGATTTGGTCGTTGATCTTCAGATCCAATCCGTTGCTCAATGTACCGAAGCCTTCTGGATATGGAGTGACTTGGTAACTGAGCATGTTTCCAAGAAGTGGCAGCGTTGTGCTGTCAGCTCGCTCGGAGTGGGTTGAAACGTCCATGGTGGAAACAATGAGGCCACCGGAGTAGTAACTGCAAACACCGAGGATGGTGTCTTGGTTGTCAGATCCATCACGGATCAAACGCTGGAAGTAACCACCGTCTTCCATGTAACCGTTGCAGGTGACTGGGACGTTGTTGGCACTGACCGACTTGGTGTTCAAGACGGCTTCTGCTACAGTTGAATCTGCATCGAAGCCTTGGAAGGCGTTGATGTCAACGTTGTCCATCAAAGGATGGTATGGGTCGGCGAAATCAGTTCCAGCAAAGTCGATGCGGGATTCTGGGGTGTTTCGACTCTGGACGTCAAGGCCGAATGGCAAGCGTCCGTTGAGGTTCTGATCAACACCGTAAATTTGGCTGCCTTGTGGACCAAGGTGAGCCTGAACGGTACCACCAGAGGACATGAAGCCCTCAAGGGTGGTTCGGTGAGCGGTTGAACCCAACTTCTGATAGTAACCACGGCCACCGTTCTCGATGTCCTTAGCAGGAATATCATCTTGCCATGGCAAGACAACCTTGTCGTAGTGTGTCAACCATCCTGCTTCGAGGTATGTGTCCCAGTCGTTGATGGTGTATTGGGTGTAACTCATGTTCAAGATGTTGAGGTCTTCCTTGATGGCGTTGGTACGAATCGAGGTATCCGAAAGGATGGCAACGTCGACATGGTCTGCAAAGGTTGCATGGAAGTAGCGAACGTTTCCTGATGGGTTGCCGTTTGAAAGTTCAGCATCGAAGCTGATGTTGTAGGTGTGGCCGTCAAGCCAGCCGTTCCATGGCGTGAAGGTCACATCGATCTTCTGTTGCGAGTCCAACGATTGAGAAGGACCTGCAGTGGTGCTGTGAGCAACACTTTGTGTGGTCTCGTCGTAGATGTTCATGTTGAACAAGTAATCACCAGCGAGAACACCGTTCGTAGCTTGGAAGGTCCAGTCGTGTGTGAATGAACTGTCGATCGGCATTGTGCATTCAAGGATTTGATCGTTCAAGCACGAAAGGGTGTTTGGCTTACCAAGGGTAATGTCAACGGATTCAACGTTGAAAATAACACGCTCGATGTTGTTCGAGATGGAAATCTCTTGATTGCCGTACCAAGCGTTGCCAAGGGTCGTGTTATCGAAGATGGTCGCCACTTCAATCATGTACACACCTGCGAAGAACTCGTGGCTTGCCACGGTGTCAAGCGAGGATTGGTCTGCATCGACGTTGGTACGGGAGATGGTGTACGCATTGTCTTCGATGAAGGTGAACTCTTGAAGAGAAATGTTGTTGAAAGCAACGCCTTTGAAGCCATCGTTCACACCGTTTCGTCCGTCATCATCAGATTGGAACTCGAAGTTGATGTCGACCACTGAGCCTGAAAGTGACATGCACTCATAGCCCCAGTTGATTGAACTGGCGTCGGAAGTGTTGAGCACGTACAGGTGAGTCAAATCGATTGAGGTTGTTGCGATAAGATCGTTGGTGTTGAAGAACACGTTGTAGTTCCCAGTCGTCCCATCGGTGCTCGAATCATCGCCAATGTAAGCGATTTCTGCGTTATCGATTGGTTCTGAAGCGTTGACGATGTTGTCACCGTTTTCATCAACTTGGCAGGTTCCGTCTTCGTTGTAGTCGTTCCATTGCCCGACCAAGACACCAGAGTAGGTGGCTCCATCGCGCAGGATATCGAGGGTCATGGCAGCGTAATCATTGACATCGACGATGGAGGTTCCATCCGAGTCGATACCGTAGAAGGTGTCTGCATAGTATTCGAAGTTCAAGGAAACGAAATCGCCGCTGATCGAGGTCAAATCGATGTTGGGGATGGTCAGGGTTTCGTTTGCCCATGCATCGCCGTAGCCGTTTGCTCCGGTGTCACAGGGGTGGCCGAACCAGTAGGCGTTGTTGTTGAAAATTACATCTTGACAGGTTGCTTCGTCATAGATGACACCCTTTGGATTTGCACTTTCCTCGTAGCGGTAACCATTGGCACCGCCTTCAAAGTCTTCTGCGCACAGAGCGTTCGGTGTACCACAGTACACATCAGATGGGGTTGCTGAAAAGACAGTGGCTTGGATATCGAAATCGACTTCGGTGTTTCCGTAGTTGTTTGTAGCCACGTCAATGTCGAAGAGACCTTCTGCATACAATCCACCGGGATTGAAGTATTCAATGCCCTCGACCATTGGGTCATAAAGGTTGAATGGGGTGATGTAACCAACCAGTTCATCGTTTTGTGACTGTTCGTCCCACGAGTTTCCAGAGAGGCTTGCAGAGATACGGTATGTGGTATCATTCAGCAAATCTGCGGTGATGGCGGTGGTGTATTCTTGCCCAGGACCGAGGTTGTTGAGGTTGATGGTCGATTGTTGAACCTGTGGGTTGGCAAGGAAGGCGGTGTTTTGCTTCCAGATGCTCAAGTTGTCCACAGCGTATCCGTCACGTCCAGACCAACGGCTTTCATTGTCGTCTGAAATCGAACCAGTGAAACCAGTTCTGAAGCGGAATCGAAGGTCAACTGTCTCGCCAGCCCAAGGACTGAGATCGAAGGAACCAAGTCCTTCTTCAGTGAAGTTGTTCCATCCATAGTAAGTTCCAGAGGAATAGATACCGTAGTAGTACACACCTTCTGCAACACCACCGATGGATTGCTTGTATTGTCGGTCAAGGTCAAAGCCGCCCCAAATTGAATCGCCTGATGCACAAGCACCGGAGATGTAGGCTTCTTGAGGGCAGGAAAGAACTTCCCAACCGGATTCGGCACTGCCGATTTCGATCATAGCTACGTCATCCCAGACATCGCCTGCAAGGTAATTACCGGTCGCATCGAGGCTGCCGAGGACACCATGGCCCAAGTGTTGGAAGAGTTCAACGCTCATGAACGCCCGGTCGGAGCCGGTCAAATCGACGTCTTCGAGAACCATAGCATCGTCCCAGTTCTTGTCGTATCCGGACCATAGGTCGCCGGTGGAGTTGGTCTTGTAGTGCCCAGCCCACATGAAGTCAGTTGGGTTGAGGTAGTTGGCTGAGACGTTCGGGTCGTTGTTTCCATCGGTTGCACCTTGAGAACTGTTGGTCTCTTCATGCCACTTTGTGGCTTGGTCGATGTATTCGTCAAAGGTCCAAGCGCATCCAGTGCCACAGCCAGTCTTGTCTTCTGCTGAGTCCCAATCCATTTGGTAAACGGTGTTGTTGGTCGAACTCGCTTCATCGACAATCTTCAATTCGAGATCGAGTGTTGCCGATTGGCCGTTCAAAATATCCATTCCTGTATTGGTGACGGTGACGTTGATGTCACGTGTACCTTCACCGACGATACCGAAGAATTTGTCTGTTGGACTGATTTCTAAAGAGGTCACAGCAAGATCTTTGCTGTCCATTTCCACCACTGTGATGGTGTCGTACTGACCTTCCCATCCAAAGTTGTCTACCCAGCTACCAAAGCTGTAACTGGTGTGGCCAACGACGATGTCGAGGGCGGAGTTCGGAGCTCCAGCAAGCTGTCCGACTTCGACCATGCTTGGTCGGCGGCCAGCCTCGTATGAGAGCGGGGTGAGGTGGGCACCACTGCCGTCAGACAGGGTCACTTGCACCGTTGTTGGGAAGTTAAGATAGAAGTTCGAAGTTGAACCACCCGCTGAATCGCTGCTGTTCTGTTGGTAAGCAATGGTCGGGTTGACGAAATCAGGTTCACCGTCGTTGTTGAGATCGGTCACTGTGACTGAATAAGAGATGTAGGGTCCAAAGTAAGCGAGGCTCGGTGAGGACCATGTCCCCACTGCAGACGAGGTCACATAACTCACGTTCTCGACGTTGCCATCGTTGACGACCAATGCGTCAATTTCACCGTTGCCGTCCATGTCAGTAATGTCAAAGTCGTTGGTGAAGGGCACAGCCATGTTGATGACGCTGGTTGCGGTTTGAGGTGTTGCGGGGTTGTAATTGTAGGTGGCTGGATATGTGTTGGTCAAGCAGGAGTATTCGATGATCGAGACGTTGTCATCGTTTCCTGGGTTGGTGGTTTGCCCAGTTGCATAATCGAGACCTTCGGAACGAAGAACCCAGATGTCATCATCTGTGCAGGTCCCAGTTACGCTTGTTTCAGTTTCGCCCCAGTCGCCAACTTCGAGGCTTCTGTAAGCGTTTTGATTGGAAGGACCGAGCGAAGTGACCATGCCTTGTGTGTTCGAGGTGATCGGGCCACGGTAGGTGACAACGCGCTGGTTCGATAGGTCGTTGAGGAGGTCGAGAACATAGATGTCATCGTTTCCGTCTTGATTTGCATCGCCAACGGCAAGATCCCATGCCCAGAAGTGAGTGAAACGTTCGCCAATGCTCCATGTGTCATCGTTGCAGCCACCGTTTTCGATGATTGTGACGTTGCCAGGCTCTCCAGCTGGCGCGCCGTTATCGTCAGTCTTGAATGGATTGTTTCGTTGGAAAATCACGATGTCGTCTGCCCCATCACCCGTGAATTCACCGACTTCGATGAACTGAACGTTTGAGAACTCGTCCCAATCGGCGTTGCGGCTCAAGTTCTGGGAAACCCAAATGTCTTGACGTTCGCTGAAGTCACCCGTTCCATCGTTCCAGAGAACGCTGATGGTGTGGGTACCTTCGGTGGCGACAGCCATATCATTGAATCCGTCACAATTGAAATCTCCAATAGCAACGTCCAACGGATCCCGGTTTGTGGTGTAAGATCGAGCAATTGAAGCACTTGCAGTTGTAGCGAGAGCTGCGGTGGTGGACAAAACCATCAGCATAACGAGGAACATGCTGAGGGCGCGGCTGTTTTTGTGGTTGTTTTTGGAGAACATCAACATCACTGGTCTCGCCACTGCCCGTTGCACTTTAATTCCTTTGCTCTCAAGTTCATTATTGAGACCGGTTATGTGCTCCGCAGTACCCCTTTTACCGGCAAAAATGGAAATTCAATAGTATGGTCGTATTTCTTGATGTCTCCGGCGCCATTTCGGCGCAAAAAAGGACGGTAATCTTCAGAATTTACCCTTTAACCAGCCAGGCGAAGGACCCCACCCAGTGGCATCTCCACCGTGGACTTTGACCAATTTCCCAGCACCAAACAATGATTCTAACCAGACCTTCAGTGCTGTGCCTTCTCGGTTTCCAAGTTTTTTACTTGCAACCTCTTCGATGACTTCGGTTTTGAGAGCGGTTATCCCGTATTCTCGCACGACAAGATGGAGCAGTTCTCGCAACCAAGCTTCCGCCATAGGATCAACACTCATCGTTCCTTGAACTGGAAGAGGCTCGTCCATGTCATCGAGGGCTTCCATCAGCTCAATGGTATCCGGTCGTACTGGAAGTTGCATGCCAATCGCATCAAGTTCGGCCTGCAGATCAAGCTGGCCAATCGGTCGTCGGACGACTGGAATACGGCTCGGATCTGGCGTAGGACCCATGTCGGTTGGTTTGGCATCGATGGGTGAATCATCAAGTTCCCCTTTTGGAGTGGTGGCGGAAGGAGCGATTCCTGAAGTGTTGGCCGCTTGTGCTTCCGAGCCAATCGGCATCGACCAGCCGACGCCTTCGAGCCCAAGTTCTTTGATTCGGTCACCGACCCAAGAGGCATCGCCTTCAAGCAACACATTGACATCATGCTCATCGGAACGGAACCGATAGCGAATGTTGCCTCGAAGTTTCGCCATGTAACTGTCCTCGGCGCAGAAGGTCTTGAACATGACTCAAGAATCATGTGGCCCATTAGCGGCCTTGAATGATTCATTCAGTCAAAGCAAGTTGGCGCAAAACCGTGTGAAGAATACCGCCATTTCGATAGTATTCAACCTCAACAGGGGTGTCGAGGCGAACTTGGGCATGGAAGGTCAACATTGAGCCGTCTTGACGCGTTGCAGTGACTTCCATCATCTGGAGAGGTTGCACATCGTCGCCAACAGGGATGGTGAACGATTCAGTCCCATCAAGACCCAGCGTTTCGTGAGATTCTCCTTCGACGAACGTCATTGGGAGCACACCCATGCCGACAAGGTTGGAACGATGGATGCGTTCGAAGGAGGTGGCGATGACTGCACCAACACCGAGCAAATACGTGCCCTTAGCAGCCCAGTCACGAGAGGAACCAGTGCCATATTGGCTGCCTGCTAAAACGACCTTGGGGCCATCAAAACTTTGCGCTGCATCGTACACTGAAACCACTTCACCTGTGTTGAAATCAAGAGCGTAGCCACCTTCGGTACCGGGAGCCATTTGATTGCGGATTCGCACGTTTGCAAATGTACCGCGCATCATGATTTCATGATTTCCACGTCGGCTCCCAAAAGAGTTGAAATCACTCTTTTCCACACCACGTTCAACAAGCCATTTCCCGGCAGGCCCGTCAGCGGGGAAAGCTCCAGCAGGAGAAATGTGATCTGTGGTGATTGAATCTCCAAGTTTCAGCAAAACTCGAGCATTGTCGATGCTTGTGATCGGCGTAGGTTCTGCAGAGAGACCAGAAAAGAAGGTGGGGAGCCGAATGTAAGTCGACTCGCTCTCCCAGGGATAAAGAGGGCTTGGCTCGGAAGGAATGCTGTCCCAACGAGGCTCATTCATAGCATCAGCATAGCGTTCTCGGAACATCTCAGGGGTGATCACAGAAAGCACTTCAGCCAATTCTTCATCGGATGGCCAAAGTTCACTCAGCATCACTGGTTTGCCTTCAGGTGTGTACCCGACAGGCTCTGTGGCAAGGTCGACTTCAAGGGTCCCTGCAAGGGCGTAAGCGACCACCAAAGGTGGACTTGCAAGGTACGATGCCTTGACTTTCCCATGCACCCGCCCTTCGAAGTTGCGGTTTCCAGAAATCACAGAACCAACAATCAGTCCCGCTTCATCAATCGCTGCCTCAATTTCTTCAGGGAGTGGCCCGGAGTTGCCGATGCATGTTGTGCATCCATAGCCAACGACGTTGAAGCCAAGGGCGTTGAGATCTTCTTGCAAACCGGAAGCTTCGTAGTATTCAGTAACGACTCTTGAGCCTGGAGCGAGGGAGGTCTTGACCCATGGTTTGACTTCTAAGCCATGCTTTCGTGCGTTTCGTGCGACCAAACCTGCAGCGAGCATCACACCTGGATTTGAGGTGTTGGTGCAGCTTGTGATTGCGGCGATCACCACGTCACCGTGGTTCAAATCATAGGTCTCACCGTTGCGAGTGACGAGGGCACCCTTGGACAAATCCTCAGTCGATAGACCGTGCCCGTGATGGCCCAATTCATGAGTGAGGGATTGAATGAAATGGGGCTTCATACTGTCCAAATCAACTCGGTCTTGAGGACGCTTTGGGCCCGCCATTGCGGGTTTCACAGTGGCAAGGTCAAGTTCAAGGGTCGCCGAGTAGGATTTTTCGTTTGCATCAGCATCGTACCAGAGACCTTGGGCACGAGCGTAGGCTTCAACACCTGCAATCGCTGCATCTTCACGGCCGCTCAAGCGCATGTACTCGAGGGTTCGCTCATCGACTGGGAAGAAACCACATGTAGCACCGTACTCTGGCGCCATGTTGGCAATTGTTGCCCGGTCGGCGAGGGTTAATGCCACCATGCCTGGTCCAAAGAATTCGACGAACTTTCCAACCACGCCGTGATGTCGAAGGATCTCAACGATGCGAAGTGTCATGTCAGTTGCAGTGACACCAGAATTCATTTTCCCATTGAGGCGAACCCCTACAACATCAGGTGCGAGCATGTAGATCGGTTGGCCAAGCATGACGGCTTCGGCTTCAATCCCACCAACACCCCAACCAAGCACGCCAAGGCCGTTGATCATGGTGGTGTGAGAGTCGGTTCCGACAAGCGTGTCAGCAAGCCAAACCCCGTTTTCTTGACGGGCAACGCTGGCAAGGTATTCCAGATTGACTTGATGGACAATGCCACGCGAAGGGGGGACTGCTTGGAAATTGTCCAATGATTGCTGACCCCACTTGAGGAAGGTGTACCGTTCCATGTTGCGGTGGTACTCGATATCGAGGTTCATTTCCAGTGCAGTGCTGCTCGAACCATCGACGTCAACTTGGACCGAGTGGTCAATCACAAGGTCGACTGGGACTTGAGGGTTGACCTTTTCAGGATCGCCGCCCATCTCCACCATTGCATCGCGAAGGGCTGCTAAATCAACCACCGCGGGTACGCCAGTGAAGTCTTGGAGGATGACACGTGAAGGGCGGAAAGGGATTTCTCCACGCTCGCCTGTTGGTGTCCATCCAGCGATGTTACGAATGTCTTTTTCACTCACCAGAAAGCCGTCATTACCGCGCAGTGCCCCTTCAAGGAGGATTCGAATCGAATAGGGGAGGGAGGTGGTGTCAATGCCGTTTTCATCAAGCCCATCGAGGGCATAATAGTCACCGCCAACGGAAAGCGTCCTGCGTGCATTGAAGGGGTCCAAGGTCGCCATGAGAACACCCAGAATGCACTAATCTATGAACGAAACCCTTCACAAGGTTGGTTCATCTTGCTGAAAGAAAGCGCGAACAAATTCACCAGATTTGCCACCAAGGGCTCGATGAACCGCCGGAGAACGAAGCATCAACCAAAGTGACGGGGTAAACTGGGTCGCTTCCTGATTGGCCTTCGGTCCCAACAGCATCGATCTTGTCAACCACATCTTGGCCTCCAATCACCTTACCGAAGACGGTATGGACACCATCAAGGTGCGATGGCGGAGAGCCTCCTGGTGATACGATGAAGAATTGAGATCCACCTGTGTGGTCGTTGCTTGTTTTGGCCATTGAAAGCATGTATGGTTCGTGCTTAAGGCCGTTGCTCGCCTCATCACCAATGGTCCAAGCGGTCTTCGAACAATCGGAAGAACTGGCGCTCGGTGACCCGTTGCAGTACCCGTCCCAAACAGCAGCATGGCCACCTGTGCCATCACCGTTGGTGAAATCGCCGCCCTGAAGCATGAAATCCGCAATAATACGGTGGAAAATGGTGGAATCATAGGATCCATCTCGAACGAGTTCTTTGAAATTCTCCACGTGCGTTGGAGCAGCGTCAGCGTACAACTCAATGGTGATCGAACCGGTTTCAAACGAACCGTCTGGGTTGGTCCACGACAGATCAAAGACGACATTCTCTCCATCGACTTTAGGAGCGCTAAGAACTGAAATTGCCGCAAGGATCAACAACAAACCAGCTCCGAAAGCAAACACGCCAGCCAAGGTAGGGGTGCCGTCTCGTGCGAGGCGTGGGAACACCGTTTCGCTGATTCGAGCATCTTGCATCTCATTGAGGAGATCATTGTATTGTGTGTTGGTGCGCTTGTCTTTGGAATTGCCCTTCATTGAATCTCGGAACAGGCTTGCTGCTTTTCGGTAATCGGATTTTGAACGGGTGTCTTTCGCTTTGGCCCAAGTCGCTTCTCCAGCAATTCGCAGGGTGGTTGGATGTTGACCTTCACCATCGATCGAACGAAGGGTATCAAGTGCGCCCTCATACTTTCCTTTGAGGAGGGTTTTCTCTGCCCTCTCCCAAGCCGCTTTACGAATTTCAGCTTCCGTCAAGTCCGGCTTTTTCAACTCTTTTTTGGTTGAAGATTTCATAGAAGATTTAGCATCGGCCATGCACCTCCGAGGTAGCCTTCCGCTTTGAGCGTCTCGGCTCATCAAACGGGTTTGGAAAAAGGGCTGAAATAGACAAAATTTGGGGCGGTTCGCATCAACATGTTCAAAGAGTGTATGCTAAACCCCAACCCCATACAGCCTCTCATCTCGGTGAGTTCGGCGTAACGGGGACACAACCAATGGATACCATTGCTAACGATTACACCATAAACATAGCAACCGCAAATGGAACGGGGTCCCAATCTGCAAACCTCATTCTGCTCCAATCCTTTTTCGAGATGGGCGTGCCTGTCAGCGGAAAGAACATGTTCCCTTCCAACATCTCTGGACTTCCAACCTGGTACATCGTTCGCTTGTCGGATAAAGGCTACCAAGCACCAGGCGATCGCACCCACATCCAGGTGCTTGTCAACCCAGCAACATGGGACGATGACATTGCAGCGCTCGAACCGGGAAGCGTTGTCATTTGGAATGAAAATACGAAACTGGAAATGACCCGGGAGGATTTGGTGTCCTACCCCGTACCAATGTCGACGTTGGCCCGGAAAATCAATCCTAAACTCGCAAAACTTGTGACCAACATCATCTATGTTGGTGTCCTTGCTGAGATGCTGGGCATCGACCAACAAGCGCTCGAAGGTGCCGTCGCAAAGCAATTCAAAGGCAAGACAAGCGCCATTGAACTCAACATCACCGCACTTGGCCTCGGCAGAGATTACTTCAAAGAAAACTTCACCAAAAAAGATCCCTATGTCGTCATTGCACGCGAGAACAAGACGCCTAAATTTTTCATCGACGGCAACGAAGCCGCAGCCCTTGGCTGCATCTTCGGTGGTGTCCAACTGCTTGCATGGTACCCAATCACGCCTTCTTCGTCCCTAGCAGAAGGCATCATCAATTACATACCCCAACTCAGAGTTGACGATGAAGGGAACGCTGACTGTGCCGTAATCCAAGCCGAAGACGAACTTGCCGCTGCAGGCATGGTCCTCGGCGCAGGATGGGCAGGCGGCCGTGGAATGACGGCAACCTCGGGACCCGGAATTTCGCTCATGCAGGAGTTCATTGGCTTGGGCTACTTTGCAGAAATCCCCTCTGTGTTCTGGGACGTCAACCGTGTTGGCCCTTCAACCGGACTCCCAACCCGCACTCAACAATCCGACATCACCATGCTTTACGAAGGCAGCCACGGCGACACACAACACATCGTTTTGATCCCAGGCACCGTCGAAGAATGCTTCGAATTCGGATGGCGAGCCTTTGACATTGCAGAGCGTTACCAAACCCCGATTTTTGGACTGAGTGATCTTGACTTAGGCATGAACCGCTGGGCTTGTGAGGGCTTCACTTACCCTGACCAAGACATGGACCGTGGCAAGGTCGTGCGCGACAGAGAAGTGTTCGAAGCCTTCGAAGACTTCGGCCGATACCGCGATGTGGACGGCGATGGAATCCCTTACCGAACCCTCCCCGGCTCAGGTATGGACCCAATCTTGTATCGCGGAACGGGCCACAACACCAAGGGTGTCTATTCTGAAAAGCCTGATGATTACTTCAACCTCATGACTCGGCTCAAGTTGAAGATTGACGGAGCACGTGACCACTTACCAGCACCAATCCTCCGAGAAGAAGAAGAATGTGAAGTGGGCATCATCTACCTCGGCAGCATGGAAAACACGATTCAGGAAATTGATGACATGCTCGAAGCCACAGGCCTCAAGGTCAGTCAGTGTCGAGTTCGCGCCCTCCCCCTCCACAGCGGAGTCGAGGACTTCATCCGCCGGCATGAAACGACCATCGTTCTTGAAATCAATCGCGATGGCCAACTCTACGGGATTCTTCGAAAGGAACTACCAAACGATTTGATCACCAAGGTGTATTCGGTTGCATACAGCGACGGCATACCACCTCGAGCCCGAATCTATGCTGATCGAATCCTTTCCACCCTCAAGGAGGTGAACCAATGAGCGATGCACCAGCACGACCCGCCCGAGCCGTCAAACTCAACGTGATCAACGAACCTAAAGACAGCTACACCGGTGGGAAATCATCGTTGTGCCCAGGGTGCGGCCACGATCAAGTCTCAAGCGTCATCATCGCCGCGGCATGGGAGAACGGAATTGAACCCCACCGAATCGCTAAGATGTCCGGCATTGGTTGCTCTTCAAAGACACCAGCTTACTACCTCGGACAATCCCATGGATTCAACACGGTCCACGGCCGAATGCCTTCGGTAACCACCGGCGCTTATGCAGTGAACAAGGACTTGTTGTACCTCGGCGTTTCAGGAGACGGCGACTCTGCATCAATCGGCATTGGCCAATTGATTCACGCCATTCGACGGAACATTGACATGGTTTACATCATCGAAAACAACGGTGTCTACGGGTTGACCAAGGGCCAATATTCCGCAACCGCTGATGTTGGCTCGAAGAAAAAGAAGGGCAAAACAAACACAACACAACCGATTGACTTGTGCGCTCTTGCCATCAACCTTGGCTGCACCTTCGTCGCACGTTCCTTCTCGGGATCGAAAAAACAATTGAAATCACTGATTAAGGCTGCTATGTCTCACAAGGGATTCGCCCTCATCGACGTCATCAGCCCGTGTGTGACGTTCAACAACAACGACGAATCAATGCGATCCTACGGCTACGTCAAGGACAACGAAGTCACCCTCCACATGACCGATTACATCCCCCACTTCAACCCAATTGAAGAGGTTGAAGTTCCGGAAGGCCACTACAGAGACATTGAACTGCATGACGGGTCAACCATCCGTCTTGAAACAATTTCTGAGTCGCATGATCCAACCGATGCCGTGGCTGCACTGACCGCACTTCACGGAGCTGAGGCGAACCAAAAGCACGTTACTGGCCTGCTCTACTTCGACAACACCAAACCTTCTCTTGCGGAAGACCTTGGCCTCGTTGACACGCCTTTAATCGATGTGCCCAATTCAACGCTCCGCCCACCTAAATCGCTTCTCGACCAATTAAACGCAGCCCTTCTCGGCTGATTCTTTGCAGGCGAACCTCCAATAAAGGAGGGGCGGGAGCGGTGAACCAATGATTCAGAATGTGACCATCGCTGCTTCCTTCGGGATTGTTGCTTTGGTGCTGGTCTTTTTGCTAAAACGATCCAGCAAACGTCGCCGATTCGCCCTCATCGAGGCACGAAGAGCGAAATACGCCCCAAATTACGGCGGTGAAGAGGGCGAGCCCACTCCCATTCTAGGTCGCCTCACTGAAGATTTGGACGATGTCGAAATTGTCGCCTATGATCAACGAGGGGTCGCCCGTAACCAAAACGTGCAATTTTTGCGCTTGTTGGTTGCTGACCTGTTCGAGGATGAAGAACTCGATGAAACAGAAGAAGAAGAACAACGGGCAGCTTTAGTCGAAGAACGGCAGGCTTGGATTGAAGAAAACGAAGAACAGTTGGATCAACACGCTTCTCTGGTTGAAGAAGAAGAGATTGGAAGCGGTGTTAGCGTCATGGAGGTCATCGCACCAGAAGACGATGACATCGAAGAACGGCTGGAGCGCGAAGGCGGCAAAGGCGGCCAGGTACAGGTATCACTTGCCTGGGATGATTACAACGACCTGGACATGCACGTGTTTTGCCCCTCTGGCGAACGAATTTACTTCAACAACAAAACAAGCGAATGCGGTGGTGAATTGGACGTTGACATGAACGTCAGACCCGTCAGCAACAATGCAGTAGAGAATGTTGTTTGGACCGAGAACGCACCGGTTGGAAAATACAAAATTGGAGTCCATTTCTATAAGCACCACAGAAAGCGACGCAGTAAGCGGACTGTCACCTTCCGCCTGCGGGTGATGGTGCACGGGAAAAGCCGCGACTACAGCGGTGCAATCACTGCAGGGAATGCCATGCAGATGGTCACGAGTTTCACACTCAAAGAACCGGAGCCTCATTCAGAAGAAGACAATCATTCAGATCAAAACTTGTGACCGCGCATGAAGCGTAAGAATCGTGTGAAGGCTCCAAGGCTCGGTCGCGGCTCTAAACCCAACCTCCAGTCCAACTCTCCTGCTTGATCATACCGTACCACATCATCGAAACCACCAACCCATTCGCCGTCAATGAATATTTGGGGGACTGAACGACTGCCATTCGTTCGAGCCAAGAACTCTCGATCCATTCGAGTTGAAGCGCCAAGTTTTTTTTCCTCGAAAGTAATTCCTTTCCGGTCAAACAAGCGTTTTGCACTCACGCAGGCGCTGCAGCCTTTGTTCGTGTACAATTCGACCTTTGCCATGTGCCTGCTATGACACAATGAACTTCAACCCCACGGGGCGATGATGCGGTGGTAGTCCCTCTCGGATTTGAACCGAGGTCGGAGGACCCAGAACCCTCCATGATGGACCGCTACACTAAGGGACTCTTATCCGGTCCAAGAACCGTTCCTTCTTCAATTCAGCGGTTTATTCGAAATGGAAAAAAGCGGTTTACTCGTAGTGTGATTTTTGATTTTAATTGTAGGTGGATAATTAATAAAGGATTAGTTCTCGCCCAGAGTAATGAATGATTCTGTGTCACTCAAAATGAAGCCCGGCTTTGCCTTCCTTATGGCACTCGCTTTAGTCACGACAACCTTTGCTGGTGTATCGTTTGCGAACCCCACAACAGGCACCGGCCCAAGTAACACGATGGCCTCTATGGATTACGATGAACTCGAATTGATTGTCGATTTTGACGCAAATGGGACCACCTACCAATACTTAACCGCAGAAATCCACGTCTATGATGACGAGAACTTTTCAGCTTGGTTTGGACCTGAAGACATGATGGAAGAATCTGACAACACATCGTGGAACACCCACTGGGTTGACTTCAGCCTTGTTCTCTTCTTCGAGGGAAGCGCAGACGCATCCCCAATGGCTGAGGAAGGCACCTGGTACAATGTCGACGCATATGTGAACGACTCCAACGGCAACCTCGGAGGTGACTACACCGAAATCTGCATGGACAACGGCAGCGTTTGTGAAGATGATCAAAACGGACCTGACGTTGAAGATCTCTTCAACTACATCGATGCAAACCAAGACGGAGCAATCACCGCTTCTGAACTTATTAATTACGAAAACATGGACCGCGAATCAAACAACCTACCAAACTTAACCGCTGAAGAAGAGGCAGACATTGCTGATGATGTTGCAGCGTTCGATACAGGCTACGATGATGGGATGGGCAACACAGAAGATGCCAACGACAGCATGCTTGAAATTAACGAATTTACCGAGCTGTACCTCAATGTTATTACTCTGATTACCGGTGCAGATGCATACCTCGAAGATGGCGTTGTGAGGATTGAAATTCACGATGACCTCGATGAAGTTGACTATGTTTGGATCCTCATTCATGATGGTGAAGGAAATGAACTCATCAACGAAACCTACGCAGGGGACGAAAACGGGGATTTCCAAGATTGGACAAGCCCTGACTGCTGCAATGAAGCTGGAACGTACTACATCAGCGTCTCCTTCTACGACGAAGATAATATGAGTATTAACTCTGATTTCTTCACACTCGGCGAATATGATAACGGCCAAATGATGTTTGACATGTACGATACCGACATGAGCGGTAACGTCTCGATCGATGAATACCTGGACGCCATGGACAACGCGAGTGATATGAACGGCGAAGACCCAATGGACAACGCAACCAGAACTATGATCTCCAACATGTTCATGGATGAAGACACCAACGAAGACGGTGAACTCGACCTTGATGAATTCCTCTCTTTCATGGGCACACTGAACAACATGGGCGGCGACGACGACGGCGAAGGTCAGTACACAGACGCAGAAATGATGATGATGATGCTCGATGCAGACCAAGATGGAAACATCACGCTCTCTGAAATGCTCGTCATGGTTGAAGAAAACCAATCTGATGCAGGCAAAATGACCACCTTCTATACCAACCTCTTCAACAACGAAGATGTCGATGGCAACGAAATGCTCGACTTTGGTGAATTCTCCGTCTTTCACGAACGCCTTGACGAACTCATGGGCGACGACTGCTATGACGTCATGGCAGGGGATGCAATCCTAAGCGATGGAACATTCGAAGACCAAGAAGGGAACGAAACCGAATTGATGGCTGGCGACACCGCACCATCAGACGGCGAGTTCTGCGAATGGGGTGAAATGGACACTGATGTAATCCTCCTCATGTTGGACACGAACGGTGATGACCAACTCAGCCTTGCTGAAATCCTTGTTGACATGACCTCTGGAGATGAAACTGCAGATGAACTCATGATGCTTGGTTTCGTGTTTGAATACTATGATGACAACGGCGATGAACTGCTCGACCACAACGAATTCGGAATGTTCTGGACCCACATGCAAAGCGGTGATGAATACATCCCAACGAACGCTCAAACCCTCACAATGATCGATACAGATGGCGATGGCAACCTCAGCCTGTCCGAAGTGCTCGCAGCTGTGAGCAACGGAAATGAATCCGCAGATGAACTCATGATGTTCGGATGGATCTTTGACTCCCATGATTGGGACATGAGCGGCTCCCTCGATGCCAACGAGTTCTTCTGGTTTATGGACAGCATGCAAAGCGGTGAAGAATACATCCCAACCCCTGTTCAGGTCATGGACTTGATGGATACTGACGGTGATGGAAGTGTTTCCCTTGTGGAAACAATCGCTTTCATCAACGCAGGTGCTGACGAAACTCTCTCAGAAATTGAAGAAGAATACCTCGGTGTTTTGTTTGGTTTCATGGATGCTGACTCGAACGGATTGCTAAACGCTTCCGAATTCCCAGAATTCTACTATGCCTTAGACTCTGAAGAAGACCAAGGCGATATGGGCGACGATGACGGACAAGGCCAAGGTCAAGGAAATGAAACCGACATGGTTTGTTACGACATGGTCAACCATGTGATCCTCCAAAACATTGACAACTCATCCGAATGTGAAGCAGCAGGCTTCATGTGGACTGAGAACATCGACTCCGGAGACGGAGAAGGTCAAGATGATGACTCAAATTCTGAAGAACAAGGAATCAACTTTGATTCCATGGACGTTTGGTTTGAACAGTGGAACGACCAAACAATGCAACTTGTCGTTGTCGAACTTGGTGTCGTTGACAGTCCTGAAGAAATCGAGCGCCTTTCCATGATGGCCGACGGTATGTACGGGAACAACGACAGCGTTCTCGACGAATCTGAAGTGAACATGCTCATGTCACTTTATGCAATGAGCCTCAATGTTGATGATATTGCTAAAGGTTTGACCCTCGATGGGCAAAACGGAACTGCTGTTGACTTTTGGGTCGAAATTGACGGATTGCTCGAAGGCGACGATGTTGTGTTCGTCCGAATTGGATCTGTGATTGAATTCCCGGTCCAAGACACCTACGACAACTCCACCGGCCACGCATTTGTCGTGACCAACACCGATGTTGAAGACGACGGCGGTGCAGGAGAAGACTTCACTGAGGACGAGATCTGTGAAACCACAGTCCGTGTCCACAACAGTAAATCTTGGGATATTTCAGACGTCGTTAGCACAGGAGATGGACTTGTATTCGCCTATGAGGAAACCAACAACATGTGGTATGGAGAAAGCGACAACTGTGATGGAAGCGGTACGGTTACATTCAACCTCGTTAAGGTTGAAGACAGTGCAATGCCTCAAGAAGAAGAAGAAGATTGGACTTGGGAAGATGAAGAAATGAACCTTCTCCCAATCTGTGACTGGTTCTACTCAGTCACCTTCGCTAACGGCACAAATATGTTCGAACAAGGCGTTGATGAAGCATCGGGTGACGATCGAATCATCACTCTTGTTGACGACGCTGCTTACGAAATCGGAATCTACTGCTGGGACCCTGAGGGCGGCAACATGACCGTTACGCTCTCGAGCCCACTTGGGAACGAGACCAACACCAGCATGGGATACGCTTGGAGCTGGATGAGCTTCGCTCTCCCTGCAGGCACCGGTGGTAACTTCTCTATCGATATCTCTTGGACTGATGGATACCACGCAGAATCTGGAACCCTCACTGTTGTCGCTACCGGCGATGGCAGCGCAGGCGATATCACTGATATCGAGGTTACCAGCGAAGGTATGCCAGGATTCACATCTGCATTGGGCGTTCTTGCGTTCCTTGGTGCAGCAGTGCTTTCCGGCCGCCGAGACTGAAACCAGTCTCCAACGCTGTAAGCCAGCACCACAGAGGTGCTGCTGAACGCTCTGATCAGGCGTAGGCTATGCTCATACGGGCAGAAGCGTACGTTGCGCCCCTTGTTCACGCAAGGGGCGTAGGATCGATGAGCAATCAGAGTTTGACGAATCGGAACAGCACCTTTGAAACGGCGCTTAACATCAAGACAATCATGAACGAAGCGAGGGCCCATCGGGCCCAAGGTCGCTCTTGCTTATCTGGTGGCCAAGGATCGAAACCAAGGCGTTCAGCCTCATCGACAAGTTCGGCTAATTCTGCGAGGTGTTCCTCAACGGATTGAGCGGCCATGTGTTTTCCAAGCCTCCCGGATACATGACCTTCACGCTTCCAGACCGATACAAAGCCTTGAAGACGGTGGGTCCGAGGGGAAGCCATGAGTGAAGTTCCGCAAGGTGTAGCGCTCCCAACCCCAACGCGACGCCCACCACGTCCAACTGCAACGATGACCATGACAAGGGACGGGCCAAACGGAATCGAAGTTCTGCTTGGCCTTCGCTCCCCAACAATGGCTGCCTTCCCATCCTACTGGGCCTTTCCAGGTGGTGGTGTTTCACGAGTTGATACCGCCGCAATCGAACAACTCGATGGATTGCAGGGGCCTCAAGCCAAAACCATCGCTTGTATCCTAAGGGAAATGAGTGAGGAATTAGGATTGGCCCCCACGCCACAGGGTCTTGTAGCGATCGACCCTGAAGTACGAGCACAAATTATCAGCGACAAAACCCGTTACCTCCCCCTTGCCCTTGAGGGGCATGTGCCCCATGACCGCTCGGGCATCAAAATCCTCTGTCATCGAATCACTCCCCCTTTCGGCCCGGTTCAGTTTGACAATGCTTTCTTGCATTACCATGCAGGAGATGCAGCAACGATGCCCATCATCGATTTAGAACCTCAAACCGAATTCACTGAACTCATGTGGGACAGTCCATTCAATATTTTAGCGCGTTGGGCACGCCATGAAATCAAGGTTGCACCGCCTGTTGTGACATTGTTGATGGAAATCGAACGTGTCCTCGTCCGAGTTGGGCGAAACATGGATGATGCCGCAAAAGACATCGCAGATCGCTTGCCTGGTCGACGCTCGATTCTCTTCGCTCATGGTGTCGAAGTGGTTCCAGTGAAAACTGCGACCCTGCCACCAGCAGACCACACCAATGCCTACCTCTTGGGCGACCCTGAAGGGGATTTCATTTTGATTGACGCTGCTGCCCATCTGCGCGAAGGCATGGAGGATTTGGCCACAGCCGTTGAACGGCATAAGGGGCGCCTTGTCGCTTTGCTTTTCACCCATTCTCATGGCGACCATATTGGTGATATTGGCCTTTTACGCGAAGCTTTCGATGTGCCGATCTGGGGCAGCGAGTACACCTCCAAAACTGTGGCTTGCGATCGAATCCTCAGCGATGGAGAAATGCTTCATCTTGGTGATACGACGTGGGAAGTGTTGATCACACCAGGCCATCATCCAGGCCACATCTGCTTGCTCGGTGAAGCCGGGTTGATCGCTGGTGACATGGTGGCAGGCATTGGTACAATTTTGATACCCCCCCACACAGGTGACATGCAGGTCTACATCGAACAATTAGAACGTCTAAAGCAACTTCAACCTCATTTGCTGTTCCCTAGCCATGGCCCCGTCATTGCTCAACCGACCAAGGTGTTTGATCGCTACATCAACCACCGCCAAGCCAGGCATCAGCGCGTTCTTGAGGCTGTGAGCGGAACTCGATCGCTTTCCGAGATCTCACTTCTGGCTTATGCGGACACACCTGATGCGCATCCAGGCTTAGCAGAGGACCAAACACTTTCTCACCTCATGGTCCACGAGCGAAACGGAGACGTTGTCCAGACCGCCAACGGTTGGATGCGCTCATAGCAACCACCGCAGGGTTGATTCAACGACCTGCCGTGGGCGTGTTATGCCTCGACGCGTTGTGCTGACCAAAGCAGGCTCTCCTGACACCCTTGCGGTGCAACCGATGGAGATGCCGGAGCCAAAAACAGGCGAAATTCGCGTGGAAGTTGCCTATGCCGGCATCAACTTTGCAGATTTATTGATGAGGTTAGGGCTCTATCAGCCCAGACCATCCTATCCATTCACGCCAGGTTACGAATTAAGCGGCACCATCGATGCTGTTGGCGAGGGCGTCGAAGGATTCACCATCGGCCAACGTGTTGTGGCAGGCGTAGCGAATGGAGGGCAATCAAGCCACGTTGTGGTTCAGGCTCAACAAGCATTGGTCCTTCCCGATGAAATCAGTCTCCAAGTCGCTGCAGCCATACCTGTGACCTACCTCACCGCACACCACATGCTGCATCACCTTGGACACATGACCGCCGATGAGTCTGTGCTGATCCACGGGGGCGCTGGTGGAGTCGGTACGGCTGCGCTACAAATCTGTCAATGGGCTGGTGTTCAGAAGGTATGGGCAACTGCTTCAGGCCACAAAGCCTCGACCATCGAAGCCTACGGTGGCATTGCCATCGATCGGCATAACGAAGATTTTGTCGAGGTTATCAGGAAAGCCACTGACGGCAAAGGTGTCGACCATGTTCTGGATCCCATTGGAGGCGACAACTTAGCCCGATCTCTTTCTGTTCTCAAGGAAGGAGGGCGGCTCTATACCTATGGAATGTCGGCAGCAGCGCCGACCTCGAAAAGGAACCCGATTCGATCGTTTTTGGCCTGGCGACGCACTCCAAAATTCGATCCTTTGCGCCTGATGAGCAGAAACCGTGCGGTGTTTGGCGTTCACATGGGCACATGGAAGGACCAATCGGTCATGCTCAATCATCTCGAACGCATTCTTGAAGGGGTCACGGGCGGACATCTGTCGCCTGTGATTGATTCTGTGTTCGATGCTGAAGATGTGGCAAAGGCGCACCACCACCTCCACGATGGCAAGAACATCGGTAAAGTGCTGTTGCGTTTCAAGTGAGCATTAAGAAGCGTGGACCACAGGTCGATTCGGGGCGAAGACAATGAAAGCAGCAATGTCAGGATTTGACCTTCGGGCAGTGGCTCAAGAATTGGATACCTTTGCTGGGGCCTATGTCAAGAAGGCATACATGCCACACTATGAACAAATTGTTCTTCGAATCAACCCGAAAGAGCAAGATCAATTCGACCTTGTCTTGGTGAGAGGGTCGCGAATATACACCTCCAAAAGAGACCGCCCAATGCCAATGACACCTCCTCCCTTTGCCATGGTTCTGCGGAAATATCTGAAAAACGCACGCATGACCGGTGTGCGTCAATTGGGTTTTGACCGCGTGTTGGCTTTTGATTTTGATACTAAGCATGGCTCATACCATTTGTATGTCGAGGTGTTTCGGGATGGAAACATTATCCTTACCGACAGTGAAGGCACCATCATTCAACCACTGACGCACGCCTCCTACGCTGGTCGAACTCTGAAGAAAGGCGTCGTCTATGCACCACCGCCTGCAGCAATGGACCCGCATGATTTGGATCAAGCCACGCTTTCTGAACTGTTCGAAACTTCCGACCGAGATCTTGTTTCCACCCTTGGAGGAAAGGCAAACCTTGGTGGAACCCACGCCAATGCGGTCTGTGCACTCGCTGAAATGGAGCCGAACATGGCCACACAGGAAGCTGATGTCGAGAAGATCCACGCTGCACTTCAAACCCTCTTGGGTCATTTGGCAGAAGACCGACAGGGCATCCTTTTGATGAAACCAACCGAAGAGATGGACCGGCCTTCGTTGGAGAAAAAAGCGGCTTCCATGGAAGCAAACGGTCTTCGTGATCGCTTCTTTGAGCAACATGCTGTCGAAGCCACACCTACCCTTTTGCCAGCACATGAAGGATTGGCACAATCGGTTTTCCCCACCTTATGCGAAGCAGTCGATGCATGGAAAGGCGCTCACGATGCTGGCGCATTGGCTCGACGTGAAGCTGAGAAGTTGGACATCGCAGCACCAGGGCGAGGGCATTCCACCGATGTGGAACGTTTAGAACGAAGGAGGGTGCAACAAGAAAAAGCGCTCAAAGGATTCTCTGTGAAAATCGAGAAGCAACAAATGCTAGGTCACGCCATTCAGAACCATTGGTCCCATGTGGAAAGTCTCCTCAAACAAATGTCTGAAGCGGTTGAAGAACTCGGCTGGAAGGACGTCAAAAAGATGTCAAAGAGCATTCCCTGGATCGTCGGACTTGCTCCTGCAGACCGAACCTTTGTGACCGTTCTCCCTGATGAGAACGGTGAGCCAAATGGCTCGCAGGCAACCCTTTCCATCGATGAAACAGTGCATCAAAACGCTCAGCGTTACTTTGAATCTGCTCGAAAACAGAAAGACAAGACAACCGGAGCAGTCGAAGCACTGGAAGAGACCATGCTTCACCTCCAACGAGCTCAAAAGAAGGAGGCAAAGCAACAAGCCACTGGAAAGTTGAATAAAATCAAGCGAAGCAAACGCCTCTGGTTTGAACATCACCGTTGGAGCATGATTTCTGGAGGCCACCTCTTGGTAGGAGGAAAAGATGCAAAAGGAAACGATGCGGTTGTCAAAAAGCATCTTTCCGGTGAAGACCGTTACCTTCACGCAGATTTGCACGGAGCGCCAAGTTGCAGCCTACGCGCAACACAAGGGTTCGTTGTGGATCTCCACAAGCCAGCTCATATTCCCGCTGATATTCCCGCCTTCAGAATTGTCGATAAACTCGCTGATCAAAGTATTACAGAAGAAAAATTACTCGAGGCTGCTTCCATGGCACTGTGCTGGAGTCGGGCCTGGGCGGGCGGCGGCGCACATGGAACCGTGTATTCGGTAAAACCTGCACAAGTTTCAAAAACCGCCCAAACGGGAGAGTTTGTTGGTAAAGGATCATTCATTGTTCGTGGACAACGTCAATGGTTCAAAGACCTCGATGTCCAAATTGGCATTGGTATTGTCGCCATCAACGGGGTGCCTTTGTTGATGGGGGGACGTCCTGAAACAGTGGCTGCACTCTGCCAACGCTATGCTGTCTTGCGCCCAGGGCTGACCAAGAAAGAACAACTTGCAAACCGAATTTACAAGAACACGGGTTTGGTAACAGATGATGTTCTTCCAGTGATACCTGGTGCATCAGATATCATCGAAGATCATGGAATCTTTTCGGCACCTGCAACGGTGTCAGAAGAGGAATGAAACGTTCACTTTCGGTCAGAACGACCTTTGTAACTGCCTTTGGAAGAGTCGTTGCTTCGGTTGGCTTGACTTTGACCAAAACCTTTGCGAGCGCTGTTTGAAGGTTTGAATGATTGACCACGAGATTCACCACGGTAGCCTCCGCCACCGCCGCCACCGCTTTTTCCACCGCTGTCACCGCTTCGTCCGCCGCCGCCACCACGGTAGCCTCCGCCACCGCCGCCGCCGCTTCGTCCACCGCTGTCACCGCTTCGTCCACCGCTGTCACCGCTTCGTCCGCCGCTGTCACCGCTTCGTCCGCCGCTGTCACCGCTTCGTCCGCCGCCGCCACCACGGTAGCCACCGCCACCGCCGCCACCGCTTCGTCCGCCG
>Ga0308019_10000460_pt1 | contig 25550 bp, 26 predicted proteins | sample Neamet284_FD_203135 | JGI IMG/M metagenome (GOLD analysis project Ga0308019, IMG submission 203135) | Marine microbial communities from water near the shore, Antarctic Ocean - #284 | ecosystem: Environmental > Aquatic > Marine > Unclassified | place: Southern Ocean | collected 2014-10-01 | reverse complement strand
CCGTTGAGACAGAGTCGAAGGAATCGTTTGAACCACATGAGTGGTTGGTGGAGTGAGGGAGATCAATGTCAGAATTACCACTCGATACCCTCTTAGAAGCAACATTGTTTGGCGCAGGCCGTTCGATGACAGTCACTGAATTGTCCGCTGCCCTGGGCTATGATGATGACGAAATGCTCGATTCCCTCTATTCCCTTCGTTCGACACTCAAGCGCCGTCGAGGCGGAGCCCTTCAGGTGGCAGAAGTTGGTGAACGCTGGGCGATTGAAGTAAAGCCAGACATTGCGAACCATTTGCCGAGGGAAACCAAAACGGAAATCCCACAAAAACTCCTCAAGGCCGCTGCTTTGGTCGCCTATCATCAACCCATGGCGCAATCAAGGTTGGTCGAACTTCTTGGTCAGAAAGCGTATGATTACGTGCGAGAATTAGCCCAACTGGGCATGGTTGACCGCCGCAAAGACGGCAACACACGTCGATTGATCACCACACGCCGATTTTCAGAAGCATTTGGATGCCCTTACACAGAACGTAAGAAAGTCAAACAATGGTTCCGTGAGCAAGTCAAAGGCTCTGGAATGTTGGATGGCATGGCTGATGCTACGGTGTTGGAAGAAGAGGGTCAGGTCGATGGTTTCGTCCAATCCACGCTTCCTCTTCTCGAAGAAGAGTGAAGTTTTACTCTGAGCGAAGTGATTTCAGCAACTGTTCGACAACGGTTTGTGTTTTCGGCCCATCGACGGCTTGCAAGCGCTTAGCAATGGTCTCAATCTCTTCACCGACGGCCCCAGCGCTCACGGCCATGTTGCGTGAATGGAGCTTCATGTGGCCAGCCTGGATGCCTCTCGTGGCAAGCGCTCTCAGCGCTCCCAAGTTTTGCGAAAGTCCCGAAGCAGCGATGACGCCTGCGAGTTCCTGGGCGGATTCAACTCCGAGGATCGCTAAATTCGCTTGAGCGGCTGGGTGGACCTTAGAGGCTCCTCCGACAATGCCAACGGCCATTGGCGTCTCAATACGACCGATGAGGTTGCCTTCATCGCTCCGCTCCCATTGGGTGATCGATCCATAGTGTTCCTTGCCAAAGGCAGCATAAGCGTGGCAACCTGCTTCAATTGCCCTCCAATCTTGCCCACAAGCCAATGCAACACTGCTGATGGCGTTCATCACGCCTTTGTTGTGTGTCGCTGCTCTGAATGGGTCTGCGACGGCGAAATGGTGGGCTTCGAGAATGCCTTGGATAATTGCTTCACCGTTTGCTTTGGTTCCATCATTGGAGATTTCTTCGGGAGTGAATGTGGCCTCGATTCGGGCTAAACGGTGCACTGCGAGGTTTGATAGGATTTTCAAATGAACCCGACCGCCTGTGAGTTCTTCAACTCGAGGTGCGATCAGTTCCGCCATCGTGTTGACGGCATTCGCTCCCATTGCGTCACGGCAATCCACTACGATGTGGAGGATGACCATTGGGCCACTGAGGGTTTGAATCGTCCGAGTTTCAATGCGCTTGCATCCACCGCCGAGGCGGACCATGGTTGAAGGGAGGCTGTTGCAGAGTGCCATCAATTCTTCACTTGCCCCTGCTAGGACCTTTTCAGCACTTTTTGGCTCTGAACATTCCATGATTTGAAGCTGACCAATCATGAGTGGTGCATCATTGTTGGACCGGAAGCCACCATTGACAAGGCAACGCTTTGCCATGTTTGATGCTGCTGCGACGACGCTGGATTCTTCGAGGCAGAACGGAATGAGGTAGTGCTTGGCATCGATCACGAAGTTTGTGGCCACGCCGACGGGAAGGGACATTGTGCCTATGACGTTCTCAATCATTCGGTCTGCTGCGGTCTCGTTCAACTCACCGCAGGCTTTCAGTGCCTCGATGTGTTCAGGTGTTAAGCCGGCCATATTGGCGACCATTTGCCTGCGTTCCGCTACAGAATGACGGAAAAATCCGCTCAATCGACTGTTTTCAACCGGCATGGTGTTCGCCCTGGTTGTCCCACGGGCCTCGGGACCATCAAGCAATCGCCCATGAAGGGTTGCAGGCTCGGTTGTTGTCGATGTTGCTTCGTATGTCTCAGGCGATGGTGTTAACGGGTTTAACGGTTTTACTAACGCGTTAGTGTTGCGTTAATTGAGCGTTATTCAGGCCTTGAAAAAGCATTCGGCCGAGAAGATAACGCCTCGTAACACGTGCCTTGATTGCCTCAAATCCCTCAAAGATGAAATACCCCTGAGGAATTGCTCGCCGTATGGAAGTCCAAGGTAAAGAAATCATTTTACCCACCCTTGAGTCCAATCCGTTCTCGACATTGCCGTTAGAGTCCAGCCAAAGTCACCTCCTTGTGGGGCGTGTTCATGTAAAAAGTGCCCTTGCGCAGTACATTCGATTCAAATCCCCTCGGCGTATCCTGCTTTCAGGAGACATGGGGTCTGGTCGATCCTCCTTGCTTAGGTGCCTTTCGAACCATGCGCCCACATCGGTGCACATCGACCACATTTCGCATCAAAACCCAAGCCTTGGCCTTCTGCGGGAGATGTTTTTCCAACTCACTGGGACTGAAGCCCCAACGGGTTGGTCTCAAGTCGTTCAGAAGTTGGTCGATGCCTCTCATTCGTACACGCAAAGCCTCCCGCTCATCGTGATTGATGCGCAAGGTGTCGAATTAACCCTGCTTTCCGAGGCACTTTCCTCGGCAGGTGCGGCACTCGACCGGATCCAATGCGTTCTCGTGGTGGTGGTCGAAAACCGCCAAAAAACGCAATTACCCGATTCATTGCTTCGTATGTTTGGCAGCGAACATCATTTGGAACCGTTTACCCTCGATGAAGTTCAAGCCCTCGTCGAAACTCGAATTAAGAGTGTCTCAAGCGAACCATTTGTGCTCTCAATCGAAGATGCACGCCATCTTCGGGCCAAATCCTTTGGCAATCCTGGGATGATTATCAAAATGCTTCGAAACGCAGTTGATATTTCTCAAAACCCTGCTTCGTTGGCGGGTATTGACCGTATCCTCACCCTTCCACCTCTCCCGATCATCGATGAACCATCTGAAGAGAACTTTGGCATGAGCCCGCCGGCCGCATTGGATCTCCCTTTGGTCGAAGAGGTCTCGGAAAGAACCGAAGAAGCATCGGAGTTGGCGTCTGGCGATGATGTTGAAATCATCGATGCATCTGCCCTTTGGACCGACCGTCCAACAATGCTTGACCAAGAGGATGATGTCAAGATTTTCGATAGCTTGCAAGGCTTCGACCTCAACCTTGAGCAACTGGATGAAGATCAATCAACCGATGCAGTCCTCCCCGAAATCCCATTCAAAGCCCTGCCACAAACGCCTGAATTCAAACCACCACTAAATGAGACCGGCCCTCGCCCAGTCAGTGGGATGTTCTCTGGTCTGGTGGGCCGTGTGCGTGAGGCGAATTCCTCGCCTGCGGCTGAGGTTGAGACCGGCACTGAATTGTGGTTAGCGGAGGGCGTTGAACCTCTCCCTGAACTGGGGTACAAGGAAGAACCGGTTGAAGAGGTTACAGCCGAGTTGATTCACGATGAAGTTGGACTCTTTGTCCAAGAAGAAGATGATCTTGACTTCGGGACTGAAATTACATCACAGGATTATGCCGAATACGTGCCAACGCCGACGGTGCATGATCAGCAGGGCAATGTTGCCGCACTCACACAAGCAGTTCAAGCTTTGATCGCAGCTGTATCAAGCAGTTCTAAAGACGGTGGAGGTACGTCGCAGCGAGCCTTTATCGACGCTTTAGCAGGGTTGCAGAATAAACCATCCAGCCCCCGTGAGGAACATCACATCAATGTGGCCTTGCTCTCAAGTTTGAACACCAATGAAATGGCAGTTCTCGCCGTGGCAAAGGAACGCAAGTTTTCGCCCTCTGACCCCGAACTTCTCTCAGCCCTGAAGGTGAAGCGCTCGCGTCTTTCTCAAATCTGCAATCGTTTGCTCAAAGGGGGCGTTCTAAACGCACATACCATTGGGCGCAGTCGGTATTACGCGATGACTTCCACAGCGAAAGCCCAACTTGTAGCATGGGGCATCGATGGAGGTGAGGCCTGATGTGGACAATCAACTGGTCTTGGCAGGCTCCTGGCCGAATCGCCGCGCTCGCAGCAGCAGAGGGTGGTATGATCGTCAGCAGCGGGTTGGACTTGTTCATGCTCGAGGTCGACGGGTCGATTCGATGGCGCATTGAATTACCATTCAAAGCCCATGCAGTCTGCGTCAACAACGGTATTGTCGCCGTTCTTGCTGCGCACGGGTTCTATGTTCTCTCGACCAGCGATGGCTCGATGCTCCATGAAGGGCGCTCCACCACGGGTGGCTTTACTGACGTCTCAGCACGCCCTGGAGGCGGTTGGATCCTTTCTGGGCGTGAAGGGGACCTGCATTTGTTTTCTCACGAGGGAAGGGGCCTTAGGCGCTTAGAAAGCGGAAAGGTACGTCGTTTGCTTGGCTGGCTTGATCGAGAGCACATGATGTGGCAAGCCGCTGATGGCCATTTGTGGTGTGCAAGGTTGGCACAAACAGACCAAAAGCGCTGCCTTGAAGATCGTGTCTGGAGTTGGATCACGCCACTCATGCACGGACGCCTTTTGATGCAATCCAGCGACGGTTCCCTCTGGGAGGGCGTCCCTCATCCATTTGGTTGGGATTCCTTGGAGCGCGTTGAATCCGATTCGCTTGAACCCATGGAAGGGGTGAGAAGCGCTGATGGGTGGTGGGTGCTTGGCATCGAAGGCCATCTTCATCATCTTTCCAGCACTCCAGAAGATGGTGACGAATCACAAACCCTTGGCCATGGTATGAATCTCGGTGACCTTCTGGTCGCTTTGACACCAGATACCATGGCGACAGCAACTCGGGATGGTCTCGTGCGCCGCTGGTCTGCACCGCACCTCGCCCAGGCTGAACGCCAGGGTCGATATCAAGCCGCTGCAGAAGCAGCACTGGCCAAGAATTGGGATGAACGGAAATCCCTGTTTGGTCGCGCTCAAACAGCTGAAGACGAAGGTCGATTATCGAGGGCTGTTGAACTGTATGGGGCCCTTGGCCGAACTGAAGATGTTCGCCGTTTGCTCAAGCGACAAAAGGAGGGTGGGGAGTGACCGAATCAATGGATCATCTCTCGATTGAACGGGTTGAGAAATACCTCGACATTACTCGCAGAGCACGTGCCAAAGCAACACCGCTTCATGCTGAAGAAACGCCTGAAGCCGTGCAATTATCAATCATGCTAAGGATGGCTGACGACTATGCATCAGATGCCCAACACTTTCTCAAAATTGGAGACCGCGTTCGTGCCTTTGGAGCGATAAATTATGCCCATGCTTGGATCGATGCTGGTGTGAAACTGGGGTTGCTTGATGGCCACGGGGACGATGTTTTGTTCACGCTGCCTTGATTACTGCTTTCGCATAATCAGTTCAACTTCGTCAATGCCTTTCTGCAATGTATCCACTTCATTTTTCGCTTGATTGACGATTTGATCAATGCATGCATGAAGCGTTTTAGTCAATTCGTAAATGTGAGAAGGGCGTCCTCGGTTCTTGGTTCCTGAAAGTCGAACTTCGACCAATGAACGTTGTTTTAGAACTTTGATGGCGGTGCTGATCTCAGGTTGCCGAAGTCCACAATTTGTTTGCAAATCTTTGCTCGATATTGGACCGAATGAATTCAAGCACAGCATGGTCTTCACAACATGGGTTGAGGCGCCAAGTCCAATCAGAGCGGCAGCGAGGTCTTCGTTTTGTCCACTGAGACTGCCATGAGAGGCATCTGAGGTTGCAACTTCCAGAGATTCAAGTTCAGACATAGGGGGAACACGGGATTTATCCTATATCAACTTCCCACCGGCGGCGCATCAACTGTGTCGCTGAAAAAGGAAGTCCTGTGCACAATCTGCTCTAAACCGAGCGGAATAAAGCCCTGTGTAATCGGTTCTATAGGCCTTCGACCAGTCGGAGGCACTTCTTCTTCGTCACTTCGAGCACTGGTATTGTTTGCTCGAACAGCCGGCGTTTGAGTTGGACGTCCACGGTTAACACAATCATGCCAGAGGTCTTTGCGAGATCGAGCAATTGATCGTCAGTGTGCGATCCTGATTCACTTCTTGGAGGAATTTCACTTGATTTCATCTCAAGCATTTGGAGCAGGAGTTTCTTTCCGCGAGGTCGCAGCGCATCGAGTCGCTGCAGTTCTTCCATGACCTTTGGTAAAAGGAAAAGCTCCGGGCGTCCAAGGGAGGTTCGTAGTTCCGAATCAAAATTCATTCCCGAATCAATCACAGCAACCCAGCCGCAAGCATCGATGAGAACTTGTTGCATGATTTGCCTCCGAATCATGAGGTCTGACCGGTGGTCATTCAATTGTACCGTAGCCAATCAGTCTCCAACGTGTTCCAACGCGTCGAGAAAGAGAAACACGCTGGCCTGCATCGGCACAAATTGGCAACCGAAGGTCGAGCGTTGCTCGTCCCTTTTCAGCGCCTTTGGTCACGCCAACAGAGGTTGCTGTTGCGACGTTGATCATCAACATCTCATTGTTTCGAAGAGGATGAATTCGTTCTGGTGCTTCACCCTCGCCAGCGACCATGGTCTCCATGAGTTTGATTGCAACCTTGATCGAGTCTCGTACTTCAGGCAAGTCACCCTTGCGTGCGACCACTTGGCCAGAGAGGTTGTCGGATGTGGTGATCGATGGGTCGAGCATTGTAGCCATGCCACACAAGCCACCGGCATGCATGGTTTCGAGATCGAGTCCACCGCCTTTCATGCTGCTGACGATTGCTTCGATCGGTTCCCAGTGGGTTTTGTTCCCGTTTTCGATTTTCCGACCAGGGCCGATGATAATTTCATCACCCAACGCAAAGGTTCCTTCGACGATGCTGCCACCGATGACGCCGCCACGTAGTTTCGTCGGGCGAGTACCAGGTCGGTTGATGTCAAAGGACCGTGCAACATGCATGATTGAACGCTTGTCGCTGGATCGGTCAGGCGTAGGGATTGTTTTCTCAATGGCATCGATGAGGATGTCGAGGTTGACGTCATGGTGGGCGGAAACTGGGATGATTGGTGCATCTTGAGCGATGGTGCCTTTGAGGAATGCAGAGATCTCAGCATGCGATTCAAGGGCTCGCTCTCTGCTGACAAGGTCAATCTTGTTTTGAACGATGACGATGTTCTTGATTCCGGCGATTTCCAACGCCATAAGGTGTTCTCGAGTTTGAGGCTGGGGGCAGGTTTCGTTCGCTGCAACCATGAGCATGGCCCCATCCATGATTGAAGCACCAGTGATCATGATGGCCATCAAGGTCTCGTGACCTGGAGCATCGACAAAGGATACGACGCGCTGCAATTCATCAGGCACATCTTCTGTACCATCAGGTCGGCGTCCAGTTGGGTAAAATAGCCCTTCCTTGGTTTTGTAAAAAGCAGTGTCTGCGTAACCGAGTTTAATCGAGATACCACGCTTCCGTTCTTCGGAATGTGTGTCAGTCCAAATGCCTGAAAGAGCTTGGGTGAGGGTCGTTTTTCCGTGATCGACGTGACCAACAAGACCGATGTTCACTTTGGGCTGTTCCGGAAGCGTTCGTGCCATGCTTCCTTCACTCCTTATCTGGAAAGCCCTCTCGGGTTTCACTCCGATGCTTCTTCGCTACCGGATGCGAGGATGTCACCGAGGGATTTGTTGCCTGAGTCGATGACTTTGAGGTTGATTTGACGTGTGTCTTGGTTAATGGTGTTGCCACGGAAGTAACGTCGCTTGCGCAGACCGTCTGGCTTGTAGCGGAAACGCTTCTTCTCTCCACCTTTGTTCTTGAACACGAGGTTGTGTCCCTTGAAACCGACGGATTGGGTCACGAGAACAGCTTGGCGGGAACCGCCTTCGAGGTCTCGGCGAAGAGGCGTGCCGGTTTTATCAGATCCGCCAGTGATTTGCAGTTTGTATCCAGAGAGGGTTTGTTCACCTTCACCAACAAAGATACCATCGACAGTATCGCCGATTTTTTTACCCAAAAGTTGGGCATGGTTATTTCCACTGATTTTCAATGAGTATGACTTTCCGCTGTTAGCGGAGTCAGTATCATTGACGACGGCGACGAATTCTCCTTGTTGTCCAATTGCCATAATTACACCTCTAGAACGACCTTCCGACCATCGACCCGTATTTAGCCCCACCGTTTGAACTCGGACGGGATTTCGTTCATCGGAATTGCTTTTTCAAGAGCATTTCGAGCCGACTTGCAAGATCTTTGGGTAGGAAATGGGGCATGCTCAAGTGTGTGGTTCGTCCTCGACCGCCACCTATTGTAGCCACTCGGGACAGGGTCAGTTGCCGTGTTTCGAAGTCTTTGAGGTATTTCCAGACGGTGGTGTGGCTCTTCATTTTGACATCATACTCTTCACACACCACGGCATAGAGTTGTTCCACATCTCCAGTGGTCATCGTTTCTTGGTTGGCAAGCCGCCGACACATCGCCAGAAGCACCAACATCGCGTGGGCGTTGAGGTCATCGACGGTTTCCAAGTTGCTTCCGGCCGCGGCGATTGAGGAATTGGATGGCTCATGGATGTCGCCAACGATGAGGTGTGGTTCATTGTGACCGTCTTGACGGAATTCGCAACGCTCGACGGCCGCACTGAGCAGTTCAATCGCTTTTCGTGCATCACCGTTCTGCCCTGCTTTCTCAGCAATTAAGCGAATGATCTCTGGTGTCCAAGTGCCGGGGACGAGTCCAAGTTCAGCACGCTGCAAAGCAATGGCTTCCAAACCGTCGACGCTGTATGGGCTGATGCGTATGTGATTGGAGGCACCCATTCGAGAGATGACAGCAGTTTCGAGAACATCCAACACCTGTTCCTGGCTGATGAGGATCAAAGACATGGTGCCCTTTCCATCCTGGTCTTCATCAATTCTGAGCAGTTGGTAGAGCAAGTCATCCCCGCTTCTTCGTAGCATGTGGTCCACTTCGTCGAGCACGACGATGAGGTGCGATGCTTCTCTGCGAACCAAGCGCCGTAAACTGAGGAGGAGTTCCCCCATCGAGAGCCCACGGTCAGGATGGCCGGGGTCGAGAAGGTGAAGAATCCGCTGAATGACCCTCATGCTCGTCGAAGCATTCCGGCAGTTGACTTTGACTGACCGGACGTTTCGCTTTCCTACGAGGTGGCGCTGAATGTCCCTGCAGAACGTGTCAGCAAGCACTGTTTTACCGCTCCCAACAGGTCCGGTGATGACCGCACGACCTGCACCTTCCGGATGGCTGAGGGTTGAAAATTTCGAAGCGAGTTCACGCTGAATCGGTTCCCGCCCGACAAGTTCAGGAGGCATCCAGTCAAAATCCAAGACTTCTGGATCAGCAAGCACGGCGCCCGCTCCAATTCGGTCAAGGTAACTGGCCATAACAACTGAAGGTTTACGCCAACCGTTCTTGAACATACGGTTTGGTCACTGCCAAAGGAAGCGTGTTTGAGATGTTGAACGGTGGGTTCAGGGGATCTCATCGAATTGGTAGCCTGTTTCCCATTTCTTTTCCCCAAGGGCAACCTCGAGTTCGAAAGGGGTGATGAGGGGCTTGCTGTAACGCACAGCGTCATCGATAGCAATGCGTGGGCAGGCTGTGTTGACAAACGCATCAACCGGATAGAAATCAATCAAATCAGGCCCGATGTGTTCGAGGGCCAATAGGTAGCCCTTCTTGCCGTGGCTTTCCAACAGACGCTTCATTCGCAACGCCAAGGATCGACGCATCTGGCCTGGCTTTTCACCAATCAAGATACCAAACCGTTGAGCATCACCGCATGCCATGATGAGACCAGAGCGTTGACGGAGGATACGTTCGATGCGTTCAAGCGACATTTCCTCTGCATCACCTGTGTAGGGGTCAAGCATTGCCAATGGCTTTCCCGTGTGGAGCACGAGGCCAATCGGATGGAAATCTCCTGATCCAAGGAACAGGTAATGGCCAATGGAATCATCATCGCCGGAGTAATTGCAGCCAAGAACTTGCCCAGGGAACGAGAGTCGAGCCCCTCCAATTGGAATGGTCACGTCGTAGCCAGCTTCTTCCAAGCGGTCATGGAATTCAGGGAGCAAGTGCAGATGTTGAATGGATCCGACGAGGCCAAGTTTGGTGTTGGTCAAGGGTGCCATGCGGCCCACTGCATCAAGAAATCGCTCTTGTGCTTCCTCTTCGGACAAGTCATCAGGGTTGGTTTGGTCTTCCATGCGCTTTTTTGCCATGGCACGATGAGCCTCAAGGAACGGAATCACAGGGGTCAACTCTGGGTCGCCATCGTAGGTGACGTCGATGAATTGTGTTGGCATTCCAGAATCGATGTTCATTTGGGAATGGCCCATGTGAGCGACCAATTCAACGCCCATCAGTTGCATTTTGTCGTGGACGAGGTCACATGCACCGTAGCACGGGTCTGCAGCAAGCACCACCTTGGCGCTTGTTTCAGATTCGATGGTGTCCATCATCTCAAGGGCTTGCATTTTCAAACCTTCAGGAATTTGAAGAGCGATTAAGCGGTTATCGTTCGCTTGAATACGCTCCATCAATTTGTCAAGTTGAAAATCGTGGCGGTCCAAATCCATTGTCGTCCCCGGTCAATGGGGCTCGCCCCCCCCTCATCAATCCACCCTATGCAGAAAAGCTTCAATCATCCAACAAGACCACATTACCGCCATCCATCTCAAGGCGCACCAATGAATCGATCTTAATCTTTGGATAATCAACTTGTAATTGCTTCAGTCCAGGTCCTTTTTCCACGACGACAAGAATATGATTTACGGTGGCGCCGGTGGCCTTCACGCCTTCGATCACTGCACGAAGCGTGCCTCCAGTCGATAGGACATCGTCGACGATGGCTAACCTTTCGCCAGGCAAAATATCATTGAGGTACATTGGTTGCTTTGAGTATCCAGTTGCTTGGTCGATGGCCACTTCACCTTCGAGTCCATAGGAGCGTTTGCGTCCAACAACCAAAGGGACGCCGGTGCGAACACTCAGCGGGGCGGTGAGCGGTAACCCCATCGCTTCAATGCCCAGGATCAAGTCGATGTTGGACCAGTCGATAGCGGCCTCACATAGGTCGGTGACGGCTTTGAGAACTTCCGGGTCTAAACGAGGTACACCGTCAGTAATGGGGTGGATGAAGTACGGATAATCGCCTTTCCAAATGACAGGTGCGTTGGCGAGGCTTGCTCGCAGCCGTTCAAGAGCATCGCTCATAGCCAAATGGCCAGCGTGGCAGGGTAAGACCTTTGCTCAAATTTCAGCAAGGAATTCCACGTACTCATCAGGTTCGAGGAGGTTCTCAAGGTCCAATTCATGAGGTTCGATGATGATGATCCAGCCGTGATCATAGGCGGAGTCGTTGACCAAGTCAGGATTGATTTCCACTTCACCGTTTACTTCGGCAATAACGCCGGAGAACATCGAAGGGAAGGCGACCTTCTCTTCAGCAGTCCAGATTGAGAACATGTCTCGACCTTCATCGATTTCGTTTTCTGCTTGAGGGAGGATCACGCGGAGCACTTCACCGATTTCAACGGCGAGGTATTCGCTGACTCCAATCATCAATCGGTCGTCTTTTTCTTGATACCAAAGGTGGTCTCGAGAATATTTTCTATTGTGGGCGACGCTGAATTCTACAACTTCTTCATCCATAGGGGCACTCCTCAAAAAATCCCCGAATCGCCATTGTATATCAAACTGAGGCCAAACAGCATACCGTCGGATTTCGTCAAACGGGTTAAGTGAGGCGGCGTATTGCCATGGTTAGGGACGAAGATGAACTACGGCGAAACCGATGAACAGAGCATGATTCGAGAGATGGTTCGAGACTTCGCAGAGGGTGTTTTGTCACGCACTGTTGAGCATCGAGACCAACATCAAATCCCACCGAGCCAAGAATGGCAAGAGTTCCTTGACTTCGGTCTGCAAGGCGTCACGATTCCGGAAGCCTATGGCGGTTCACCAGTGGATGATGTGTCCGAGTCGATCATTGTCGAAGAACTCGCACGCGTCGATCCTTCCTTTGCTGTCATGTATTGCGTTCACGTGGGACTTTGTTCCAAAACCATAGCACTTCATGGCAACGAAGAGCAGAAAGCAGAGTACTTGCCTCGCCTCGCAGCAGGTGAAGTAGGTGCCTACTCACTCTCCGAAGCAGGTGCGGGAACAGACGCAGCGGCTATGATTTGCAAGGCGAAACTTTCTGAAGATGGTGAGCATTACATTCTCAACGGTGAGAAGATGTGGGTCACCAATGGCCAACAAGCCAAGATTATCGTTTTGTTCGCCAAAGATGTTGACCATCCTGACTACGGGGTCAAAAAGCACGGTGGTTCAACAGCCTTCATCGTCGACTCGAGTTTTGAAGGATTCTCCGTCGGTAAGAAAGAAGACAAACTCGGTATCCGGTCATCCGATACCTGTACGCTCGTGCTCAACGACTGCAAGGTTCCAATCAAGAACGTCCTCAAAGGCGTTGGCAAGGGTTTCCCAATCGCTATGAATGCCCTCGACAACAGCCGGATTGGTATTGCAGCACAAGCTCTCGGCATCGCCCAAGGTGCGTTCGAAGCAGCCCTAAAATACGCTCACGAGCGTGAGGCGTTTGGAAAACCAATCGCTCATCATCAAATGATCATGGCTTACCTTGCAGACATGGCAACACGAATCGACGCTTCACGTTTGTTGGTTTACAAAGCCTCATGGGTGAAACAGCAGCATTACGAACACGGAGGTCCAAGGCACTCCAAGGAAGCAAGCATGGCCAAGTTGTACGCTGGTGACACTGCCATGTGGGTGAGCGAACGAGCCATCCAAGTGCTTGGTGGCTACGGTTACACCAAAGAATTCCCAGTTGAACGGTTCTTCCGAGATGCTAAAATCACTCAAATCTATGAGGGTACGCAAGAAGTTCAGCGCATCGTGATTGCTCGAGCACTCAAGTGATCAAGACAACCGTGCATTGATGCACTCAAGGTTGGCTTGCTTCAAAGCTCCAGACCAGCGGTAGATCGAACCTTCGGCAATTACTTTTTGACCGGCTTTCAATCCTTCGACGAAGTCAGATTCTCCTACAGGGAACCTCATGGTCACCACATGGTCACCGCCATCCATTACGCCGGTGATTGTTTGTCCGCCTCGGTAGTCACCTGTAGCCATCAGAGAACGCTCAGTCTTTTCGACTTTGATGGTGCAGGTTTGCACCGTCGACTTGGCTACAATTCCGTTGAATTCAGATAGCAATCGAGCACCCCAAAGTGCTTCGATGATGGTTGAATGGTTTGCTGCAGGTGAAGCGGCGGCAGGTGCAGCAGGTGCTGAAGCAGGCGTTGATGCTACAGGGGCAGGTGCTGAAACAGGCGTTGATGCTACAGGGGCAGGTGCGGATGCAGGTGTTGGTGCTACAGGGGCAGGTGCGGGTGCAGGTGTTGGTGTTGTTTTGGCGACAGCCACAGCGGCTGTTGTTGCAGTGACTGCAACTGCTGCAGGTAGAATTTCCTTAACTGGGTCCGGAATCACTTCAGGCGGAGTTGGCATTGAGGTTGGTTGAGCGAGCACAGGTTCAGGGATCTTGGGGGTGGCGTCATCGAATCCAATGGATTCTAAAAAGGCCCACCATTCTGTGAGCGTGACCGCTCCGTTTCCATCAGAATCAATGTGCTTTGCCACCAAGTCAGCAACCCACGAAGGCGGTTCAGCATTGGACATGGTACGGATGAGAGACAAAATCTCGTCGTTGCTGATCATTCCATCTTTATTGGCATCAGCCATTGAAGTTAATTCGGCTGCATTGTAATTCGATTCACGGAGCCATTCACCGAACTTGTCAGCAATCATGGCCAGGCGGGGGTCATTGTCTCGCTTTTCTTGATAGGTGTCACGAGCCTGACTAACTGCTTGGCGTGTTGTTTGAGTCGCACGTTGTGCAGCAGCAGCAGTGACGCGGGACTTGACGCCTAAGGCCCATTCTTGGACGGGGCCTTGGGATTGGAGTGTCGAGATGACTGTTGCCCGTGGTAGGTGACTGGGGGGCGCGTCACCGAGAAAGCGTTCCGCAACAATGGCCAACTCTTGATCGGAGAGAATATTGAGGTCAATGCCTTTTTGAGCCATTCGTTGTTCAATTTGTTGCATAATGAGTTCCGACATGGTGCTCCCCTTGTCGAAGCATGGATGCTTCTCTTTCATCAAGGTGATGCCGGTCGAGTTAGAATTCTACCTTGGGCCAACCTTCATGATTCTCATGCTGCCAATTGAGGCTACAAAGAACGCTTTCAACCGCTTCAACGTTGCCAAGGTTGCGTTCGATTTGCAGTCGATGCAACCAAAGTTTGAGCCTTCCGAGCACGATGCCTTTTCCGAGACCGGTCCGTTGCATGATCCAATGTCCATCGACAAGCGATGTATCGCCTGCTGTAAGAGGTGGTAAGCCTTCCAGTTGCTGTAAAAGGTCTGCCAATTGTGTGGGATCACTCTGATCCAGGCGAGGCGTATTTAACCCCGATTCTCGAAGAACAATCTCGAGCCTCAAGTGGGATGCTGCTCGCTCTTGAAGCACCGAACGGAAGACACGCAGGCCAGCTAATGTGTTGTCCGGGACGGATCCAAAACGGCTGTGGATTTGTTGGATATGAACGCGCTCCTTATTTGATAATTTCAGCTGCTTAAGTGTGTGTGCGACCTCTATAGAGTCATTTTCTGCAAGCAGGAGGGCGAACCTTTCCAGCGGTGTGATGTCTTGACAAAGACCATGCCGCTGGGCAAACATTCGATGATTTTGACCCCGCCACTGGCCTGGTAAAAAACGGTCGAGCACTTCGTCTCGAGCCATTCGCTCAATGACCTGAGGGGCATTGGAACCTGCTAAGATTTTCTTCCACTCCATCCAGATTCGTTCATTGGTGACGCCCTCTAACATGGAGCGATGTTGATTCAATGCATCAGCCAGTTCAGGATCAAAGCGCCATACGCCTGCACTGCCTCGGTCAAGGAAACGATAGGCGCGCAGGATTCGCAGGCCATCTTCGGAAAGTCGTTGATAGGCTTGACCAACTGCTTTTACCACTTCTTGTTCGAGGTCTCGTAAACCATTGAATGGATCGTGGAGTATCTTCCTGCGAACGTCGACTGCCATGGCGTTGAAGGTGAAATCACGCCGTTCAAGATCGCCGAGAAGGGATGTTCCAAAATGAACCACTTCGGGTCTACGCCCATCGGTGTATTCTGCTTCAGTACGCAGCGTTGTTGCTTCGTAAAAGCCACCTTGCTCCCCTCTGATCGTAAGGGTTCCATAATCGATTCCAGTTGGAATGGCATCTGGGAATAAGTGCAACATCCTTTCAGGGGGAATTGATACAGCGAAGTCAACATCCTTTACCTCAAGTTCTGGGCTGATGAAAGCATCCCGAACTGCGCCACCGACGATCCATATACCGCCTCCATCTTCGGCAACAACATCGATGATGGACTGGATTTCGCTTGGGAGTTGTTCGACCCAAGACACAAGTGAAGGGGGCAACGGGAGGGAGGGTGCATCACCGAGCAAGGGCAGTGGAGTGGAAGCCGGGGGTGACGTCATGGGCTTCCTTCCAAGGCTGACGACGGTCGTTGCATGAATAGCATTATCGCACACAAGCCGTTCGCAAGTGATAATGTGGGATGAGGATGATGTTCAGCTGGTGCCTCTCGAATGGCTCAAACCGCATGAAGAAATCAAACCTCGCAACCGTGACAAGTTGCTGGAAATGACCAAACGATGGGGTGGATACACGAAGCCACTGATCGTCGACAAAGTAACGGGAGCAATCCTGGATGGTCATCATCGATACTCGATTGCGGGCGAACTTGGACTGGCACAGATACCGGTCATCGCCGTCGATTATCTGAATGATGAAACCATAGAAGTCGATGTTTGGCCGTCTGCAGCAATCGAAACCCTCACAAAACAACAGGTGATTGAAATGAGCCTTTCTGGCAATGTGTTCCCTCCAAAGACAAGCAGGCATCGAATCGCAGACCATTTGCCACCAATTCATGTGCCTCTTGAGGTTCTCGCAGAGCCTGCAGCATCGACGCTTGAACCATAAAAAGAACACAAGCCACCCTTTGGCTACCGATTCCAAAAGTCCAGCGCTCCTGCTTTCCTTCAACGATGACGGAAGGAAGATGTTCTCTCCGGCTTTGAATCCCAACCATGTAAATCAATCATTTTTATTTTATTTTAAAACATCATATTAAGAATGAAGTGGGAAAACGGGGGATTAAGGTGAACTTAATATGAGCGGACAAGTATCAAGAATTGGATTTATAGCAAGCATGTTGTCAGTAGTAGGATCTTTGTATATCTACTTCATTGGTGACGATCAAATGTTGGGTATCTTCGTTGGTCTCTGGGCTCCAACACTGATCCTAGCAACCAAGGAAATCGAAGAAATGCTTCAAAAGTAATTTTCGAACTTCCTCGAAACCAACAACACTTCAACACCTGCGTCGAGCAGGTCCACGATGCATCAATCTGCTTGGCGCGTAGCAATATAAGATCGCCAACGGTTGTTGCCCTTACCGGCTAATTTGACACCGTGATTCGGTGCAGATGGAAGCATGATCTTGAATTCGCACAGTGTGCCCTCATGAGCATACGTTATGGTGACTTCAGTTCCAATCATACCTTTCAAGGCTGTTTCAAGAGCACCGGTGGTTGCTGTTCGTAATCCATTGATTGCGACAATCTCATCCCCTGGCATGAGGTGATCCCTCACCGGACTGCCACTCATGTGGCTCCCCAAAACAATTCTTCCAGCCTTCACAGAGAGGTTCAACCCCAGCCATGCTGGTTGTACTTCCCCCTCTTTCGGAGGTTTTTCAGCTTCGATCTTCAATCCAAAATAAGCCATTGTTTTTTCCATGTCTGGAGCTGCTTTTCGGTTGACCATGGCATCGAGCATACCGCCTAACCGGCCGCCGCCTTTCATCGATGTCAAGGCCTTTCGAATCGCTTTATGTGTGACGCCGAGTCGTTCGGTGGGGTTGCATTCGAGTGCGTGACGTTGGCACAACAAAGCCATGAGGTCGCACACTCCATTGAGGCCTTTGGAACGCTTTCGTAGTTCCATATCCAGTTCCATCATGGTGAGTTCTCCTTCAAGGTAATATGAAATTTGAGTTTCGCGGGAAAAAGCATGACCTCGGTACAGGTGAATCCATGCATCGTGGCTTGATTCCGTGAGGGATTCAAACTCCATGCCGTTTCGCGTGGTGTGGCGTTTCATTTTGCGCATGAAATCCTTCCTCCAGTCTTCTTCAGTCCACGCTCCTGAACGAACACAAAGCATGTCACCGAGCCAAGATGTGCCACCTTCAAACCACCAAAGGAGATCGGAGTGGCTTTCTTTTTGTAAATCATAGTTTAGGAAGTTTCTCGGACGCAGACGTTTCACATTCCATTGATGCAAATATTCATGGCTGAACAAGCTGACTAAGTCTTTGTAAGCATCTTCATGGCCAGGCATCAAACATTGCCTTGGGAGCATTGATGTTTGGGAGTTCAGATGTTCTAAACCGCCGCGGGCCTTCTCAGTCAGTTGAATGACTGTGACATAGTTGTCCCATGATGGGACTCCGAACAAGGCATGGTGTTCTTTCACCACTCGATCCATGTCCTCTTTGAATCGGGCCAGCATGCCTTTGTCGACCGGGTGGCCGCCGCTGTCCCACAACTTGAGGTGGTGGGTTCTGCCATCGACAACCCATGTTTGAATCGGGTTTGGATTGATCTCGATGATGCCGTCCAAGAGTTCATCACGGTTTGGAACGGAAAAAACATGAGTTTTGCCTTGGTTCCCAGTCAAGGGTCCCTTGGCTTTGGTGTTGTTCTCAAGGGCGTACTGCGTGGCTGGTATCCAGTCCTCGGGGGCATGGACCTCAATGGTATGGCTTTGGTCCAGCCTTTCACTGTCGATGCCCTGCGTTGGTAGGAACCAAGTAAATGGTGGCATCATGTGGAGGTGGCTCAGATCCAGATGGTTTGCGCGCACGGAGAGGTCATCTGCCAGCAGGCGGTATTGAATGGCGACACGCGTGGTGCCTTCCGGGACCTGTATCCGCATAGCATCGACGTTTTGTCTGCTTGCTTTCAGCAGTTGGCCGTTTGCATCCTTTGCAGTAAATTCAGTCATGTGTTGAATCGGTTCTCTCAAGAAATAAGATCCAGGGACCCACCTTGGGAAGTGAAGAATGAGGTTTCGAGAGGTGAATGGCCCCTCGATTTCAAGTCCGACACGAAGGCGTCGAGTCGCTCCTTCTGTGGCGTCAATTTGGAAACGGATCCCCGATGCGGTGCGGCTCATGCGTTGAGTTTGTCGAAGGCGGTTGAAAGGTTCTGTGCCGCGTCGAGAAGCAATTGAGGATGGTCTTCAGTGACAAAATCCCTCGCTTCAGCAACTAAATCTTCTTCATCGCAGCGCCCTAACAGCCGCTCTATCCACCGACTTCGTTCAATTTGGTCGATGCTTGCGGTTCGAAGAAGACGCCACCGGAGTTCATCGGCCGAGGATCCGCGCTTACCCTGCAACCACCGGCCCACAACAGTGTGTTGTTTCGCTTCCAGAAGGCATTGAATTTGTGCATCATCTTGCGATTCACAGGCTTTTTTCAGAGCACTCACAAGGCGTTTCATGGTCGGTCCTTTGGCTCGTTGTGCCAATTCAACCAGCGCTTGTCCTGGATTTTTTATCGCTGAATCAATGAGGGTGCCGCCATCGATTCCACGAGCCAATAAACTCAGCATTGCAGCTTCATTCAATGCTTCATCATGGTCGCTCATCGCTTGAAGGGACGCCTCACAAACAGCGGCCGATGAATCATCGAGACCTTGCCGTCGTTGTGCGCTAGTGGCACCGTTGCTTGAAATCGCTAATCTGCGGAGGTATGGGTCTTCTGACGCCAAAAACCGTCCAACAAATGCTTCGGCCTCAGCCCCACTGAGGAGTGCGCCAGCACTTTTTCTTCGGCATGTGAGGTCTTCATCCTCGACCAGAAGCAGTGCAATGGCAGTGATGTCTTCCTCAAATTCACCTAGAAGGTTTGCAGCACAGCGCCTAGCCTCTATAGATGGGTGTTCGGCAAGGACTCTTAGGGTCTCTGGCCCCATGGCGACTGACCATCTTCGGTGGGCTTCAAGCGCTTTGGATCGGAACCAAGGATCCTTGTCCTTGAGCAACGGTACGAACCCAGTCAAGGCTCTGGGCAAGTCGGTATCAAAGAGAACGCGAACAGCGCGCCGCCGTTCTCGTACGTCGCGGTGGCGTAGTTTGGAGATTTCACCATCCAAGCCACCTGCCATGTTTGAGGCAAGTACCCCCTCTTCATAGCCCTGTGGTTACGCAGGATGTGATTATGGTTGGAAGTCTGTCCCTTCAGTGCCGTCTTCATCCGTCCATCCTTCTGCACCGGGTTGGGCTAAGTTTGGTTGAATCATGGTTTGAATCATCGGCCACAAACGGAAAAAAGAGGGGGCTGCTTGCCACATCAGTCGAATCATCGGATGCTGTTCAATCGGGAGGCCGCCATCCCCTGGTGGTGGTAAATCCTCAGGGAGTTCACGTAGGTTCACGATGAGGTCTTCCATGGCGTAGCGCTCTTCATCTTCGATCAACTCAAGATCTTCACATGTTTGCATTGCTAACTCGAGAACATCTGCCAATTCATTGGCATCCATTGGGCCCGGTTCCCCTTGGCGTACATCGACGGGTCCAAAGGCCACAGGTCCCAATTCCGTGGGCATCAGCACCTCACCTTGGCGTTCGAGCTTGACCAATTGCTGGCTTGTTTTTGGCCCGAGAGGAGCCACGATGAATCCGCCATCAGAGAGCCTTTCAGTCATCCATTCAGGGGGAGATAGCAACTGGCCAGTGATCAACACTCTGTCGATTTCGCCGGGAAACGCAACAGGGGCAACATCAACCGATTCCAATTCGCGTGTTTCGATTGTTGGCCAATGAGTCAAACGGCTGCGTACATGCAAGACGGCATCCCGTGAGGGATCCAACACCCGCACTGTTCCTTCCGCTCCAACAATTTGTGCGACAAGTGCGGCTATGTAGCCGCCTTTGGCACCAAGAATGACCACTTCTTCTCCAACTTTTAATTCCATATGGTGCAAAAGGGTAGCGACCATGTGAGGTGCGGAAATCGCTTTGATTGCACCCTGGTCGGTTTCCATGAATGCTACGGGTCGATCTGCATAGAATGCTTCAGTGTCATAGTCGGTGAAGTCCTCAACATCCACGTTGAGCATTGCTTCTCGGATGCTTGGAGTTACCGGAATGCCGCCTTTCTCGAGGCGACGGAGTAAGCCTGCTATGTCCGACACAATTCACTGATGAATGCCGGCCCATGTAAAGCATCGGCTCAATGTTGGTCCAATTGATGATTCTCGTTGGTTAATCTTTCATCGATAAAACTCAAGTTTTCTTTATGCAGCAGCATCGATTGTTGAATTAGGCTTTCAAGGTCCACGTCTTTATCCACTTGATGCAGTTCATTGGTCGTCATTTCTTCCTCGATGGAGCCTCGGATTTGTGCCATGAGCTTTGAGAAGCCATCGCTGTTCCGGCCTTCGAGTTCTTCTTGGTCAGCGGCCACCAATTGTAAAATTTCACGAAGCGTTTCAGGGGCAATATAGACGTCGGAAAAGGAAGAAAACATATCGTCCATGATCGCAGATTCAATCCTTGCCATGTGTTCGGATATGGTTGCTCTGGCAAGGTTGAGTTCTTCAGATAATTCAGCAATCCTGATCTTTTTTGGCGTGTCAAAATACCCACGGTCATAGGCAAATTTGGCCAGTTGAATCTGCTTTTGCGACAGTGCGCCATTGTCGTCATTCATGGTGTACTTCACCGTTCGAGCGCTTGTTCGGTCGGGGCTCGCCACCATTCGTAGAAACCCGCTTAGTAAGCGGAGTTTTAGTGGTGGACCTTGGATTGTGTAGGTGATGCCCTCACCGTCCAAAAAGCAAGCACCAGGGACTGCTGAAGTACCGTTTGTTCGGGCGCTAAGGTTCGCAACAGGATGGTTGACGCGAACGAGAATCAGTGTTCCTTCTCCTTCATTTTCAGGTTCCATCAACACTTCGAGGAGGGTGAAAAAGTCAAGCGCTTCCAAGTTGTTGATTCCTTTTCCGGGCTTGAAGTGGACCTTCAAAATTAATCGTATATCTTTTGGAACGCGTCGCGCATATGAAATGAAATGCACGCTGTCAAACACATCCGTCATGGGGCCAGCAAAAAGGACATTGGCGTGGGCACGTTTCCAGAAAAAAGTGACCTCGCGCATGGCTGGGTTAGGCGGTGCAAGGCCTTAATGACTCCGATGTGCGCCTCAGTGCCTCATCTCGAGCCAAGCGAAGAAGGAAAACACCGGGAGTAAAATCATCAGTGCTCTGTTAATTTTACGCTGTTGATTGACATATTTCACCGTTGGAATCGGTGATAGTTCAATTGATTTAGCGCTTCTTTTCCGTCGCGTGAGTTGGACTCTGTCCTCGACGATATCGAGCACTTTTTGTCTCAATTCTGGTTGTCGGGAAGTGGGTACACCTCGGCCGACGATGAATTTGACCGAACAGATGTTTGAGAGCGGTATGGCAGCATCAACAACACCTGCAAGGTTTGTGAGGTCGTGCATATCGATTCGAATCGACATACCGTCACTTTTGACATGACTTAGGACGCGCCATCTGCCCCGTCCTTCGCCATACGGTGTGAGGGTTTCTCGGGCATGAGACAAAGGTCGCTTACCAAGATCAACAGGTTTCTTCCTTCGGGCTAAAAAAGGTCCAAGCAGCACGGCACCAATCATTGGGGGTGTGCACAAAAGGCCCCCCAAACGAACGAGTTGACTCGGGTCGGTGAGGACTGAAATTACCGCGAGGCTGAAACCGAGGTAGAGGCCCAAAAAGGCTCCAGCCTGAAGGCCCGTGGAAAGGCCAACCGCTTCACCCTCTTCGAGGTTCATGGTTGTGAAGTTGGGGTGGTACTCATCAAGGCTCGCTTTAGCACGCACCAAACTATATGGGTTCACGGCCTTTGGCAGCATCATGGAGAAAAACGGGCTTGAGCATCGTTTTAGGGAGCGGAAAATAGGGCTCTGGATTGCAGGAGTCTCCGGGTTTCTGTTCTTCTCGTTCTTTCTAGCCCCTCTGTTGCTTGCCGAGGGCACGGTACCGGAACTCAACGGCCGGGCCAATGCAATCGATTTCGCTTCTTCGAATGGTACGCTGTCCCATGGGAATTCGCCTCAAGGCATGGCTCACCAGCACGCAGATGGTTCGATCCACTATCACGATTCCTTTGTATGGTCGGATTTGGATCCATACACTGGTTTTGTCTATGCGTTTGGTGATTTGAACTGTCACCAAAATCATGAGAGGTCATGGGAGATTAACGGCAACCAAATGCCGGTCTGCACCCGTGATGTCGGGATTTTCTTTGGTTTGATGATCGGCGGTTTGTTGTTCTCGCGCCGTGCCTTCAATCGTTGGACTGTGCGAGATACATGCCTCTCGATGCTTCCTGATGAATGGTTGACTGATGTGTACGTCAAGAACCGTCGAACCATTGCGTGGCTTGCCTGCGGCGTTGTTCTTTGTGTTCCATTGATCATCGATGGATTCACCCAATTGCTGACTTCGTATGAATCAAACAATCTGGCCAGACCATTGACAGGTGCTCCATTTGGACTTGGTCTTGCTGTTCTCATCGGAGCGATGATTGCATCACGTGCTGAGAAGTTCGAAGGTGCTGGTGCTGTTCTGCTGCCGGGGAATGCTCGGTTCGAGCTGCAAAAGAAACCTGAAGAGGAATGATCAAGGTGGCGGCGTTTGCCACCAAGTGACAAGTTCTTCAGTTGACGTAGGCACAGGGCAGTTTTCATGACCGCTGCTCAACATCTGGAGCCGTTTGATGATGTTTTCGAGGCCTTTGCGTACGGCTGGGGGGGGGGCTCTTCCATCGACTGGTGTAGCGATTTCAGGCAATGCTTGAGCCCAATCTCCTTCTCGGTTTGCTCTGCGCCAAGACGCTAATTGCGACCTCAGTGGCCACATGGCGAGGGCTAATCGCCCATATCCGAGCCGTTCATCTCTTAGTTTGAACACTTGAGCTTCAGCAAACGGCACGTGCGATTGTTGCTTGTGAATCCATCGTTCCTGCTCAAGCCATTTTACCAGGCGTTGCGTGTGGCGTTGAGTCACCATGCGGTGTGGTCCAAACGCCTTGTGCAGGCGCGGTACTTCGCTTGAACCTACAATTAACGAAAGTGTTCCAAGCACCGACCAGCACGATTGTGCATGTGGAGTGGCTGGCACATCAAATGCCCGAGCACTCTCCAGTGGCCATTCATCCTCTGCCTCCTGCATCCACTGTGAAGGTGATCGGCCTGAAAGCCAACCAATGTGAATGGCTGTGCGTTCCTGAGGTGCGCCTGGAAGACGCGTTTGTTTCTGGACGTCCTTGACAAGCGTGCTCAACAGGTAACGGTCCACTTCGTCAGCATCGACGTTAAGGGGGGTTGGTTTCCGATTGAAGAACGCTCTGAGCACTTCTCGTAGTTTTATCTTCAAGTCATCAAGGCCGCCCTCATTGAGGATTGGTCCGATGACACAGCATTGGTCAAAGGGGGCAGGGACCTCTATTTTCCCTGAAAGTAAATCGTTGAAGCCCTGGCGAATGGTGCGTTGAATTTCCGGCGTTTCAAAGTATTCTTGCTTCTCGCTGGTCATCCGCAAGGTGCCAGTACGAATACGTTTGATTGCTTTGTCCGGGTCACAATCGATCCATAGCACCAAATCTGGAATCATGGCTGCTGCATTCATTTTGGCAACTTGGCCAACGCCGAGGTTCCCAACGACGCCTTGGTAGATCAGGGAGGAGTGGATGTTCCGGTCTGAGATGACGATGTGGCCTTTTGCCAGCATTGGACGAATCCAAGTGTGTGAATGGTCGAGGCGGTCGGCGGCAAAAAGACCGGCTTCTTCGAGTGGGGTTTTGTTACCAAGTTTTACTGATGTGAGGGCCAACTTACCAAGTTCACTGTGACGCCTTGGTTCGTGTGTAGCGTGGACTTCCGGGAAGGGGAATTCTGCCGCTAATTCGAGGAGGATCCGCGCTGCTTCACCCTTGCCAGAGCCGTCGCCACCTTCGACGCTGACGAGGTACATTCACTCACCGCCAACATCAGAAAACTGTTCGCGAGAGATCATCAACATTACCATGCCTCCAAGGATCAGCGCTGGTCCGAAGAGAATCAAGCCACGGCTAAACAAAGCTAAGCCTGCAAGGTATTGGGTGCGGCGGTAATGCGTTGCTCGACGTGCTTCAACCGCTGCTTGAACGCCAATCAGGCCTGTGAGCACCGTGAGCACACCAACTGCGGTCGAAAGGGCCACGGCATCTTCGGCGTTCCAGCCATCCTTTGCTTGGATTTCATTCTGTACATCTGTCCCATTGCCTTCTTGCATGGTCACGGTTCGTATTTGCGCCCCATCTGGAATAAAAATACGCTCGACGGTTGTGTAACCATCGAGGGTAAAGGTCAATTGTAATTCGTTGATGTCAATCGATTTGAACCAAAAGTATCCATCTGCACTCGTGGTTGTGAGGCCAATGACTTCATCGTTGGCCAAGTTGACAAGTTCAACTTGAATGTCTGCAATCGCCGTTCCATCCTGTTCAAGAGCAAGGCCAGATACATCGACGCTTTCGTCGCTGCCGATGAGGCTGAAACTGTTGATCAAATCTGCCGGGTTGCCTTGAAGAATCAAGCCACCAGAGGCCATACCGAGGATACTTCCGACCAAAATTAAGGATGCGGCGAGGGTTCTCAATTGGGAGGCGTTCGATCGTTCCATCGAGGCCATGTGTTCATTGAAATCTTCATTGGCTTCTTGAATGGCTGCATCGAGGTCCGATTCATCGACCACGAGTTCCATGCTGGCCTTTGTTTGGCGCTCAACTTTTGCCTCACGGGATGCGGCGATTTGAGCCTGAACCCGTGCTTTTAACGCCTTGCGGCGGGCGTCCATTTCGGAATCTTCCATCGTCATTCACCCCCGCTTATTTGAACTGGGTACGTGCGCGGATAATACGCCTTTCCCTTCTTGTCCGCGCCTTATTGCCCCGGCTTTAGGGTCACTGCTCTCGATAAGACAAGCATCATGGTAAGTGCGGCCATGAGTCCAACCAAAGCCGCCAAGGCGAGCCAGGTATAGGCTTCGACCTCCACAGCTTCTGATTCTGGTTCTGGTTCAAGGGGTTCCGGCGTGATTTCTTCTGCGATGGATACGTTGAAGATCCAAGCGTTTGATCGGAGCCCCAGTTCGATCAGGCGCCCAACATCTTCCAATGAATCAGCGCTCACCTTGTCCGGTGTGTCTTCGTGTGTGTGCCAAAATCCTTCGAAAGGCTCAGCACCGGGGCCGAAGCGAATGTCGATCAAATCAATGGCTGGTA
>Ga0308019_10000457_pt1 | contig 25642 bp, 31 predicted proteins | sample Neamet284_FD_203135 | JGI IMG/M metagenome (GOLD analysis project Ga0308019, IMG submission 203135) | Marine microbial communities from water near the shore, Antarctic Ocean - #284 | ecosystem: Environmental > Aquatic > Marine > Unclassified | place: Southern Ocean | collected 2014-10-01 | reverse complement strand
TGATCCTTTCCGATATGTCCGAAGAAAAGGAATTGTATCCCGGTTGGGCCAATTCGGTATGTGATCGTAGTGATTCGATTGAAATGGATTGGGATGGAAGATATAATCTCGATGATGAAATAATTTATATAAACACTTGACTTCCTGACCCAGTTGTGATAGAATATAAGTAGAGAATGAGAGAAAAACTTTTTTAGAGAACAAACATGGAAATGAAATTAGCCAATAAAGAATCAAAGTCAATTCTAGCGAAACTTCTCGCTTCAGAAAATTTGACTGTTGAACATGGAAAATTTAATACAGCATCATTTGATGTAAAGAATCGAGTTCTTCGCCTTCCAATTTGGAAAGAGATGAGCGGAAATCTTTACGATTTACTTGTGCTACACGAAGTTGGTCATGCCTTGTTTACTCCGGCTGAAGGTTTTCATGATGTAGAAAGTCACGGAAAAGGTTTTAAATCGTTTCTTAATGTAGTTGAAGATGCACGAATCGAAAGAAAAATTAAAATAAAATTTCCTGGTGGCCGCCGTTCCTTTGTTGACGGATATTCTGATTTGATGAAGCGTGATTTTTTTGGTGTTAAAAATGAAGATTTAACTAAACTGGGATTGATTGATAGAATTAATCTTCACTATAAAGTAGGTGATTATATGAATCTTACTTTTTCTGATGAAGAAAGTGTTTTTCTTGATAGAATTGATAAAGCTCAAACTTGGGCTGATGTAGTAAAGATTTGTGAAGACCTTTATGAGTATGCAAAAGAAAATGAATCTGAAACTGATATGTCTGATCATGATTGGGAAGAAATGATGGCGGATGATGATGAAGATACAGATTGGAATGAAGATTATGATCCTAGTGATTATAGTGATGATTCTGAAGAGAAAAATGAAGAAAAAAATGAAGAAGGTTCTGGTCCCGAGAACGATAATGAGAACGAAAAAAATGAATCTAGTTCGAGTTCAGGAGATTCTAATGAAGAAAATGAATCTGAAGGAGATGAATCTGAAGAAAATACAGGAGGACGTTCCTCTGGCGCTGAAGGCGGTATGAATGGAAAGTTTGAGCCTGAGTCAAAAACTGATCGTAATTTTCGAAACAATGAAATTGAATTGGTATCAGAAGAGGCAAAGCCTTATCGGTATATAAATCTTCCAAATAATGTTAACTTGAAACATATTATTGTTAATTATTCTGAATTGTATGAAGATTATAAAACACTTTATTCAGGAGATAGGCCAGGTCGTTATGATCAACGAACTGGAGATGAAATGATGGTGTTGGCTACAGAAAAGTTTAATGATTTTCGTAATAAGAATAAGAAAGTTGTTGAATATCTTGCAAAAGAATTTGAGATGAAGAAAGCAGCAAAGTCACATTCAAGAGCGGCTACTGCCAATTCTGGAATTCTTGATTCTGAAAGACTTTATACTTACAAATATAATGAACATATTTTTAAGAAGCTGACAATTACTCCTGATGGAAAGAATCATGGTTTAGTGATGTTTGTCGATTGGTCTGGTTCAATGTCAAGAAACATGAAAGGGACTATTGAACAAATGTTAACGTTGGTTATGTTTTGTAAGAGAGTGAATATTCCGTTTGAGGTTTATGCCTTTAGTGATTCATACACAAGATATGAAGATCAAGAACTACAAAAAACTTGGATTGATTCAAACGGATATATGTTAGGAGAGAAAATCCGAAAGTATGGAACAGTAGCACTACATCGTTTCAATCTCTTGAACCTATTTTCTTCAAGAATGAAAGCAAAGCAAATTCATGAGGCATATATTTACATGACAGCAACAGCAAGTTATTATTCCAGATCATATAGTTATGCTCAAGATTTACGTTTTGATATTCCTGAGAAAATGCATTTGGGAGGAACTCCTTTAAATTCAACTTTGTTTGTATCATTTTCAGTAATGAGAGAATTTCAAAAAAAGAATCAAGTTGATGTTATTAATAGTATTTTTCTTACTGATGGTTCTTCACATAGTTCCAATCAATATTGGGTAGGAGAAGATGAAACATGTCGTTATGATCCTACAAGTGAAAATGTAATTATTCGGGATTCTGTTTCCAAAAAAGAAATAAAAATCAAGAGTGGTAATTTTCGTGGAGCAGAATCAACTACTGAAGCTTTAGTTAAATTCCAGAGAGAAGTTTTTGATATTAATATCGTCAATTTTTTCTTGTCTCAAACAATGAGAAAATATGATATGGCAGACTATCTAAATAAATCAAGACAAGCTGTAGGAGAGCCATCACCTGACTTTGAAGAAATTGAAACTTCATTGAGAAAGTACCGTAAAGACAAATATATGATCGCCCCTGAAATGATGGGATTTAACGAACAATATTTGATTCAAGGAGGACGGAATTTGGAAGTTGAAGAAACAACTTTAGAAGTTGCAGAAGATGCAACTGTATCTCAAATGGCGAGAGCATTTAAAAAGTTTTCAGCTGGAAAATTACAACAGAGAAGGCTATTGTCACGATTCATTGATATGGTAGCGGTGTGAAAAAAGTTTGTATAAACACTTGACTTTCCGGCGTATTTACTGTATAATGGTACCTGAAGATGAGGGAATAATCCCATAACATTATGAGAGATGTGAAAATGACATATACGGAAAAACAGTTAAAGTTTCTTTCAGCGGCAATCGTCAAATATGGCGAAGGCGCAACATTAGCAAAGAAAACTATTACTGAAATAGCGGAAGAAAATGGGATGAAATTCCCATTTTGGATGACTGATACAAGGCGAATGGGTGCCTTTACTAAGGTTAGTAAAGATACTTATCGTCTTCCCGCACTTAATGGTGGCGAAGGCGCGACTGAAGCAGATGCATTTGATGAATGGCATTCAAGAACTAGTAAGATTGGCAATTTGAGTCAAGCGCCAGAAGAATTACTTACTAAAAGTGATTTGACTCCAATAACACAAACAGAAAGTACTTTAGATATGAGTACATATTTCAATCCAGCGGAATTGATTCCTAAAAAAGATCCGTTGTTTGTGGCTCACGGACATTTTAGTGATTTGATTAAGGTTTTAAGTTCTAGAAAGTTTTATCCAGTATTTGAAACTGGTGAATCTGGAACTGGTAAAACTTACATGACCGAACAAGCATGTGCCAAACTCAAGAGAGAATTTATCAGAGTGAACATTACTGTTGAAACTGATGAAGATGATCTTTTGGGACATTATGCGTTGATTGATGGTAATACAGTATGGCAGGACGGTCCTGTGGTGATCGCAATGGAACGTGGTGCAGTTCTTCTTCTAGATGAGATTGATTTGGCATCAAACAAAGTGATGTGCCTACAACCTATACTTGAAGGTAAAGGTGTTTATCTGAAAAAGATAAACAGAATGGTTACACCGACTGAAGGTTTTTCAGTTGTCGCAACCGCCAATACTAAAGGAAAAGGTTCTGAAGATGGTAGATTTGTTTTTACTAATATTCTGAACGAAGCATTCCTTGAAAGATTTCCTATCACAATGGAAGTCGGTTATCCTTCAGCACAAACTGAAAAGAAAATCGTGAACAAAGTTCTTGATTCTCTTGGAGTTCCTGATCCTGATTTCGCAGAGAAGTTAGTGAATTGGGCAAACGCCATTCGTAAGACTTTTTTCGATGGCGGAATCGATGAAGTAATCGCAACTCGCCGGTTAGTTCATATATCAAATGCATTTGCTATTTTCGGTGATAGAATGAAATCAATCGAAATGTGTGTGAATCGTTTTGATGAAGATACGAAAACTTCTTTCTTGGATTTGTATTCCAAGATTGATGCAGGAGTTGATGTTGAAGAAACTGAAGAAACTGAAGCTGAAGAAGCTCACAGACTTTTGGATGAAGAAGACAAATATTAATCTTAATAGGATAAATTATGAAAAAAATAAATGTTGAAACCCTAGTACCAGCAAGTTACAACTATGTGGCGAGAGATTTGAATGGTTCTCTTTACGCATTTGAAGATGAACCGAGTCTTGCAATCGATATTGCTTGTGATACGTGGGACACTAAAACTGGTAAAGTACTAGAAATTACTTCATCACTTACTCACCAAACATCATCTGAATTGCTTGATGCTGAGTTGGGTGATTGGAGAGAATCTTTAATTCAAATAAATGAGAATGTATTATGAAAATGTGGGAACAACGAAAACATTATAAAAAGTTTTTAGAATCATTAAAAACCAAATCAAACAAAAAATAGAGAATTGCGTATGAGTATGGAAAGACATACATTGAGAGCGGTGAAGATTACCCAAAATATTTTTGAACTTAATAGAGTAAATACAGAACTCCAACATCTTAAAATATGTGTTAAAGTTTTAGAGAATAAAAAAATTGAATTAGAGGATTCTTTTTAATAAACAATTTAAATGAAATTAAATTATGAAAATGTGGCTTGAAGAAATTACAACATTCGTATTGATGATGGGGATGTTATACCTTACAATAGTAATAATGTTTAGCTTATAAAAAACATGAAACAGCATGGAAAACGAGAGCGCCAAGAAGGCGCAATTGAACGCACAAAAGCATCTATTCTTGTATATGAAGAGAAGCTAAAATCTTGTGAAGATGATACCGAGAAAAAACTATTAGAGAAAAAAATAGAAAGAGCTCAAACAACTATTAAAAATACAAAATTAATATGAGTAATTTAACCTATCTTTGGAGTGATGGAATGATAGACAGTATAGCAAAAAAGGTTGCAGACGAACCTATGGAGGTTGTTGATGAACGTCCTCAACATGTTATAGATGAAGAACGTGGAGATGCGATTAGACAATGGAGAAAAGAACAAGCTCAATTGGAAATGTTCAATGATCCAGTTATGAATTGGAGTGGATTAAGATAATATATATATTAATGATATGAAAATCAATGAATTTATACAGAAGTATAGAATAGTTAAAACACTTGTACCAGGTATGACCAGTTCTATTACTCCTCATGTAATTTGTAAAGATGGATTTGAAATGTCTGTTCAAGCAGGACAAAGTTTGTACAGTACTCCAAAAGATGTAGCAGATAATTATGAAGAAGCGGAAGTTGGTTATCCTTCTACAGAAGAATCATTGCTTACAAACTATGCAGAAGATGGAGAAAATCTTTGTGGTACTGTTTATGGATATGTACCATGTTCAGTTATTGATAAAGTACTTGAGAAACATGGTGGAATAGATGAATCTAAAATAGATTTGTTGGGTAAATGACACTAAAGCCAGGTCAGAGGGACGAACTCTATACCTGAATGTGAATACGTGACCTACTTAGATGAAGCTAAAGAGCCTATACAACAAGACCAACGGTACGTGCCATGGGTGAGTATAGGATAGTCTAAGCTCTACCCAACATTAACAATTTTTATAATAATTTTATAATAGGATAGTGAATGAAAATTTCAATAGATATTAATGAGTTGAGAAAAAAGAAAATATTTGTCGGTACGCCTATGTATGGCGGGCAATGTCATGGAATGTATACCAAAGCATCTTGTGATTTGGCAACTACTGCTACAAAATATGGAATGGATATTAAATTCTTTTATCTGTTCAATGAGAGTCTAATTACACGAGCACGAAATTACCTAGTAGATGAATTTCTACGTTCCCCTTATACCCATCTGATGTTCATTGATTCGGACATTAACTTCAATCCTCAAGATGTATTGGCACTTGCTTCTATGATTAATGATGATATGCCAATCATTGGTGGACCTTATCCTAAAAAATGTATTGCCTGGGAAAAAGTACGAAACGCAGTAGATGCAGGATTAGCAGATGAAGATCCCAATGTGTTAGAAAAATTTACAGGTGATTTTGTATTTAATCCAACAGAAGGCACTACTCAAATTAAAGTAAATGAGCCTACTGAAGTATTAGAAGTTGGTACAGGTTTTGTTATGATTGCACGTGAAGTCTTTGAAAAATTCAGAGAAGAATATCCACAATTTTCCTACAAACCAGACCATAATCGTTCAGAACATTTCGATGGAAAACGATACATTCACGCCTTCTTTGATACGGTAATTGACAATGAATTATATGCAGGAAAAGGTGCAAGTGGTTCAGATAGATATTTGTCTGAAGATTATATGTTTTGTCAATTTGCTAGAAAGATAGGATTTACAACTTGGTTGTGTCCTTGGATGGAAGTGAACCATGTCGGTACTTATGTGTTCAATGGTACATTAAAAGATTTGGGTAAATTAGAATATGCATCTCATGGAGTAGATATAGACAATAGACCCCAAAAAGAAGAAAGACAAACATCAAGAAAAGAAAGGAGGTCAGCAGAACGAGCAGACAAAAAGAAAGAAAAGAAAGTCGCTCTTACCACACCTACAAAATAATAACTTGACAAATCAACAATACATGATATAATAAGATATACAATTAATACTAAACATACAAGGAATATGATGAAATTAACGGCTGAAACAACTGCGATACTTAAAAACTACGCGACAATAAATCAAAATATACAATTCAAACAAGGTAAAACACTCTCAACAATCTCACCCCAAAAAAACATCCTAACTAGTGCAGAAATTAGTGAAGATATTCCCAGCACATTTGCTGTCTATGATCTTAATAAATTGTTGGGTGCACTCAGTCTTTTTGAAAAAGCGCCAGAATTAAATCTAGGAGAAAATAAATTGAATATTAGTAATGGTGACTATGAACTAGATTATGTTTATGGAGATCCAGCTATGTTAGTCTTACCTCCAGAGAAAAAACTTGACTTTCCTGATCCAGAAATCAATTTCAAAATGCCGAAGGACGCATACGATGCCTGTCTAAAAGCGGCACAAGTTTTATCATTACCAGAATTAGTTGTACAAGGTGATAAAAGTAAAATATTTTTGGTAGCAACTGATACCAATAATAATTCTTCTGATGAATTTCGAAAAGAAGTTGGTGAAACGGATAAAGATTTTCAAATGGTTTTCAAAATCGAGAACATGAAACTTTTGAGTGGTGGTTATCAAGTCGGAATTTCTTCCAAAGGAATTGCACATTTCGCACACGAACATTCCAAATTACAATATTGGATTGCAACAGAACAAAATTCAAACTATAACGGATAAACATGGAAAACTTTTTATGGGTAGAAGAGTTCCGCCCTAAAAGAGTGGCGGACTGCGTTCTATTAGAACCCGTTAAAGAAGTCTTTCAAGGTTTCGTTGATGATGGCAAAATCCCCAATTTACTTTTATCGGGTGGAGCAGGTGTAGGTAAAACCACAATAGCTCGTGCTATGTGTGATGAAATAGGTTTGGACTATTTAATGATAAATGGTTCAAATGAAGGCAGGAACATAGATACTGTCAGAACACTTCTACAGCAATATTGTAGTTCAGTCTCAATGACTGGTGGAAGAAAAGTTGTTATAGTCGATGAGGCAGATTACATGAATGCTGAATCGGTTCAACCGGCACTTAGGGGGTTCATTGAAAAATTTAGCGCCAATGTTAGTTTTATCTTTACTTGTAATTTTCGTAATCGGATCATTGATCCTATCCATAGCCGTTGCTCTGTAATAGAATTTGTAATTCCAAGATCAGAGAAACCTAAACTGGGTCAAGAATGTCTGGAAAGAGTTAAAGAAATCTTGACATTGAAAGAGATCAAGTTTGATGAAAAAGTTCTTGTTGAATTGGTTTTGAAACACTTTCCAGATATGAGGAGAGTGATAAACGAACTTCAAAGATACGCTGCTGGCGGAGTTATTGATGCTGGTATCTTGGCACAGATTGGTGAAATCAATCTTCTTGAATTAATGAAAGCCTTGAAGGGTAAACATTTTTCTGAAGTACGGAAATGGGTTACTCAAAATGTCGATAATGATCCAGTAAGAATTTTCCGAAAGATTTATGACGGAATACATGAACATCTCAAAGATACTTCAATTCCTCAAGCTATTCTTATCATTGCAGAATATCAATATAAGTCTGCGTTTGTTGCAGACCAAGAAATTAACCTAGTCGCCTGTCTCACAGAGATGATGGTGGATTGCGAATTCAAATGAACGAAGAATTATTAAAAATTTACGAAGATAATACTAATGAATATGGATTGCCAGTATTCGATTTATTTACTTGGCAGAATCTAAATACAAAGTATGTCGATACAGATATGTCTTTGCCTATGTCTAAGCGGGCGAAAGTCATGATCGATACTATGATTCATTTCTTTGAAAAACACCACCCTAAATTTCCATTCCGGGAATTTGATATGCACGAAGTTAGACAGAATTTTCATGACTTGTGTGAGCTTAGTTTAAAAGATAATATTTTCCCAAAAGAAAAATGTAAAACCGTTCACGAAAAATACGATGATTACGTGGGTAATTTTCCAGAATGGGGAATAGGAATTTTAAATTTTAGTGCAACTCATAATACTATGGCTGACGCGTTCATGAATCGTGAACGAATGAAATGTGGTTATGATCGTTCACCAAGTCCGATTGAAATGTGGGAGGAGCAAACAAATTTAAAACAAATACTTTCACCGATATGGAGACTTCATCCGGATTGTGGAATGCCTCTTAAGAATAATATGTATATCGAGGGTATTCGAGTCGGTGCTTATTTTGCAGGTCAATTCAAACCATCGGTAGCAAAAGCATTTTATGACTTTACTAAATCAAAAAAAGTACTTGATACCAGTTCAGGTTGGGGTGATAGAATGGCAGGATTTTTTGCTTCTAATGCCGATGAATATTATGGAATGGATCCGAATGGTGATCTCCATGAAAATTATCACAAGATGGCAGTCCAATATGAAAATTGGTTAGGTGAAGAATCTCCAAAATCTGAGTTTGGTGATAAATGGTTTTCAGTTGAAGGTAAAAAGAAAGTAAAAATTTATAGATACCCTGCTGAAGATTTGCCGTGGGATGAAATTCCTAATGACATAGATATTATGTTTAGTTCTCCACCATACTTTGCTACTGAACGATATGCAGAAGGTAGTAAGTTTGAGGGTGAACAATCTTGGAGTAGATATAATTCTTATGAAGAATGGAGAGATGGATTCTATCTTCCTGTAATGAAAAAAGCATTTGATAAATTGAGTCCAGGTGGATGGCTAATGGTTAATATTATGGATCCTAAAGTCAAAGGTAAACGCCATAAGTCTTGTGATGATTTAGTAAATGATCTTAAAGAATATTTCAAAGGTCAAATCGGAATGAGAATCATGGCACGCCCGAAAAGCATAAAATCTTTTGAGGGAAATACACATGAAGAAAAAAAAGCAAAATACGATGAATGGCAAGCAAAGTGGTTTATCGAATCTGTTTGGTGTTTTCAAAAGCCTGGCGGAGAAGATGCTGATTTATTTGCTCCTTTTAAAGATTCTACTTTGGGGGGTATGGGACCGGCCGTGGTTCAAGAACCAATCAAAAAGAAAAAGTTCTCAGAAACATCTAAAGAAAAATCATCATTAGCGGGGTTCTTTGATTAATGAAATTACACCAATTGAAACTTATACTGTAAAAGGTAAACAAGTTCATGTGAAACGTGATGATTTAATGGGTGACGGCACAGTACATCCGCCGTGGGGCAAATTGACCGCTCTCAAGAATGTACTGACTACTATTAAACCATCAAAACCTTTAATACATCTTTCTGTTTATGGTTCTTGGTCTGGGTGGGCACTCGCTGAAGTGTCAAAAGAATTAGATTATGAATTTATTATGGCCTATCCGGAGTCCAAGAAATTCCCACAACGTATCTTAGAAAAATCTGAAAATATTCTTCCTATTAAACCTAATATGATGAATATAATGTATAATAAGGTTGGTCAGATAGCAAGGGAAAAGAATTACATTAGACTTCCATATGCGTTTGATCATGATGTCTATATAGCAACGCAAAGACAAAGACTAAAAGAAGTTAAGAAAGAATTAGACTTTGATCATTTGGTTGTTTCTTCTGGTTCTGGTGTTACTTGTTTAGGTTTGATGTTAGAACATGAGCCATGGTCTTCTCTATTAGATCCTAGAAACAATAGAACATTTCATACTGTTTGTGTGTCTGGTGAGAATACTATCAAAAAGAAATTTGAGAAACATAAAATACAGCCATCAGAACAAATTGAAATAGTCAAGAGTGAATTTGAATTTGACGATATGATGGAATCATATGAAACACCATTTCCATGTAATGAATTTTGGGACAAGAAGGCATGGTATTGGTTAGAAGAAAATATACAAAAATTTGAAGGAAGAATTTTATTTTGGAATTTAGGAGGTAACTGGTGAGTAGAGTTGTATTAAAAGATAAGAAAGATATGAATCATTTATTTCAGTTTGAGGGGTATGAAAACTGGGATGAAATAACAGATAATGAACTTGAGTGGGAAGATTATAAGATCATGGGTTCTCAAGATGAAATTGAACGTGATCTTGAAACAGAAGTATTGAGTGTAAAGTTTTCCAAGATAGGACAAAAAACATTTGAGGCATATCCAAATCTAAAATGGATTCAATGTAGAGCACATGGATCAGATAATATTAATTTAAAATTAGCAGAGAATCATAGAGTAGGAGTTGTTTGTCTAGATCCAGATACATACAATGTAGCAAATTGGATTGGTAGATTCAAGAAGGGTAAAAATATTTTAATATTAGGAGCAGGGAAAATTGGTAATGCTGTTCCGTGGGAGTTTGAAAGTGATGTAACAAAAATTACCTCGCGAGATTTAATTCCTGATATGAAGAATTTTAATACAATAGTAGTTTCTTCTACACCTACAGACAGACCAATCGTGAATAAAGAATTGTTAAAAAACTTTCATGGAAATATTATCTCAATATCTAGACCCGTCTGCATAGATAATGAAGCATTACTTGAAGCTGTTAATGATGGTAGAGTAGAAAATGCTCAAATGGATATGTTAGATTCCAAAGGAAGAGATGAGCTGATAGCAACAGGAAAAGTAGATTATCATGGGCATAAAGCATGGGAAGCAAATGGTGTGACACAATATGATGAACGATACTTTAGTATGGTGTTTGGTGAAGTTCAATGGCTATTGATTGATAATCCTAAGTATGAGCCACCTCACAGAAATAGTAGAGTAGTTTTGGAACGAAGGTCAAATTCGTTATTTGGAGATGATTAATGTGTGGGTTTATTACTGGAAATATTTTTACATCTGAAAAACAGTTTGTCGATGCTCTAAAACTTATAGATCATCGTGGTACAGATAGTAAGGGTATTGAATATAATGAAAAAACTAATTTTTGGTTGGGTCATAATAGACTTTCGATTCAGGGGTTAAATGAAGAATCAAAGCAACCAATGTTTAAAAAACCATACACATTAGTTTACAATGGTGAACTATGGCGAAGTATGGATTCACACAAATCTAAATTTGATCTACATACAGGAAGTGATACTGAATTACTACTGAATATGTTTCATTTAGATCAAGAAGATTGTATTAAAACTCTTGATGGCATGTTTGGATTTGCGGTCTTGGATGAAGAAAAGAAGAAACTTACTTTTGCCAGAGATTTTATAGGTAGAATCCCTTTGTATTTTTTTAAGAAGGGTAAAGAAATTGTGGTTGCAAGTGAACTAAAGACAATTACAAAATCATTAAATATCAACGCCTCTGATGTTATGTTAGCAGACCCAGGCTGTTATTACATATTTGATTATGAAACAGGAAATTTAGAAAAAACAAAATTTTACGAGTTTCCTGCCATAACTGATATTGAAGAAATGGAAGAAAGAGAAGTAATAGATGGCATTAGAGATTTGTTAACTGAAGGTGTATCGAATGAATTGATAAGCGATGTACCAGTATGTACAATTTTATCTGGTGGTGTAGATTCCACAATCATCACGTATCTACTTAAACAAAAAATTCCAGACCTACAGGCTTTTGTAGTGAGTGTCGGTGATACTGGTAAGAAAGATGATTTGTATTATGCCCGAATGGCAAGTAAAGAAATAGGTGTTCCACTTCATGAAGTAATTATTGATGAAGAATGGGTTGAACAAAATATGAGTGAAGCAGTCTATGCAGTCGAAGATTATAATTGGACACAAGTTTCACCGGCAGTTGCTCAATTAGCACTTGCTAAGAGAATTCGTGAAGAAGGATTTAAGGTCGTTTTTGGTGGAGAGGGTAGTGATGAATTGTTTGCATCTTATGGTCATGTATTTGCGTGGAACTATAAGGACAAAGATTACATTAAAGAAAGATATAAATTAGTAATGAATCTTCATAAGAATAATTTAATACGTACCAATAAAGCAATGATGTATGGTGGAACAGTTGAATTAAGAACACCATTTCTACACAAAGATTTGGTTGAGTTTTGTTTGAGAATACCACCAAAATACAAAGAAGATGGTCCGATGTGGAAACCAATGTTGAGAAAAGCCTTTTCGGGTAAAGTTTCAGATGAACTTTTATTCAGACCAAAGAAAACTTTTCAAGATGGTTGTCATACTATCTACCTCAAGAATCATAAAGAACGAATCAAAGAATCTTATTTGTCACATTATGGACAAAGAAATCCATTAGAGAGTTTTTTCGGATGAAAATTTGGGAGCCCGGAGTGTCGTTCCGGCGGCACGCTCTCAAAATGCAAAAAACACTTGACTTCCTGACCCAGTTGTGTTATAATGGTACTGTAACAATGAGAAATTAACTAACGAGAGAAATTATGCAAAGTGAAAAACGCAAAGAAAAACGTGAAGTTGAAGCAATAGTACGTAAACTTGATGTAAATTTTGAACTTGAGTTTGCTACCCTTTGGGATCTGTATACAATGTGGACAGGAAAACATTCAAAGCATACATTGGTATCTAGTAGTGAAAATTTACAAAGATTAATTCAAATAAGTAAATGGACAATTCCACGAAATCAATCAACATGGGAAACCTTACTTTGTGGTGGTCATACGCTACATCATTATATTGTTGTTAAGGTTGATAGTCTTATTAACCATTGTAATAATGAAATTGAAAACTGTAAGGAAAGTGAACCAGAACGTGCACAAGGATTTCAAGAAGTCAAAGAAGAATTTCAAAAAATTAAGGATGAAGCCGAAGAACAAGGAAAAGTTGCTTATCTAAATCTTGATGGACAATCAAGAATTGATCAACCAATAACGAAATTTTTTGAAAATAAATTTCCATTAAACATGAAAGAAGTTAGAAAATGGAACGATAAAGAGACAGATTTAGAATTTTTCAGAATGGAAGCGGGGAAAAATTATTTGTTTAAAGATTTACCGGAGCTCGTTAAACAAGATATTAAAAACGTTAAAGTTTGCTGTGCCATCTCAAATGAAGGCACATTTGAAATTTATAAGCAAATGGTAATTGGTGTAAATTCTACTGATCCGTGGAGTTTTTTTCAAAAGGTTTATTTAGGTCCTTCTTTATTAAAAGCGAGAATGATGACAATATTAAATGATCCTGCTATAAAGGCGATGTTTCGTTTTAATCCTAAACTGTTTACTGGAAACACATACGGTATTGAAATATATGGAGATCGTAGATTTTTAATGGAATTGTGTTTATTTACTGCGCCTGATCACAAAGAGTGGCCTGAGGATAAAGATTTAGAAACATATTCAGGAGAGTTTAACAAAGAAAGAATACCACCTAAAAGTCATTTTGTTAATGTAAAAAAATGGCTCTCTGATTTTGCTAAAATATTAGGTTATGGATTCACTAATAAAAAACCTTTGGATAATTTAAATACTCTTTCAGGTCTTAATGTTCTTAAGAGTTATTGTCTTCTTATGAAATGTATTACTTATGGGAATAAACTTTCAAGAGAGAATCAATTCGATAAGTATAAAATTTTAGATAAAAGAATTTGGATTAATGATTTTATTGAAGATGAAGCAGCAAGGATGTCTAATTTTGAAGATGCCTATTTTGGACCAGTTTCAAACTTTCAATCTTCAAAGTGTACACAAAAGAAAATGAAGAAGCTGTCAGGGAACTTTGCGGGAAGAAAATATAGTATAGATGATTATGGGGTACATGAATATACAAAAAATGATGATAGCTATTCTGCTACATACAGAAATAACAAAATCTCTTATATGAAAACAAGAATAAGATATCTAAAAGCAAAATTGGATGAAAGATTACAGGATTACTTAGATAGAAATATTATTGTTTTAAAGGTGGATAGTGGAGCAGTTTCTAAAAATCAAAAAAGAGACGCACTAGTTACATCAGATTTTATAGATGGTATCGGAGGTGAAAAACTAACTCCACGGCAAGCCTTTTCTTCAGATACAGAAACACACCACATGAAAAAAGTAGAATATGGTGGAGAAACAGAATTATCAAATTTAACTCCCACACTCAAAGAGCATAATAGATCATTGGGTTAAGCATACATCTTGACAAATACAAAAAGTATGATATTATAGAGATATGAAAAATAAAATAGGTCCATTTGAATTTATAAAGTCCATTAATGATCATAAAAATATCATGAATGATGGTGATCCTATGACGGAAAAGGATTATATTCCTTTTCTTATCAATCGTGGGTTCAGCTTTTTTCAAGATACAGTCATACAAGTCAATGAAATGAATAGGTTACATTTTCTTGATAATAAACTCCAATTCGACTATTTACTAAATAACATTAGACCACGAAAAAGATGGTCTAAATGGTTGAAACCAGACAAAATTGATAATCTAGAACTAGTCAAAGAGTATTTTGGTTTCGGTAATGAAAAAGCAAAGAATGCTCTAGAAATCCTTACTAGTGAGGATATCAAAGAGATTTCGAATAAACTTGCAAAAGGTGGAATGGAGAATAATAATGGCAAACATCGATGAGATGGTAGAATGTACTCTAGCAGAACCAGATGACTTTTTAAAGATTAGAGAAACACTTACAAGAATTGGGGTTGCATCAAGAAAGGACAAGACATTATTTCAATCTTGTCATATATTACATAAACAGGGGCGATATTTTATCGTTCATTTTAAAGAATTGTTTATATTAGATGGTAAACCTACAGATTTTTCAGAAAATGATCAAGCGAGAAGAAATACAATATCAAATTTATTAGTTGAATGGAGTCTTATAAAATTAGTAAATTCTGATCAAACAGCTACATTAGTTGTTCCATTAAATCAATTAAAAATTCTTTCATATAAAGAAAAAGATGAATGGACATTAACAGCAAAATATAATATAGGAAATAAAAAAGTAAATTATGAAAAAAGCGAAAACAGAGAAGCCGGTGGAAATTCTTAAGCCACCAACAGGTAATAAAACTTCATTATCTAAATCACCAATGAATGAAGAAAAATTAAAATTCTTCAAATTAAACGATAAAGTACAATTACCAACATTTGCTACAAGAGAATCTGCATGTTTCGATTTCTATGCAAATTTAATTGAAGGTGGAGAAATACAATATTATCAAGCAATTTCTACTAAATCAGTACCACGGCGAATTGCTTTTGATATAAATAATAGTAATACTTTTATACAGCTCAATAATATGGAAAGAATGTTGATTCCTACCGGACTTATCGCAGATATTCCAGTAGGGTTTTCAGTTCGATTACATTCAAGGTCTGGTCTGGCATTTAAACAGGGAGTTTATCTCGCAAATTGTGAGGGAATTATTGACAGCGATTATGTCGATCCCATTTTTGCAATGGTTACGAATATCAGTAACGTACCCGTGAGAATTTATAATGGAGACAGAATATGCCAAGGAGAACTGGTTCGGTGTGAAAAATATACATTGGATGAGTCTGATGAAGCCCCATCTCAAAAAACAGATAGAGATGGTGGATTTGGTTCAACTGGTACGTAATTTTTACATACCAATGTCTTTAAATTTATAACGGAGTAAAAATGTTAGAAAAAGCAACAGGCTGGATTAAAAGCCTAACAGAAGCAGGTCTTGCACTAATAGCACTTGGTGTAGTACTGCAAATTCTTTTTGGAGCAGCTGTTCCTTTCTTAGGACTTGATGTAGTTGGTTCAGTTACCAGCTTAGTTAAATCACTCGGAAGTGAAGGTTTAGTTGGGTTAGTCGCAATATGGGTACTTTGGGGAATTTACCAGAAGTAGTCACTTGACAATTTCAAAAAGTATGTTATAATATACTAAGTGATTTTTATATTATGGAAGTACAACTGAAGGGGGTTTTCACCCCCTTCTTTTATTATGAAATCAAATTGGCAAATCGAAGAAATTGAAATGGAAACAAAATTTAAATTAGTTGTAAAAAATTCAGGTAATTATACTGCCGATTCTTTTTTAGAGTTAATTTGGATTGTTTTTAAGCATCGTTGTGGACACTTCTTCAAAGGAGAAGGTTTCATCGACTGAGGTTGTCCATTGTGGAAACCTCGTAATTATCACCCGCTCTTGCGTATGAGGGGTGAATTTTTTTAACCTCGCTTATATAAGGAGGAATAATGGTACTACGCGCATCACATGTCCCTGCAAATTTTGGGGATTTCGAAAGAGCTCTAGGATTTTCAATAGGGTTCGATTCAATGTTTGATCGTTTGCTTGGAGATTCTACGCAACACGTTACAAACAATCAAGGATATCCCCCCTACAACATCCGAAAAACTGGAGAAGAATTCTTTTTCATTGAAATGGCGATTGCTGGTTTTAATGAGGATGATTTGGAAGTAGAATTGAAAGAACAAACCCTTACAATTCGTACTAAAATCAATTCCGGTGTAGAGATGGCTACAGAAATACTTTCAGACTCATCTTATGTTCATAAGGGAATTGCCTGTAGAGCATTTGAAAGAAAATTTACTCTTTCTGATGACATTGTTGTAAAGGGTTGTAACCTTACTAACGGAATGTTAACCGTTGAACTTGAGAAACAAATTCCAGAGGAGAAACGAGCACGTTTAATTCCTATTGGAGATAAGAAACTCAAGTCGATTAACTAATTCGATGCGCCCATCAGTATTTTATACTGGTGGGCTTTTAGTTCACTAAATATTACAGAAATATAAACCTCCCATTAGGAGAAAAAAATGTGTAATAACGAAGAATGTAAATGCGAAAATTGTACTTGTGAACCTTGTACATGTACCGCAGAAGATCAATGTGGATGTGAATAATTAAAGTATTCAGAAAGTGAATTAAAATGCTTACAATATTGGGAAGTGTACTAGGTTTTGCAACTTCAACTGTTCCAAGTATAATAGATTTTTTCAAAGATAAACAAATCCAATCAAACAAAATGGATGAGTTTAAGCTCCAGATTGAGGCGAAAAAACAGGGCATAGATTTAGATATTAAGTTATTTGATGCGAAGAAAGAGTTAGAAGAACACAAAGTACTTTTAGATCATGACACCTCCCTAGGACATCAAACAGGATTTATAAATTCATTACGAGCATTCGTAAGACCTTTTATAACCTATACATTTTTCATAACATTTATAGGTGTTAAAGTGGTATTAGTTTATTCAGCAGTACAACATGGCGAAAACTTAAACGCTGTTATGGATGTGGTGTGGGATCCTGAGACTGAAGGATTGTTCGCCGCAGTTGTCAGTTTCTGGTTTGGTTCACGTGCAATGCCAGCAATAAAATCTGACCGATATCATCATTCAAATAGACAATCAAATATGCCTGGAACCGTAGCAGAATCGAAGTGAAACTGATTGTTCCAGCCAGTTATTAATTATGGAGAACTTATTATGTTACCAGTAATATTATTTAATGTCATTTCTAGTCTTGTTGTAGATATGGCAAAACAAGCGGATTTTGCATCTGACAAAGTGGAAGAGATGATAGATGATCTAATTCCAGAGAGTGCAAAAAAAGAATTAGATAAAGCTATAAAGGATGATTCAACACATGAATTTTCAAATGCTAAAGATGCATTGTTGGCGGCGGCTGAAGGCAAGTTACCTATCATCAAAGCAGACGGAACACTTAAACCAGTAGAAATACAACTTACCCTTAAATTTGATCCTACTACTGGATCAGTTGATATACAGAAAAAAAATGATGTGGGAGTATTATAATGGCTGAAAGAATAAGATTATCTAAAAACTTTTCGTTATCTGAAATGGTAAAAAGTTCAACCGCTGAAAGATTGCGTGTGGACAATTCACCTAGTGATATTCATCTAGTGAATCTAACACATCTTTGCATTAACATTTTGCAACCAGTTAGAGAACAGTTTGGAGTGATCACTATCAACTCTGGTTACAGAAGTCCTACACTAAATGCAAAAGTGGGCGGCTCTAAAACGAGTCAACATTGTAATGGCCAAGCGGCAGACTTTGAATCTTTTTCGACACCTAATCCTGACCTTGCGTTATGGATTACTAAGAATTTAGATTTTGATCAAATTATTTTAGAGTTTTATGATGGTAAAGACCCTAACAGCGGTTGGGTTCATTGTAGTTATAATCTTATGGGGAACCGTAAGAAAATACTCACTGCACTTAAAACAAAAAGTGGCGTGGTATATAAAAGTGGATTCGTATCTAAATAAAATAATAGCACTTGGAATTAAATGTTATCTTCAAGTGCTATTTACTATTGGCGCTTTTTTGTCAAAACCAACATGGGTTGACAAACACATAAAAGTGTGTTATAATAGATTAGATAAAATTAATAGTGATTATGATAAATCAACTCGCCACCTCTGATATTCTAAAAAAATAAATGTCCAAATTTTATACTAATGTAGTATGTCTCGGAAATTACATTTTTGAGAGGGGAATTGAAGACGGACTCCCCTTTGATGACAAGCACGAATTCAAACCCACCTTATACATTCCTACCAAAACTAAAACTGATTGGCATACTCTTGAGGACGAGCCAGTAGGTCCTGTTCAATGGGGAACTATCAAAGAAACTCGCGAAGCAATGAAGAAGTATGAAGGCGTAGAAAATATGAAAATCTACGGCCATACTAATTACAATTATTCTTATATTGCTGAAACATATCCTGAACAAGTAGATTATAATTTTGAACATCTCAAAATAATGTTTCTTGATATTGAAGTAGGTTCAGAACATGGTTTTCCAAATCCCGAAAATGCTCAAGAAGAAGTAACAGCAATCACAATTAAGATAAATGATGATATTCAAGTTTGGGGTTGTTCTGACTTTAATAATACTCAAGAAAATATTACATATAATAAATGTGGAGATGAACGACAATTACTTGAGCAATTTGTGATGTATTGGCAACAGAATTGTCCTCATGTAATTACAGGCTGGAATACTAAAACGTTTGATACTCCATATTTGGTTAATCGAATTCGTAAAATCTTAAATGAAACATGGGTCAAGAAATTATCGCCATGGGGATTTGTCAGAGAACAAAAAATCTTTGGTATGGGTGGTAAAGAAGTTCAGACTTATGAGATATACGGTGTGTCTGAAATTGATTACATGGATGCTTATAAGAAATTTACTTATACCAATCAAGAATCTTATAGATTAGATCATATTGCGCATGTTGAATTGGATGAAAATAAACTAGATTATTCTGAAGTAAACACATTACATGAATTATACAGAACAGATTATCAAAAGTTTATTGAATACAATATTCAAGATGTATTACTAGTAGACCGTCTTGAAAATAAGATGAAGCTTTTAGAGATGATCATTTCTCTAGCATATTTGTCAAAGTGTAATTATACAGATGTATTTGCGCAGACAAGAATGTGGGATTGTATTATTTACAATCATCTTTTGAAAGAGAAAGTTGTGATTCCCCAAAAGAGTAAACAACGTAAAGGGGATGCGTATGAAGGTGCTTATGTGAAGGCACCACAAAAAGGTAGACATAAGTGGATAGTTAGTTTTGACTTGAATAGTTTGTATCCCCATTTGATTATGCAATACAACATTTCTCCGGAAACTATTCTTGGTACATGGCAAGATGATATTGGTGTAGATGGATTATTGAATAAAGAGTTTGATACAAGTATTTGGAAAGAAAAGAATGTAACAGTTACTCCGAATGGGTCAGTTTATCGTAAAGATAAACAGGGGTTTCTTCCTAAGTTAATGGAAAGTATGTATAATGATAGAGTTACATATAAGAAGTTGATGATAGAAGAACAGAAAAAAGGAAGAAACGCCGATCCCAATAAATTGTCACAATATTACAATTATCAACAGAACTTAAAGATCGCACTCAACTCTGCTTATGGAGCTATGGGTAATCAATGGTTTCGTTATTATGATGAACGAAATGCTGAAGCCGTTTCTGTTGCTGGTCAATTGTCTGTTCAATGGGCAGAAAATGCTGTGAATAAGTACTTAAACACTACATTATCTGCTGTGAATAAGGATTATATTGTTGCTATGGATACAGATTCTTTATATGTTTGTCTTGAGGATCTTGTCTCTAAAGTCGGCATTACTGGTGATGAAAAAATTGTTAACTTCTTAGACAAAGCATGTGGAAGAATCGAAGGAGTTATTGAAAAATCATATAAAGAATTGGCTGAGTATGTAAATGCTTATCAACAAAAGATGGTCATGAAACGTGAGGTCATTGCTGATACAGGTATCTGGACAGCAAAGAAACATTATATTCTGAACGTTCATGATTCTGAAGGTGTACGATATGAAGAACCTAAACTAAAGATTGTAGGTATTGAAGCAATTAAAAGTTCTACACCACAAGCTTGTAGAGAATCATTGAGAGCGATTTTCAATATTATTATTTCAGGTACAGAAGATGAGGTGATTAGTTATATTGAAAAGTTTAAAGAAGAGTTTTTTAGTTTAGATATGGAAAAGATTGCATTTCCAAGATCGGTTAATGGACTAAAAAAATATAAAGATCCCGCCAGCATTTACACAAAGGGTACTCCAATTCATGTAAAGGGTTCGTTGATTTATAATCACATGCTTAGATCAAAGAAACTTACAAAAAAATACCCTATAATTCAAGAAGGAGAAAAAGTTAAGTTCGCTTATCTTAAAGATCCTAATCCAGCGGGAGATAAGGTAATTTCTATATTAAATAATTTACCTAAAGAATTTGAATTGGAAAAATATATAGATTATAATACACAATTTAATAAGGCCTTTGTTGAACCATTGAAAGGTGTATTAGATGTAATTGGCTGGGACACGGAACGGCGGTCTAGTCTTGACAATTTCTTTATTTAGTGTATAATAGAAGTAGTATATGTAAAAGGTAATATGGCAGGAAGTATAATGGTGAGGTATGCACGAAAGACATACAAACAACAAAAAGTGGATTCTGTAGAAGACTTCAAAGAGTTAAATCATTCTGTGGATATTATTCCAGAATCAATGTCTATTATGACTTTTGAAACTCGAAAAGAGGCAAGTAAGTTTGCATCATCCATAAGAGATGACGGGTTTCATGTTATAGAAATAATAGATGATTATAAAACAATAAAAGGAAAATAATGAGTGATTATTTTGATGGTTTGTTAAAAGCAACCGGTAATGAATTTGGTACAAAAGTTTCGGATGGAATCGAAGCGGGCGATGTGTCTACATATGTAGATACTGGTAGTTATATTTTAAACGCATTAGTTTCAGGAGATATTTATGGAGGAATCCCTTCTAATAAGATTACAGCTTTGGCGGGCGAGACAGCAACAGGAAAAACCTTTTTTGTCTTGGGCATTGTCAAACAGTTTCTTGCAGATAATCCTAGCGGCGGTGTTCTGTATTTTGAGTCTGAGTCTGCTCTAACTAAACAGATGATAGAAGACAGAGGAATTGATTCTTCACGGATGATAATTCTTCCTGTCACCACGATTCAAGAATTTACACATCAAGCATTAAAAGTAGTAGAAAGTCATGGTGAGGGTCAAGAAGATCGTCCATTGTTGATGTGCTTAGATTCTCTTGGTATGCTATCTACTACTAAAGAAGTAACTGATATTTCCGAAGGTAAAGAAACCAAAGATATGACGCGAGCACAATTAGTCAAAGGTGCTTTCAGAGTATTGACATTGAAACTTGGTAAGGCGGGAATTCCATTATTAGTTACTAATCACACATATAAACAAATGGGTACAATGTTTCCAACTTCTGTAATGGGTGGTGGTAGTGGTTTACAATATGCTGCTTCAACTATTATATTCCTTTCAAAGAGAAAAGAAAAAGAAGGAACTGATGTTGTAGGAAATGTAATTCATTGTAAAAATTTCAAATCTAGATTAACTAAGGAGAACAAAATAGTTGATGTTCTCTTGCGGTATGATAGAGGTTTGAATAGATATTACGGTCTCATTGAATTGGCAGAGGACGCAGGAATCTTTACTAAAATATCTACAAGATATGAAATGCCAGATGGTTCTAAAGTATTTGGTAAGGCAATTTTAAATGATCCTGAAAAGTATTTTACACCAGAAATTCTTGATAAATTAAATGTTCATGCTAAGAAAGTTTTTCTCTATGGTGGATTTGATGAGGTAGAGACAGCTGAAGTGGAGGCGACCGATGAGTGATCTATATAAGGTGTGTTCAAATCCAAATGATCCAGAAGATAAATCATTATGTATAATAGTGCAAGATAATTCATCATTTGATGGCGCAATAATTAGATATACAACATTTAAATTAGTAGAACAAGAATTGACGGGAGATGATATAGCCTGTCAATATGAATATGAAATTGAAGTGCCTCCACGTAATATAAGTCATAAAATTTCTGATGAAGAAGGTAAAGCATTTGAGCAACAATTAGGCAAATGGGTAATAGAAATTATACAAACACAAATGGATAAACATGCAGCAGCGGATAGAAACACTAATACTTAAAAATCTAATACATAACGAAGAATATTCTAGAAAAGTTTTACCTTTTCTCAGCAAAGAATATTTTATAGAACATACAGATAAATTATTGTATGAACAAATAAATTCTTTTATCAATAAATATAATAATTTACCTACTAAAGAAGCATTAGTTATTGAATTAGATGGCACATCATTGAAAAATGAAGAATTTGAAAGTGTAACAGAACTTTTAACTTATCTGGAAGGACAAAACGATGAACAATCGGATCTTTCATGGCTCTTGGAAACAACAGAAAAATTCTGTCAAGATAAGGCAATATACAATGCCGTTGTCAGTTCAATTAAAATATTGGATGAGCCCGAAAAATCTAACGAGGACAAAGGTGCTATTCCTGAGTTGCTTACCGATGCTCTTTCTGTTAGTTTTGATCCTCACGTGGGTCATGATTACCTTCTGGATTCTGATGATCGGTATGCATTCTATCATAGAGTGGAAAAGAAAATTCCATTTGATCTCGACTTCTTCAATAAAATAACAGGAGGTGGTCTGTCTTCTAAGACCTTGAATATTGCCCTCGCAGGAACAGGTGTTGGTAAATCATTGTTTATGTGTCATGTTAGTGCTAGTGCTCTATCACAGGGAAATAATGTTTTGTATATTACATTAGAAATGTCAGAAGAACGAATCGCAGAAAGAATAGATGCAAATTTATTAAATATTAAATTAGATGATTTAGTAGGTTTATCTAAAAAGATGTATGAAAAGAAAATGGAGGCCCTCAAGGATACGGTTAAAGGTAGATTAATTATCAAGGAATATCCTACAGCCGCGGCTAGTACAAATCATTTTAGAGCATTATTAAATGAACTAAATCTTAAGAGAAATTTTAAACCAGATATGATCCTTGTTGATTATATTAATATATGTTCTTCTTCAAGAATTAAACCAGGACAATATGTAAATTCTTACAGTTATATTAAATCGATAGCAGAAGAACTTAGGGGATTAGCAGTAGAATTTGATGTTCCTATTTTGTCAGCCACCCAAACGAATAGGCAAGGTTTTCAAAATACAGATGTTGGTCTTGAAGATACTAGTGAGAGTTTTGGACTTCCCGCAACTGCAGATTTTATGTTTGCAATTATTAGTAATGAAAACTTAGAAGAAGCCGGACAAATATTAATTAAACAGCTAAAAAATCGATATAGTGATATTACCTCAAATAAGAAATTTTTAGTAGGAGTTGATAGAGCGAAAATGAGACTTTCCGATTTGGGAGAAGAATCACAGTCTGGATTGGTTGATACTGGTAGAGAAGAAAAAAAAGATACTCCGGTATTCGATACATCCTCAAAAAAGACTAAAAAAGATTTTGGGGAGTTTAAATTTGGAGAATGACAATATAATCAATTTAGAAGAATACAAAAAACAAAGAAAAGAAGATAGGGAAGAATTTTATAAAAACCTATCTGTTCCCACCCTCAAGGCATTTGCGCCTGATTGCTATTACATCAACCCTGAAAAGGGAACGATGATCCATGTCTTATTCATTACGGATAAAAGCGACATTTTCGACAGAGAAATGATCTACGTTATGGAAGATCCATCTGGAACATTTTATTGTGCTACAGTAGATGAAGATACCTGTAAAGGATGGCATGAACTTAGTGGAGATGTTTTTGCACACGAAGTTCTAAAAAAGAGATATGAAGGTGAATTACCACCATTTCCAGACCCAGAGCCCGCCCCCGAAAAGTAAACTTGCTTGTTATTATAAATATATCAGTAAAGTGTATTTAATCTAAGGGGAATCAAAATGATATCATTTCAAAAATTTTATGAAGGAATATTTTCAGATACTATAACAATATCACCACCAAAGGCCGATATTGACCGAGCAAAAGAGTATTTATCCGTTTGGGATGCAGATGTGGAATGGGATGGAAATTCTTTTGAAGTAGATGAAGATGATTGGAATAAATTAAAAAGTGAACTATCGTATATGTCAGGTGATCCTAAGTGGGATTGGGAAAAACACCCCTCTAATTGGAAAATAACATGAAAACATTAGTCAGTTATATCAGTAAACTCGGTTTAACCAACGTAGGGAAAATATGCTTGATTTTAGAGATTATTTAATAGAAGGGATTCTTAATGAAATGAGTATCTATGATACAAAGTATCCTGTAGGTACACAATTTTCACCTTCTGGTAGCCATATAGATACACTCAATGATAAAGGAATGCCTGTTAAGGCTAATAGTTTATTGACTAAGGTAGCAGCAACTGATGGGGCAATAGAGGTTGAGTTAGGTGGTGCAGCATCAGTCGAAGCATGGGTAGAATTAGATAATACAGTTTATCATGTTACTGGATCAAGAGATGGAGTATCAACAAAATTTATCAAAAGAACTGATGGTGGTGGAATTAATTGGAATGCAAAAACTATTGAAACTGCCCAATGTTTAGGAGTATTTGTAGATGGTGAAGATTTATTAGCAAGAGTATCGAATGCAGATGCTGCGCCTGGAGATGACATAAAGGTGATAGATGAAATTATTAAAGGATTGAATGAGAACCATGATTACGAATCAGCAGGAGTTACAGGAATAGTTTCAGTTCTTAGTGATCCCAAATTAAGAAATCCTTATGACTTAGCACAAACTTGTTTACTTGCTAGTGGAATGACTACTTTTGTGAAAGCGATAGGTGGAACATTTGAACACATTATTCACGGAAGTATTGGTGAGTATTATGCAGCAGAGAAAAGCAACGATCAAATAGAGAAATCCGGATCAAAATTTCCCACACCAGACATGGTACTATGTAATAAAAAGGCAGCCACAGT
>Ga0308019_10000454_pt1 | contig 25655 bp, 23 predicted proteins | sample Neamet284_FD_203135 | JGI IMG/M metagenome (GOLD analysis project Ga0308019, IMG submission 203135) | Marine microbial communities from water near the shore, Antarctic Ocean - #284 | ecosystem: Environmental > Aquatic > Marine > Unclassified | place: Southern Ocean | collected 2014-10-01 | reverse complement strand
CACCAACTTGTACATAAGGTGGCGCCTCTGGCGAAGGAGAGGCATAGAAGGTTCCAACCATCGGAGAAGGTACTTCGTGATCAGATGCATTACGTGCTTTTGCTTGAGGATTTTTATCTTCAACCGCAAGAGTCTGGCGTGTGATTTCTGTGGGTGTTACAGATATTGATTGAGATTCGGTATTGCTAGATATTTTAACGCTTGTTTCACGGGAAATACGAACAGATTCTTCGCCTTCCTTAATTTCGATTTCTGCGACACCCGACTCATTAAGGAGTTCGATTAACTTTTTTACTTTTCTTATATCCATGATTTTATTCCTAAGATAGGTCAATCTTTTTTATAGCGGCAAGTAAAGCCAATTCATAGCCATGAGCGCCCAGTCCAATTAAGCAGCCCGATGCAACATCACTAAAATAACTTTTATGTCGAAAATCTTCTCTAGCAAATGTGTTGCTCAGATGAATTTCAAAAAAAGGGATATTGATAGCAAGGAGGGCATCTCGCATGGCTATACTTGTGTGCGTAAAAGCCCCGGGATTAATGAGGATAAATTGCGTATCTGAATTTTGGCAAGCTTGAATTTTATCGACAATTTCATGCTCTGCATTACTTTGAAAGCATTCCAGAGAATGGTTATTTTTTTTTGCGATTACGGTTAGACCATCTTCAATATTTTCTAGATTTACTTCACCGTATAAATCTGGCTCTCTTGAGCCGAGAAGATTAAGATTTGGACCATTGATCAGTAATATATTTGCCATAAAAAGTTATCTTTTTTGTATTTTAAGAGAAAATAACAGAATTTAACGCTTTTTAACAACTTTTTATGTTATTTTTATGATATATCAAATATGAAGCTTCTTATAATCAATGCAATTAGATAGGTCCTAGCTTTACTTTTGCTTCATTTACGGTAATTTCCCCGTTTTCTATATCTTTTAACACTTCAATTATCAACTCGATGTGATGTTCTTTAATTTCACCAATATGAGTTTTGATGATTTCCTCATCTCTTGTAACAATCATTGTGAAAGGTAAGCCAATAAAATCAACTCCTGAGTTTTCTGCAATTGCCACTGCGTCTTCTTCCCCGATTAGTATTGGGTAATCAAAATTGGTATTTTCTGCATATAATCCCACTTCATCAAAATCATCAACAGCGATGCCAATGATTTGAATTGGCTCACCTGAGAGCTTTTTTTGTGTTTCATTTAATAGTGGTATTTCACGTCGGCATGGGGCACACCATGTAGCCCAGAAATTTATTAATTTTGCGGAGTTATTCCATTCGGATGAATGTCTCATAGATCCATTTAAGTCAATCATTTCAAAATCCATCAATAGCTGTTTTCCGCTAGTGGTTATGATCTCATCGGACGATTTATTCTGCGACGTCATTTGTTCGCAGCCCATTATGTTTAATAATAAAATTAGGGTAAAAACTGACTTCATCATAACAATTGCCTTTATCTTTCAGTTGTATTTTATTTTATAGCTGCTTGAACGTGCTTTGTAAATTCTTGTGCTTTCATATAACCAACTACCTCGTAACCTTGTTTTTTAATTCCATTAGAATCATAAAAGATAATTGTTGGAGGACCAAATACATTTAATTTATTTAACAGGGCTTGATCTATTTCATCATTAGCAGTGACGTCTGCCTGGAGTATAGTAGTATTAGATAGAGCATTTTGTACATCTTCATCAGTAAAAGTATAAGCTTCCATTTCCTTGCAAGAAACACACCAATCGGCATAAAAATCCAGCATGACTGATTTTTGATTTGAGCTAGCTTGTATCAGTTCAAAATTTAAGTCATCAATAGATTTTATACCTTTGAAATGCAATTCATTACTAATGCTATTTTTATTGCTAAGAATACCTATATTAGCCAGTGGCTGCATCGGATTTTTGTTACCAGACAAAGCGCCTAAAATTAAGGCACCGCCATATAATAGGATCAACAAGCCAAGCCCTTTATTGAATTTCTCAGTATTTTTTGAATTTTGGGTAAGGCTGTTCAATCCACCTAAGAAGATGCCGAACATTGTTGCTAGAACCCCCCATAAAGCCAAAACCACAGTGGCATTTATAATCCTAGATAGCATGTATATGGCCAGACCAAGCATTAAAAAACCGAATATATTTTTTACTTTATCCATCCATTCGCCGGCTTTTGGTAGTAATCGACCAGCTGAAGTACCAATCACTATTAATGGGGTGCCCATTCCAAGACTCATTGCAAATAATGCGATACCGCCCCTAGCAATATCACCAGTTTGACCGATTACCATTAAGGTTGCTACTAATGGAGGTGCAACGCAGGCTGTTACAACCAAAGAAGAGATAGCTCCAATAAAGAAACTACCGATAACAGTTCCACGTCTTTGCTGATCATTTAGTTTTGATAGTCGCGCCTGGAAAATCGAGGGGAGTTGAAAACTAAGAAGATCAAACATAGCTAGAGCAAGTAAAATGAATAGAGTTACAAATATAATAATAACCCAAGGGGTATTAAAAAAAGCTTGGAGTTGTAGGCCGATCGAGGCACTAATGATTCCTGCTAAGGTATAAACAATAGCCATCCCCATTACATAACTGGTTGCTAATATGAACCCTCTCCTTGGCGTGATATGCTCACCTTCACCAGCAAGGATTCCAGAGAGGATTGGGATCATAGGTAGAACGCATGGGGTAAAAGACAGTAATAAACCAGCTACAAAGAAAGTTAAGATTACCGTTAATATATTCGCTTGAGAGATGAGTGAGGCAAGGCGGGATTGTTCTGAGATTTTAATAGCGCTAACAATGGGATTAGCAATTACCTCTCCAGGAGGAAAAATAACATCAATCTCTTTTTGTTGGGGAGGTAGACATAATTCATCTTCTATGCACCCCTGATATTTAATCATAAAGGTTAAATTATTTTCATCGGTGCCCACTCTGCCAATTGCAATTCTACCGAACACTTCCTCAAAATAAACTTCAGTTTCTCCAAACCATTCATCAGTTTTTATTTCGCCTTCGGGTAATTCAATAGCCCCTATTTTTATATCTGGGTTACTTGTGGTTATCGATATTTTATCTTTATAAAGATAATGCTTTGGTGCGATTTGGAATCCAATCTCTAATGTAGTTTTATCGATTACTTGGAGGAATGGTTTAAAAGCTGATGCCGAATAATTTTTCTTATTGGGCTGAATTAAAGAGGGTGCTTGTTGTTTTTTTGTCGATTCTATCAGGTTGATATCTGCATCCCATTTTTGTGGTGGATAGCAGATCCCTCTATCAGCACATCCTTGAGAAAGAATTTGTAATTCAAGTTGATTTACTGATTCATCTTTTCTTTCATAGGGAATATGGAATGAAATATCGCCCCTGTATACTTGCTGTATTCCAAAAAACTCATCTTCATGGTAAGAGCCTTCTGGTAGTTTTAGATTTACCAACTGAATTCCGGGTGAGTTCGATATGAAATTCATTTTCTTACGATACAAATAATACCCATCTTTAATCGACCAATCTATTTTGATTGTTGACCCGGTATCTTTGATTTTGTATTCAAAAGCCTCTTCAGCCCTGAGTAATACTGTTGATATTTTGTTGCTTAAAGAATCATCTGGTTCTAATTCATTTGAGCAGCTTATAGATAGTGATGCTATTAAAATTGATAGTAGAGAAATTTTTATAAAATTTAAGGAATTAGTTATAGATGTATTCATTGTATTTTTTGAGCATACCGATTTAGATGAGTTTATTTTTAATATTACTTTAATAAAGATTAATAAATTAGCTACCCGATTTCATGTTTATCGGAGAAGCATACATGGCCATAAATGATCTGTCATCATGGAGATAACAATAGTTACAAGAAATAATATAATATTATTTTACTTGTTTTTCGCAATTAAACCTTGAAATTTTAATTTGTGTCCTTATTATTAGCACTCTTCGTAATTGAGTGCCAATGGCCATTATTACAAAGAATTGAATTTATTTTTAAGTTAATTAACATTTTAGAGGAGAATAGCTGATGAATATTCGTCCGCTTCATGACAGAGTAATCGTTAAGCGCATGGAAGAAGAACGCACTTCCCCTGGAGGAATTGTTCTTCCGGATGGTGCAACAGAAAAGCCAATTAAAGGCGAAGTCCTTGCTGTAGGGAACGGAAGAGTTCTCGATTCAGGTGAGATGAGAGCATTGGATGTAAAAGCCGGTGATCAAGTTTTATTTGGTAAATATAGCGGTACTGAAATTAAAGTTGATGGCGAGGAGCTTCTTGTAATGAAAGAAGACGATATCGTTGCAATTTTTGAAGGCTAATGAAATTTATTTCATTATTTAATGTATGAATAATATTTTAAGAGGAAAATCAAATGTCTGCTAAAGAAGTACGTTTCGGCGACGATGCAAGGTCAAAGATGTTTGCAGGTGTAAACATCTTAGCAAACGCAGTAAAAGTTACATTAGGTCCTAAAGGCCGAAATGTTGTACTTGATAAAAGCTTTGGAGCACCAACCGTCACTAAAGATGGTGTATCAGTTGCTAAAGAAATCGAGCTTGATGATAAGTTCGAAAATATGGGCGCCCAGATGGTTAAAGAAGTTGCTTCACAAACTTCTGATATTGCTGGGGATGGAACTACAACTGCAACTGTTTTAGCGCAAGCGGTCCTTAGGGAAGGCTTGAAATCAGTTGCTGCTGGTATGAATCCAATGGATCTTAAGCGCGGAATTGATAAAGCTACAGCTGCTATAATTGAGCAATTGCAGAAAATATCAAAACCATGCAAAGATGATACTTCGATTGCACAAGTAGGTAGTATTTCTGCTAATTCAGATGTTGAAGTAGGAGAGATTATCTCTAAAGCAATGGAAAAAGTTGGTAAAGAAGGTGTTATCACTGTTGAAGAAGGTAATGCACTCCACAATGAATTGGATGTAGTAGAAGGCATGCAATTTGATCGTGGATTTTTATCCCCTTACTTTATAAACAACCAACAAAGTCAAACAGTAGAACTAGAAAGCCCCCTTATCTTATTGCATGATAAAAAAATCTCGAATATACGTGATTTATTACCAATACTTGAAGGCGTTGCAAAAGCTGGCCGTCCTTTATTGATAATTGCTGAAGATATAGAAGGCGAAGCTCTCGCGACTTTGGTTGTTAATAATATTCGTGGAATCGTTAAAGTAGCTGCAGTTAAAGCACCTGGATTTGGTGATAGACGTAAAGCGATGCTCGAAGATATTGCCATTTTAACAGGCGGCAAGGTTATCGCCGAGGAAGTAGGTCTCTCTCTTGAGAAAACTACTATAGAAGATCTTGGTGATGCGAAAAAAGTACAAATCAATAAAGAAAATACAACAATTATTGATGGTGCTGGTAGCGCAAAAGAAATCAAGGGCCGTGTCGTAACTATTAACAATGAAATAGAAGACTCTAGTTCTGATTATGATAAAGAGAAACTGCAAGAGCGAGTAGCAAAACTTTCAGGTGGAGTAGCTGTAATAAAAGTTGGCGCTGCAACTGAAATTGAAATGAAAGAGAAAAAAGCTCGAGTAGAAGATGCGCTTCACGCAACTAGAGCGGCCGTAGAAGAGGGTGTTGTTCCTGGCGGCGGTGTTGCTTTGATTAGAGCCGTTACAGGGATATCAAAACTCACTGGTGATAATGATGACCAGAATGTTGGTATTGCGATCTTGAGACGAGCTGTCGAAGAACCACTTCGTCAAATCGTGTCTAATGCTGGTGGAGATGCCAGTGTGGTCTTGAATGCCGTAGCTGAAGGTAAAGGTAACTTCGGTTACAATGCTGCTACAGGCGAGTATGGCGATATGATCGAGTCTGGTATTTTAGATCCGACAAAAGTAACCCGTTATGCATTGCAAAATGCGGCATCTGTTTCAGGATTATTACTGACAACGGAAGCCATGGTTGCCGATGCTCCTCAGGATGCTTCATCATCTGCTCCTGCGATGCCTGATATGGGCGGAATGGGCGGAATGGGCGGAATGGGCGGAATGATGTAAATCATTCATACCTTCCGTTCGATAAAAAGCCCCGCAAATGCGGGGTTTTTTTATAGCGAAATTATTTATTTTTTTGAAGGTATTTAATCCAGATACGATAGGACAGTAATATGGATAGAATGACTGCATAGATTAATGGTTCGGTGATATCTTTTTTAACTTGCCACCAATAATGCCAGACAGCCAAGATACTTGCGCTATAAACTAAACGATGAATTTTGTGCCATTTTTTTTGTAATTTTCTTTGCATTTTGTTCGTCGAGGTGATGGTCAAAAGAAGTAATATTAGTAGTGCTAGAAAACCGATTGTTATGAAAGGTCGAGTAATAATGTCTTCGGTAATAGCTGGGATATATAAACTTTGCTCTAGTATTAGCCAAGTGAAAAAATGCATAAGAATATAAAAAAAAGTAAATAAACCAAGCATTCGCCTAAATAAGGTGAGCCAGATTTGACCTGTGATATGCCTCAGAGGAGATATCATTAGTGTGAGAAGTAAAAATCTTAAACCCCAATTACCAAGCCTATCTTGAATTTCTTCAATTGGATTGGCTCCCAAATTCCCAGTTAATTCAAATGCATCGGTAAAAATAAGAAAAAACGGTAGAATACAAATAAGAAACACCGGAGGCTTCAAGAGTTTTCTTGCTTTCCTAGAAGATAACATTATTTTTTAGATGCTGATTAGAAGTGTCGACGAAGATTGAGTCCATCATATAAATGAGCTACTTGCTCTCCATAACCATTAAACATTTGTGTCGGCTGTTTGCTGGCAAAAACACCACTACCAATTCTTCTCTCTCTGGCTTGACTCCACCTTGGATGAGATACTTTTGGATTAACATTCGCATAGAAGCCATATTCATTTGATGCTGCCATTTCCCAGCTTGTTTTTGGCTGACTTTTAACGAAGCTCATTTTAACTATACCTTTGATGCCTTTAAAACCGTATTTCCAAGGCACGACCAATCGAATTGGAGCTCCATTTTGATTTGGTAGGGCACGGCCATAAATTCCTATCGCAAGTAATGGAAGCGGATTCATGGCTTCAGCCATGGTCAATCCCTCACGATAAGGCCATTTTAATACCCTTGATTTTTGACCAGGCATTCTTTCGCGGTCATGTAAGGTCTCAAATCGAACATGTGTTGCCGAAGAAAGAGGTTTGAATGACTTGATGATATCTGCCAATGGTATTCCTACCCATGGAATTACCATGGACCAGGCCTCAACACATCGCATTCTGTAAATACGTTCTTCAAGAAGATACGGCTTTACAAAATCTTCTATATCAAATATCCCAGTTTTCTCAGCTTCTCCTGTGACTTCAATTGACCATGGGCGTGATTGAAAATCTTTTCCATTTTGATAAGGATCATCTTTACCAGTGCCAAACTCATAATAATTATTGTAACTAGTGACATCTAAGAAATTATTTATTTTTTCGTCAGTACTGTAAAGACTTGACTTAACATCATCCAGTTCTGCAAAAGGTTCTTGAGGAAGATTGGCGCCAAGCAATTTACTGGAAAGTAAGCTGCCACCGATTAACGTACTTGATTGAATAAATTTTCGACGATTTAGGTAGTTGTCTTCACTGGTTATTTCGGAAGATTTAATGGTAGAAGATCGTTTAATTAACATATTTTTTTATTCCAAGGTAACAAAAATTAACCCCATTCTTGAACACGATATAAGACATCGCCACCAGCACGGAGTCGCCAGCCGGTAATAGGGTTACTGTGATAGGGTATAGAGCCAGCTCCTCTGACCTTAATTAAAGTTTCACGAGTTGGCTGAATATAACCAGATTCATCTATAGCTCGACTTAGAATAACTGTCTCTTTGCCATTCCAGTTAAATAAATGCCGAAATCGTGTATGTGCTTTTGGTAGAATTGGTTCTTGTAGTTTTGCAGATTCCCAGGTTTTTCCATTGTCAGTACTAACTTCAGTAGCAGTAATGAGACCCCGACCACTCCAAGCTATTCCTTGTATTTCTATCCAGCCTTTTTCTACTGTATTAGGATAAGTAGGGTAAGTGATAATTGAGCGTGCATCCATAGACAGACTAAACTGTCTTGCTTTGCCATTCTTAATGGTTTCAGTGTATTTTGATGTTTCTTCACGTGTCATGAATGGTTGATCAGAAAACTCAATTCTTCGCAACCATTTAACCGATGAATTCCCCTCATAACCTGGATTCAAAAGCCTTATAGGATACCCATTTTCTGGCCTAACAGCTTCTCCATTTTGGGCATAAACGATCATAGATTCATCCCAGATATCTTTAGGAATACTCCGAGTTAATAATGCTGCATCGGATCCTTCAGCTAAAAACCATGTTGCAGATGGCTTGATACCTACTTCTTTTAGAAGAGTTGATAGCATGACACCTGTCCACTCACTTTGACTGGTCATACCACAAATATTTTGGGGTGTAGTGTACTCATCAGCTTCTCTGGCTAAATTTCCAGAGCACTCTATAAAGCATATTCGACTGACTGCCGGGAATCTTTTTAGGTCATTGACTGAAAAAGTCATTGGCCTATCAACTAGACCATGAATAATTAATTTATGTTTTTCTGCGTCGATAATTGGCACACCAGCATGATGACGTTCGAAATGAAGATCAGAAGGGGTGATAGTTCCGTGCAATTGATGGAGAGGCGTTCGAGAGCTAGTTCCTGTATATCTTACATCGCGCTCATATTTTTCAAATATTGAACGTTTGCCAACTTTAGTTGCCCATTGGCTTGCGGTTACTTTTGATGGATCTTCTGGGGCATATGGTCGATCTGAAGATACTTGAATCTCTTTACCTGAAGCTGATTTTGCAATTATTGTTCCGGCTGCTCCTGCCATACCAACAAGCGCGCTTCGTCGAGTTATATTTAATTTGGATGATGTATTTTCTTTTTTTCTCATTTTTAGTGCACCTCATTATATTCAAGACGATCATCAGGTACGAATTTATCATGCGCAGGCATTACTATTTCCTTTAGTGAGCTGGCTGAAAGCGTTGTGTTATCAGGAACAATTTTATTTAAATGCAGTAAATATGCTGAGAGAGCATAAACTTCATTGAATGTTAATGAGCCTGGAGCATTCATAGGCATGGAGCGTAAGATGTAATCGTAAAGTGTGGTTGCATAAGGCCAGTAATTACCAATTGTTCTGCACTCAAAACCACATGCGATTATCCCTTGAGGAAATTCTTCACCCTCATCAGCGACTAGACGACCATTAATGCCTCCTTTGCCGTTGATTCCATGACAAAACGCGCATTTTGCCGCATAGAGTATTTCTCCCTCCTTGACAGAGCCCTTTCCAAGAGGCAGTCCGGCTCCATCCGGTCGAACATCTAAGTCCCATTTTTTTATTTCTTCTGTGGTTGCGGGGCGCCCAAAATTGAATAAAATGTCTATATTATCGTTAGTATTAATTTCATTTTGCTGACCATATGATAGGCCGGAGGTAAATAAAGCAAAATAAATCATGATAATTTTTATATATAGATTTAACGTCATTTTGTCCCCATTTAGATCGCCTTTAGTTCTTTGCGATTGAGGAATGATAATCGCAGGATATTTAATTTCATTCAAGAAAATTTGTTTTTATAATTTTTAATTATTATTTTTTATATAAAATTTTGATAATAACTTGTAATTTTTTGCTGGTGAGGATAATTTCTGCATTAGAACGTTGATGGGGATAAATAGATAATAGATTTGTTTGAAGCGACTGGAAGACGGTGTAAGTTCCAGAGCAAATATTATTGAAAATCACCCCGGAGTTATCATCTGAAATGCAATATGCAAATTAAGTATGATCGGTTAATCCACGATAAGGATATAATGAGGCGAAAAATAATTTTCGCAAAACCGGGTGGTACCGCGATAAATAGTATTATTGCCCCGGACGTATACTAACGTTCGGGGATTTTTTTTGGGTAAAATAAAAGTATAGAAATGAAATTTAAAGAAATTAAAACTAGATATAATGGCCCTGTTCTTGAAGAAGAGGTCTTAACCTTTTGGAAAAAAAATACTGTTTTTGAAAAAACACTTGAGCAGTCCAATCATCGACCTTTGTATACTTTTAATGAAGGTCCTCCCACTGCTAATGGAAAACCCGGTATTCATCATGTATTGGCACGTTCTTTCAAGGATGCTTTTCCTAGATATAAAACAATGCAAGGTTTTCATGTGCCGCGCAAAGCTGGTTGGGACACCCATGGATTACCTGTTGAGCATGAGATTGAAAAGCAACTGGGAATTTTTGATAAGAAAGAAATTGAATCTAAGGTAGGTATTGCTGAATTTACCAAACGATGTCGAGAGTCAGTCATGACTTATATCAAAGATTGGGAGAAAATGACCCAAAGAATGGGTTTTTGGGTTAATACTGAAGATGCTTATTATACACTCGATAATAAATACATTGAGAGTGTATGGCATCTATTAAAAAATATTTGGAATAAGGATCTTATTTATCGTGGCTATAAGGTCGTCCCCTATGACCCTCGAATAGGCGCAACTTTGTCACAACATGAGCTCGCTCAGGGTTATCGTGACGTTGAAGACCCATCAATTTTTGTTAGATTTGCATTGAAAGATGAGACTAATACATCATTTCTTGTTTGGACTACTACCCCTTGGACGCTCCCTTCAAACTTAATGCTGGCTGTTCATTGTGATGTGAATTATGTCTATATCAAGATTGATGATGAAATTTTAATTCTTGCGGAGGAGTTACTAGTCAAGGTATTGCAGGATCGTCCATATTCGATTCTTAAACGAGTGAAGGGTAAAGAATTGATTGGAAAAGAGTACCTCAGACTCTTTGATTATCTTGATGTACCAGATGAGGTAAATGCTTTTGAAGTCTATGAGGCTAATTTTGTAAGTACAGAAAACGGTACTGGAATTGTCCATTGTGCCCCAGCTTATGGGGTTGATGATCTTGAGTTGGGGCAAAAAAATGGTTTGCCCGTGATACATGGCGTGGGTCTAGATGGAAATTTTATTAATGAAGTGACTCCAGTTGCGGGATTATTTTTTAAAGATGCCGATGAAATTCTTATAAATTTACTGAAAAAACAGGGCTCTATGTTTCGCTCTGAAAAATACTTGCATAGTTACCCTTTTGGATGGAGAACGGGCGATCCAATTATCTATTATGCAAAACATGCTTGGTACATAAAAACATCAAAATTTCGTGACCGTATGGTTGAGCTGAACAAAACAATAAATTGGGTCCCAGGACATATTCGCGATGGTCGATTCGGTAAATGGCTGGAAAATAATCAGGACTGGGCCCTGTCTAGAGAGCGTTTTTGGGGGACACCATTACCAGTATGGACTGATGGCGAAAATAACTATCATTGTGTAGGTTCGGTAAATGAATTAGCAGAGTTATCGGGTCAGAAATTAACGGAGCTGGACCTTCATCGACCAAGTATTGATGATATAACTTTTAATAAAGACGGCAAACTATGGACTCGTGTGCCTGAAGTTATTGATTGTTGGTTTGATTCAGGGGCGATGTCTTTTGCTCAATATCATTTTCCATTTGAAAATGAGGAGAATTTTGATCAGCGTTTCCCTGTAGATTTTATTTGTGAGGCTATTGATCAGACGAGAGGATGGTTCTATACCTTACATGCTATCTCCACTTTGGTCTCAGATAGCGTGGCTTATCGTAATTGTATTTGCTTGAGTCATATTGTTGATAAAGATGGTAAGAAGATGTCCAAGTCATTGGGGAATATTATTAATCCTTATGATGTTTTTGATACTGTTGGCGCTGATGCTCTTCGGTGGCACTTTTTAGCAAGGATATCTCCAGACATTCAGAAAAGAGTCTCAGTCGAGATTATTTCAGATGTCGCGAGTTCATTTATGAATACATTTTGGAATACTTACGGCTTTTTTATACTGTATGCACGTCTTGATAATATGGACTTAAGTACTCCTCTGGCTATAAAAGATAGGCCTGAAACTGATCGATGGGTCTTAGCTTTATTAAATCAAACGATAAGAAAAACAACTGATGCTATGGATGGTTATAATGCAAAATTGGCCGGGGAAACGATAGAATCTTTTGTTGATCAACTCAGTAATTGGTACATAAGAAGAAACCGACGTCGTTTCTGGAAATCTACAGATCTTGATGATAAAAGATCTGCGTATTTGACTTTATTTCAATGTTTGAATGTTATTCATCGATTAATGGCCCCATTCGTTCCATTTTTGGCTGAAAATGTTTATCAAAACCTCATTCGTAACAACCTTGCTGATGCTCCTATAAGCGTACATATGACAACATGGCCCAAAGTCGAATCAGACTGGGAAGATGAAAACCTATTATTCGAAATAAATGTGGTACAAAAGGTAGTTGGATTGGCTCGTGCAGCGAGAGCTCAATCTGGAGTTCGAGTAAGACAGCCACTCTCAAGATTGTTAATTAGGACGCCAAGTGATCTAACCACAAAAGCAATAAAAAATCATCAATCACAAATTCTAGAAGAATTAAATATAAAAAATATCGAGTTTATTGCCCGTGATGCTGGACTTGTGAGCTATATTATCAAACCAAATTTACCCAGAATTGGTAAGACATACGGTAAATTAATCCCAGCCATTAAGGAAGCATTGAATAACGCAGATACTGCAGCTATAGCCAGTATTGTCGCTAATGGGGATTCTTTTGAAATTAAATGTGACCAGCAAATATTAACTTTTGAACCAGAAGATATATTGATTGAAACAAAATCTGCAGAAGGTTATTCGTGTGGAGAAGAAGGTGGGTATTTAACAGCTTTAGATACTCAACTAGATGATGAATTAATAAAAGAAGGTTTGGCAAGGGAATTAATAAGATCAGTTCAAGAGGCAAGAAAAAAATCCGGATTAGATGTATCGGATCGAATTATTCTTGGTATTAGTGGTTCTGAGATCGTCGAGTCTGCATTATTAGACTACCGAGAGTTTCTTATGGCCGAGACCCTATCCACAGAATGGCAAGTGGGAATGAAAAATCCTTCATATACAGAGAGCAGTAATCTTGATGACACAAGCTGGTTAATTGAAATAAGAAAAATCTCTATATAAATTTTGTGCTACTAAATTTAACCAGATTACCCTTTAATCATCCCAAGAAATTCTGTTCTAGTTTTAGCGTCTTTTCTGAATGAGCCAAGCATTTGACTCGTAACCATGGAAACACCAGATTTATGTACGCCTCTAGTGGTCATACATTGATGAACTGCTTCAATCACGACGGCACATCCCTTTGGTTTAAGGACATCTTGAATGCAATGAGCAATTTGTGCTGTCATTTTTTCTTGCACTTGAAAACGACGAGCAAATGTTTCTACTACACGTGCTAATTTACTGATACCAACCACTTTATTATTTGGTAGGTAACCTACATGCGCTTTACCAATGATCGGAGCCATATGGTGCTCACAGTGTGATTCAAAAGAAATATCCCTAAGCACAATCATTTCATCGTAACCTTCAACTTCTTTGAAGGTTCGCTGCATGTATTTCATAGGATCTTCACCATACCCCTTAAACCAATCTTTGTAAGCTCTGGCAACGCGCGCAGGTGTATCTTGTAAGCCTTCTCGATTTGGATCGTCCCCAGCCCATAAAAGAAGAGTACGAACTGCTTCTTCAGCACTTTCTTGAGTAGGATTGATAATTTTTATTTTCTTTTCTTTTGACATTTTTCACCTGAATATGAGTGGAGTTTGAATTATTTTATTAATTTAGATTATTTATATGGCGCATGTAATACCAGTGCCTTTCATAGAGCAGTATCCATTTATATTTTTTGCAAGATATTGCTGGTGATATTCTTCTGCGTAATAAAATTTATCTACCATTTTTATCTCTGTGGTTATTTTTCCTAAAATAGTGGATGCAATACTGGAGCCCCCTTCTTTTTCAGCATTTGATAATTTTATTTGGTAATGATTTAGAGATTTTTGCGCCGAAGCTAATTGCTCATTTGAATTAGTGTATATGGTTGAGCGATATTGCGAGCCAACATCACTTCGTTGTCGCATACCATGGGTTGGATTATGAGATTCCCAAAAAATATCGAGTAATTCGCGGTATGAAATCTCTTTAGGTTTAAAAATAATCATGACTACTTCGGCGTGTCCAGAGCTACCGTTGCAGACTTCTTCGTAACTTGGATTTTTGGAATGCCCGCCAGAATAACCAACTGCAGTGGTATAAACCCCCGGAATCTGCCAGAAGAGCCGCTCAGGACCCCAGAAACAACCCATGCCAAAAATGGCTTGTTCGGTAGTTTCAGGGAAAGGCGTTTTGATAGAATTTTGATTTATATAATGATGCATCACTGCCTCTGATCGTATTTAGAGTATTTAAAATAAGTATTAATTATATTATTTTTCTGAGCTTAATTCACTCGAATCCTCGTTGTCTGATACATTATTTTTCTTGTAGAAAAATTCATGTTCAAAAATTACATTTTGCGTAATCACTGGCTCTCGTTCTAAAAATCTTGGTCGATAGACAAGTTTTCTTATTTCTCTACCTATAATACTGTGCATAAAATCGAGCCCATCAGGATTAAAGGAGGCGCGATTGATATTTTTAGCTAAGCCTCTTATTGATACATTAAAGTTGAAAGAAACTTGAGCTTTTTCGTATCCTGGGGGAGTCTCATCTTGAGAGGTAATAGAAGTATCTTCAAAAAATTTAGGGGGGTATATGTCCTCTAGAATCACCGGTTGTTCTAGAGCTAGGGCTCTGAATTCGAGTTTTAATTCATCTTCTGAGAGAAGGTCCCAGATCTCTCTATAGACACTGTAAGATCGGTTAGCTCTGTCACTCATTATATAATAATCAGCCAATATAATTTTTGTCTCAGCAACATCCTGCCAAACCGCCTCCGGATTTTGCTCTGCTATTCGAATGGCTTTTTTTAAATATGAGTCACCTTTTGAGACAGTTGGTATTTCATCATAACCCGTGGTAATGAAATGAATAAAAAGATAAGTTTTCCCGAGTTCTGTAAGTGGCTCGATTAGATCTAAACTGTCCCTGCCTTTATGTTTTTGCGTGATATTTATTATTTTTCGCCATGTTTTTCTTTCTTTTTCAAATGATGCTGATTTTCTCTGGGAACTAGCTAATGTCCTTAGAGCGGGAATCATCTCGAGGCTGTTTGCATCCATATTACGAGATTGAAGATAATAAATACGCTTCTCTATATTAGCTGCTTTTTTTGGTTCTTTTGCAGTAGCATAAACATTAGCTAATGACCGAAGATTTTCTAATTGCTCAAGATTATGAGGACCATCATTGACATGACTAATGTGAATTGCTCGATCATAATTATCTCTGGCTAGATCCATGCGATTCATCTTTAGTTGAGCTTCAGCAAGACCTCTGAGAGGATTTATTAAGTCTTTATTGAGTCGATTTTCAATGCGTTCAATAATTGCAATGGCATTTTCGTAGTTCATTACAGCCAGCTCATAATCTTTTTGGCCAAGTTGTGCCATTGCTAAATTTATTAATGCATTTGCAGACTCATGACTATCAAGACCATATATTAGTATTGATTGTTCGACAATTTGTTTGGCAATTTGATCTGCTTCATCAAACATTTCATCAGCTATCGCATCCAAGTAAATGACCGATAAATTCGTCATCTCTGCATTTCTTTCTTGAGTTAATCCCCATCCAGAATGAAGAATTAGAATAGATGAAATGAAGAGCAATAGAATTCGCTCAGAATTTTTTTCAAAACAAAATTTATGAATTAAATTACCCATTTCTTATTTTAATCAAATGCCTACTTTCATTTACCAGCTTTGAGTATAGCCCAGCTTGATTAGAATAAAAGTATCTTAATGTTGCAGATAATCAATCCGATGAATTTTATTTGGATTAAGAAATAAGCTTAATTTATGAGATTACTTGATGGTTAGGTTTCTTAAAAGAAAGGTTTATTTTTTTGGTAAAGCTAGCCAAGTGCCAAGCAGTATCAATATTACCCCAAATATTGCATAGACAGTCCATTGATATTCACCAATCAAAGTGGATATTATTAAGGCTACAACTGGGAAGAGTAAGGTGATATAGGCAGTTCTAGTCGAGCCAATTTTTTTGATTAACATCAAGTAGCAGCCAAAGGTTATGGCTGAAGCAGCAATTGATAAATATAAGAGTGAAACTATATAACTGAAACTTGTTTCAAAAACTAATGGTTTATTAAGGATAAAAGCGAGAATAAAGCAAAGTAATGAGCCGCATAGCATTGCATGAGCATTAATTGTTACTATTGGGATATTCTTGTTGGTATTGATGACTGCCGTCATATTCCCAAGGGAGGCGATAATAACTGCGGTAAACAACCAAAGACCACCAGTGATCGAATCATCAGATTGTTCGAGATTTTTAAGTTCTGGCCAAAACATAAAAATAATACCTGTTATCCCAATAATTGCGGCCAATATAACCCTATTTTCAATAGCTTTTGCAAAGAAAATACGCTCAAAAAAAGCATTAAAAATAACAATGAGACTGAAGAGAACAGCTGCTAAACCACTTGCAACATAATTCATCCCATAATACGTGAAGAGATAGCCAAGACAGAACAACGAAGCACCCATAAGGACAATCATTGGGTAATAAGTTAATTTTATTCGAAGCTCTGCTTTTTTAAAATAGGCATAAGCGAATAAGGCCATAGAAGCAATAAAAAATCGATAAGCCACTGATAATTCTTCAGAAACAACTCCGTACTGATAGGTAATAGCAATCCATGAAGAGCCCCATATTAATATTATTAGAACGTAAAGAAATGAAATTGGCATAAAAGTTTTGATGCTGACGAGATTAGAATGCGCTACATTATATGGAAAATTACGCATGGTGTATTCTTTATTGTTAGTTTGTCTGATAATTAATGGGCGCTAAGAAGGTATAAAATAATAATACAAATATTAAATTATGGAAATTACAGATAAATTTATTGAACCTTTACCCTCAGCCACTGTTTTATTAATTCGTGATTCAGCGAAAGGTCCTGAGGTGCTATTAGTTTTGCGACGAAAAGAGGCAGTTTTTGGTTCAAGTTATGTATTTCCTGGCGGAGTAATTGATCCAGTTGATCACTTAGCTGAGCATTATTTGAAAAAAGCAGAAAAAGCTTCAATCAATAGACAGCTTGAAGTCAGATCAGGCGGCTTTAGTTATTTTAGTGCGGCAATTCGAGAGTTATTTGAAGAGGCTGGGATTCTTTATGCGGTTAGCAAGGACGGAAATTTTCCAGGTCATCTAAATTTGGATACTATTCGCAATCAACTGAATATGAAAACACTTTGTTGGGATCAATTTTTGAAAGAGAATCAACTTCATTTGAATTACAAGGAGTTAATATATTTTGCTTTCTGGATAACGCCTTTGTATCTTTCTAAAAGATTTACCACGCGTTTTTTCTTAGCAGAAATACCAAGCAAACAAGTGGCATCTCATTGTGGTAATGAATTAATTGATAGTTGTTGGTTGACCCCAAAAGAAGCTTTATTAGCCAGAAGAAAGAAAGAAATCAATATACCTCATCCAACTGCAATTACTCTTATGCAGATTAGGGAATTATCTGGTGTTAAAGAGATCCTTGCTTGGGCTAAGCAGAAAAATAATTTCGGAATACCATGCTATTTTCCAGAGCTTACTTCATCAGAGTTGGAAGGAGATTTGTCATAGAAAATATACCCTCACTTACGACATTGATGTATAAGTAAATAATGGAAAAAACTCCACCTATACCAGGAGTGGTGTATCAGATGAAGTCTGGAATACGCCGCTTGACCGCACCTAATCCAGGTTTTATGACTGGTCCAGGCACTAATACCTATATTTTTGGTGAGAAGAAGATCGCTATTTTAGATCCAGGCCCGGATATTGATGAGCATATTGAGCAAATATTAGAACTCACAAAGGGAAATATTTTTTGGATACTGGCGACACATACTCATCTCGATCATTCGCCTGGAGTATTGTCTTTAGCTAAAGCAACCGGCGCTGAAGTTCTGGGTATCTCTCCACCACATGACGGTTATCAGGATATGACATTTTCCCCAGACAGAGAATTAAAAGAAGGGGATTTGTTGTCAACCAAAGAATTTGAATTAAAGGCAATTCATACACCGGGTCATGCTTCTAATCATCTTTGCTATTTGCATAATCAGCATCAATGGCTTTTCACTGGTGACCATATCATGGATGGCTCTACTGTAGTTATAAACCCACCTGATGGAAAAATGTCAGATTATCTTAATTCTATGATGAAACTTAAGCAAAGATCGATTAATGCTATTGCACCTGGTCATGGGGGTATCATTAAAAATCCTCACGAGGTGATTGAATGGATCATTAGACATCGCCTAGAAAGAGAAAAGATAGTTTTAGAAAGTGTGAAACAAAATCCAAAAATTAATTTAAAAAATTTGGTTGCAATAGTTTATGCCGATGTGGAAAAGTACTTGCATCCATTGGCTGAGAGATCGCTATTAGCACACTTACTGAAATTACAGGAGGATGATCTTGTAAAATTAAAAGGTGATCAATGGGAGTTGACCCCGTAATTAACATTTTCAATTACTTAGTATTCTGCATGGTCTATAATTAAACTTACCTTAATGAAGATTTTTTTGTGAGTATGAATTTATGACTTTCGTGGTAACAGAAGCTTGCATTAAGTGTAAATATACTGATTGTGTTGAAGTTTGTCCTGTGGATTGTTTTCATGAGGGCCCCAATATGCTAGTCATTGATCCTGATGAATGCATAGATTGCACTTTATGCGAGCCTGAATGTCCTGTTGATGCGATTTTATCTGAGGACGAATTGAGTGATGACCAGCAAAAATTTCTACAAATAAATACTGAACTCTCTGCAAAATGGCCAGTTATTGTTGAAATAAAGGATGCTCCACCCGATGCTGATGACTGGGTGGATATCAAAGATAAGCTGGACCTTCTTGAGCGCTAGGCAGCGCTTAATTAATTCTTTGTTATTAAAAGTTAGTAATTATATTAACTAACTCTGGACTATTATCTTCCTGGAGAAAGTGACCGGCATTTTTTATAATTTTGTGGTTTGAGTGATTGCAGCCAGGAACCTGGAGTTGAAATTTTTTTGCACCTCCTCTTGTGATTGGGTCTCGATTACTGAATGCCGTTAGAAATGGTTTTTGCCACCTACTTAATTCTTCCCATGCTTTTTTATTATTTTCAGACTCGGGATCGTCAGTACTAATGGGAACTAATTGTGGGAATATCCTTGCACCCACCTTGTAAGAGGGGCTGGGAAAAGGTGCATTATAGGCTTCAATAGTTTTCGTATCTAAAGTTTTTATAGTGCCTTGTTGTATGATTTTACCAATGGGGAACCATGGGCTATATTTAGCGAATAAACGCCAATAATTAAAAGCTTTTGGGATTTTCTCATTTCCTATGGGCAGCCCACCATTAGAAACTATTATCTTTGAGAATCTTTCTGAATTGTTGATTGCAACTCTCAGTCCAATAAGTGAGCCCCAGTCCTGACAAAATAAAGTTATATTTTTTAAATTTAATGTTTTAAGAAATACCTCTAACCATTGAACGTGATTGGTATATGTATAAACGATCGATGAGGTAGGCTTATCCGATTTTCCAAAACCGATAAGATCTGGCGCAATTACTCTAAAACCTGCTCTTTGTAGAGGAAAAATCATATTTCTATATAAATATGACCAAGTTGGCTCACCATGCAATAAAAGAATGACAGGGTCAGATATTGATCCTTCGTCAATGTAGTGCATACGAAGTTTATCGATAGGTATGTAATTAGGTTTAAAAGGATAATCTTTTAGATTCTCAAAGCACGCATCAGGTGTTCTTAGGTATTCCATGAATTATAGATTATCATTGTTTGTATATTTTTTTTGTTAAATTAGTTTTAGGGTATTTTATGGGTAAGGTAATAGATATCGCACGTAGGGAAAAAATTCGCGCACCTATGGAGACACTTAAGACTGTGAGAGTCGATGAGAAAACTGGCTTAGCTGGTGATATTCGCGGCGGAGCATTAAAACGACAAGTGACTATATTATCAGTTGAGGCATGGAATAGTGTCTGCGAGGAATTAAAGACTGACTTACCTTGGACAACTCGACGAGCTAATCTTTTGGTTAGCGGTATAAAATTACCACAAGAATCTGGATATCAAATAAAAATTGGCGAGGTATTGCTTGAAGTCACCAGGCAAACTGATCCATGCGAACGAATGGATGAACAATATTCAGGATTAACAGATGCCCTTATGCCAGATTGGCGGGGCGGTGTTTGTTGCTCGGTGGTTCGAGGTGGAAATATAACGAGTGGTGATAAGGTAACTCTTTTTGAGAATTAATTAAGAGCGCGTAACACCCCAGTATCTAAGTAACAGAAATCCAAATAGCATTCCACCTAGATGGGCGAAATTTGCTATATTTGGACTGGTTCCAGAAACTCCAAAATACAACTCCATTGCACCTGCGAGAATTACTAGATATTTAGCCTTCATGGGTATGGGTGGAAACATCAGCATTACCATACGGTTGGGAAATGTAAGCCCAAAGGCCAACAAGAGTCCAAATACGCCTCCAGAGGCACCTAAGGTTGGGTAATAAAGACCTTGCATGCCAGCAATGAGTAACTGAATTAAGCCTGCACCCATGATGCAAGTAAGGTAATAAAAGAGAAATTTTTGAGGACCCATTATAATCGCGAGTTCTTTGCCAAACATCCAAAGCATGAACATATTGAATAAAATATGATAAAAATCACCATGCAAAAAACCATAAGTAAATAATTGCCAGACCGAGAAATAATCGCGGTAATTATCGATTGGCCATAAAGCAAAATATTGCTCAAAGACGCCTGGCAATAATTTTTGTAAAGCAAAAATAAGAGCATTGGCAATCAATAATATAAAAATTACATCTGGTATGTTATTTGAATTTGGATTAAATGAGTTTCTGTTCATTTTTAGCTGTGCCTGTGATCATTTAGATTTACAATGAGTTAATTTCCAGAACATAAAATATATCAGTCTTAGATTATGCTTGAAAAAATTCTACTTCGAAATAAAAAAAATGCATCTTGGTTGAAATTTTCAGATCCTGATCATTTATTTGTTTGCTCGGAGGTATCTGAAATTAAAGAAGCCTTGGAGGAAATACAAGGACGTGTTCAGAGAGACAAGTTGTATGCTGCGGGCTACCTGAGTTATGAAGCAGCACCTGCATTTGATCCAGCTTTTAAAGTTCATGATGAGCATAAAATACCGTTACTTTGTTTTGGTTTATTTAGTGATGCTGAAGAATTTTTAAGTTTAGAAAATGATAAATATGTTGATTTACAAGGTTTGAATTGGAAATTGGACACCTCGGAAGAGACTTATAAAAAGAATTTTTTATATATCAAAAATCAAATTGAACTGGGGAATACTTATCAAATAAATTATACCTTACGTAATTTTACAGAAAATCTAATTAATCCTTACGAATTCTTTATTGCAAGAGCTGCCAATGCTCCTTATGCCGCCTATATAGAAACAAAAGATCACACAATTATTTCAGCCTCACCAGAGTTATTTTTTTCTCTTGATGGCGAAATTTTAGAATGCAAACCTATGAAAGGTACTTCTTTAAGAGGAAAAACATTTTCTGAAGATATGTCTTTAAAGATGGAGCTAAAACACTCAGAAAAGAATTTAGCTGAAAATATCATGATTACTGATATGTTGCGAAATGACATGGGACGGATATCGTCTCCTGGGTCAGTTCGTGTTCCTGCTATTTGTGATGTTGAGCAATACCCAACGGTATGGCAGATGACATCAACAGTTAAATCTAAAACTAATGAAAATATTGCAGAAATTATAGCTGCTTTATTCCCATGCGCTTCGGTAACCGGTGCACCAAAAATTGCAAGTATGGAAATTATCTCAGAGATTGAAGATACACCAAGGGAGATATATACCGGTGCTATTGGATTTATTGCTCCAGATAGGCAAGCTCAATTTAGTGTTCCCATTAGAACGGTTCTAGTGGATAACAAAACCAATAAAGCCAGTTATGGAGCGGGTGGTGGGATTGTTTGGGATTCAGATTTTTTATCAGAGCTTGATGAGTGTATGACTAAATCTAAAATTCTAACTACGACCCATATTAATAGTAATTTTGAATTATTTGAGACTATGCTTTGGGAGCCGAAAAAAGGTGTTTTTTTGAGTAACTTCCATTTTTCTCGATTGAGGAGTTCAGCTGATTATTTTGGGTTTAGTTGCGATATCTCAAAGATAGAGATTGAGTTAGAGAGGCATTTGAAAGGGTGTAATTCAGAGTCCATGAAAATAAAATTATTTTTGAGTTCAGATGGCAGTATAAGAATATCTAATTCTGTTTTAACTTCTAAAGAACAGAAAAAAAGCTATTCTATTTCTCTTGCTAAAGAACCCATTGATCAACAGGATTTGTTCTATTATCACAAAACCACAAAAAGAGAAATATACGATCAAGCTAAACCAATGAACCCAGATAGTGATGATGTTCTTTTCTGGAATGAGGCTGGTGAAATCACTGAATCAAGGATAGCTAATATAATTATCAATATTGATGGTGAGTGGTATACACCTCCAATAATAAGTGGACTTCTTGGCGGAACTTACCGGCAAATGATGATAGAGAGTCAGCTTCTGAAGGAGCGAGTCATTCACAAATCAGAGATAATCAATTTATCAGAAATCACACTAATTAATTCTGTTCGGGGTAAATTTAAAGCAAAATTAATTTAAATTCTGGGTCGAGTCAAGGTCACATCAGAATCTACCCATGATTCCTGGTAATCATTGAAAGCTTGACTAGCTGCTTCCTTTTTACCCTGCATTTCTAGACTTTTCCATAAACCAAATAAAGACCATCCATTATTACGATGCCAGCTTAAATCTCTTCGGAATACTACTTCAGCTTCGATTGGATTTTTTGCATCAAGTAATGCCGCACCAAGATAATGTCGCATTGGTTGTAACCAACTTGGTGGTTCTGTGTAGTTATTTTGATCTTCTATTTCTACCGCAGCAGAATAAGCCTTAATTGCAGATTCTAAATCGCCTTCAGCCTCATATATTTCACCAGTTAGTGCTAATTCTGCTAATTTAAGCACAGTAGAAACTGGATTAGCGCCAACCATATATTGATCAACGTCATCCAGAGATAAAATACGCTTGATGTTATCAAGTTCTGTTCGTGCATTTGTTAAAAGCCCTTTTGCGACATAAGTACTTCCGATGGAGTAACTCCATATTCCATCAAGATAAGGCGTACCAGTAGCAGCAGGCGTTGTATCTAGAAGTTTATCCCACTTTCCAAAGATCTTGTTTACCAACCATGGACCAGCAAAAGCTGTTTGCGCTCTGACTGCACCTATATTATTTGAATCCATTAAAGCTTCCATTTTTTCTGCCGCATCGATAGCCACTGCATAATTACCCTGAACGGTTGCGGCGTACTTTATAAAATCAATCGCATGAGGCGGATGAATTTTGGCAGATAAAGGATAGGTACCAATATCAGGGAATGGAAGATTTCCCCATATTTGTAAGAACTTTGAATCCATTTTAACGGATCGCATATTACTGTCTATGGCTTTATTATATTGCCCGACACGAACATATATATGCGACGGCATATGCACCACATGTCCAACGATTGGCATTGTTGCTTCCAACCTATCGGCTGACCCAAGCGCTCTTTCTGGCTCTTGTGACGCCTCCAATAAATGGATATTAAGATGATTGGCTCCAGTATGATTAGGGCTACTTTTCAATACATCTTCAAGTGCATTAGCAACTTTAGTGGTTGATGATTTAGGGGTACCATCTTTTTCCCAGTAGTCCCATCGTCCGATATTCATATATGATTCAGCGTACAAAGAAACGATATCTGGATCAGTTGGATATTTTTCTTGAAGCGCATTCGCTACTTTCATGTATGCCTCATCTCTGAGATTGTCATCAGAGATACTTTCTTTATTATAGAAAACATATAGAGCTGTAATTATTTCTCGCTCCATTGCGGTAGCATTTTCAAGTAAGCTCATGGCTTTATTTATCGCTTTTAAGCCTTCGCCTTTTGGATCATCTGGCATCCTAGAATAACGACTATTCGGGTTAGGACCTATTGAATGAGCCATTCCCCAGTAAATCATCGGATGACTTGGATCATGAATCGCTGCTTGTTGATAGGAAGCGATAGATTCAGGAAAATGAAAAGCCCAAGCATACCTCAAACCTTGATCAAAGAATTTTTGTGCCAACTCTGATTCAGTAGATATTTTACGTGAATACGTTCCTGTGCCTTCAACAAGAATAGCATGCCTACTTGGCTTAGATGCAGTCTCATTATTATTTTCTGACTGTATGCAGCCAAACAAAGAGATGGAGACGAAGATTGCGATACAGGTTAAACTTATTTTTCTAATCATGACATCTTCCTTGGAAAAGGGGCTTAAATTTAATGTCGCATGATATCATATATTTTGGAATTTAAATGATTCTCGTATTGGCTTTTATTCCTCTAATTCAACTGGAGCATGATTAAATGATTAAGCAAATTATAGCTATTGGTGGTGGAGGTTTTGGGAGAAATCCCGGTCAGGGAATCATCGAATCTTACATATTGAATCAAGCAAAAAATAAATGCCCCAATATTTGTTTTATACCTACTGCAACTGGAGATAATGAGGCCTATAAAGTAAATTTTTATGCTACTTTTTCTAAGCTGCAGTGCCACCCAACACATCTAGATTTTTTCAAAAGAACACCTGATTTAAAGGAGCTAATTAAATCTCAGGATATTATTTTTGTTGGTGGCGGCAATACTAAGAGCATGCTGGCTGTTTGGAAGGATTGGGGATTAGATATGCTACTTAAAGAAGCTTATGAATCGGGCATTATAATGTCTGGAGTCAGTGCTGGAGCTATATGTTGGTTTGATGAAGGAGTCACAGATTCATGGTCGGACTCTTTAAAACTTATGGATTGTTTGGGTTTTGTTAAAGGAGGGTGTTGCCCTCATTTTGATGAAGAACCAGAAAGACGACCATTTCTAAATAAATCTATTAAAGAGAAGTCACTTGAATCATGTAATGCTATAGAAGGGGGTTGCGCTTTGCATTTTATTGACGGAAAAGTCAAACAAGCTGTATCTTTCAATGAAGGTAAGAATTCTTATCTAATGCACATGAAAGGAAATAACCTTAAGGAAAAAACTTATCCTAGAATAAGTATATAAACTAACTCGGTGATTGCCCTAACACCTATTGCTGTGGCTGTTTTAGCAAAAAGATAATAGAATTTACCGTTAACAAAAAAAGAAAGGAACTAAATCATGCGAAAAATATCAAGCTACCTTGTCATTATATTGATGTCGTTTACTGCAATATCTCAACTCCATGCTGAGGAGAGCGCTGACCTCCATGCTGCGATTAAAGCGTTTAATCATGCTTATACCAGTAATGATGTCGAGAGTTATTTCAATTTC
>Ga0308019_10000452_pt1 | contig 25673 bp, 20 predicted proteins | sample Neamet284_FD_203135 | JGI IMG/M metagenome (GOLD analysis project Ga0308019, IMG submission 203135) | Marine microbial communities from water near the shore, Antarctic Ocean - #284 | ecosystem: Environmental > Aquatic > Marine > Unclassified | place: Southern Ocean | collected 2014-10-01 | reverse complement strand
ACCAATTTCCATGGCCCACAAAGCACCATGATGATGGTGACATCGGCCTTCACAGGCCATGAATTGATCATGGAGATTTACAAGACAGCCATCAAAGAGAAGTACCGCTTCTTGGCATTTGGTGATGCCTTGTTGGTCATTTGATCAGAAGAAATAACCGACCTTCAGTCCCATCAGTAAGCCGATGGTTGTGTAGCTGTCTGGCTGACCTTCAAGCCACTTGTCATTTGCTGGATTGATCGAAGTGGTTGCGATATTCTGATTGCTGGCAGGGTCCCATAAGAGCAGGGATTCCACTCGATCCCAACGAATGGATCGATTAGCTAGTCCAATGTACCAATCAACCATGATGTGGTCAGAAGGCCTCAATTGGTAGCCTAGCGTTAGCCCTAAATCCAGGAACAGTTTGGAGGCGGTCACTGTGCTGTCTCCATCAGTGAAGCCTTTTCGGTAATTGCGACGCGTCAGTTGAGCACCGAGGTACATGCCGTCATTGAAGGCGTCCCCCTCGGGGAAAAACTTCAGGCCTGCATGTGCTGATCCGCTTATGGGTGTTTGACTTGCTCCGCTGTAAAAACTAGAATTGTCAAAGAGTGAACTAGAATTGTAGAAGAGTGAAGTGTTCAGCTCATCCACAAAATTGTTGCTGGTGATGCCAAGCCCAGCCTCTATGGTCATGAAGTCAGATGGCCGGTAACTGTAACCCAAGGGCAAGTCGCCTAAAAGGAAAGCAGAAAAATTGTAAGTAATGGCATGTTCCGGAACATGTCTGGACCGTTTTTTGGTAGTAGAACGTTCTGTCAGACCCTGACTGCTGACTTGCCGTTTTGTAACAACAACTGTTTGCGCCTGCAATGCAGCCGGTGATAAACCACAAATAACGATTGCGATGATTGTAAAAAAGAATGATTTCATGCCGTACCTTGTTTCAATGCAAAGAATCCAAAACCTTGCCAAAGCCAAGGTACAACCCATTATTCTTTTCTTGTCCCTTATGGGGCCTGCTTTGTTCGCTCAAGTGCCAGGTTATGACTTGGTGTGGTCGCCAACGTACAGCCACCGAGATGTGCAAACCGATGAAATCATTGACTTGGATGAAGCATTCTATTACACCTTTGGCCTAAGAAATGCCTTGTTCCGCGGGGGTGAATTCTTGCTTGCAAAGTATGATCGAGCCAGTTCGACGCAGGTATGGCAAGTGGAGACACCTGCAATCAAAGTCAATGGTAAGCGAACCCACGTTGTGGCAGTGAACGTGGTTGATGGGCAGTTTTTTGTTTTCCTGGAAGCCTTTAATCGTGGAGATCGAGAAAAAACCTTGCTGCTTCAGCGCTACAATAGGGAAGGGGATCCGATGCCAATGGTGACGGTTGAGTCTATTGATGTCAGAAACCGCTACATGGGGTCTTTCACGGTGCGCTTCAGTCAAGACAAGGAACGATTTGCCATCATTAGTTCGCCAGAAACCCGACTTCGCGATGACGAAAAATTTTATGCCACCGTCTATGACAGTGACAGCATTCAGGTTGGTTGGTCCAGCGAATTCAACTTGGATGTGCGCGATAACCTTTTCAACCTCAAGGAGGCCAACTTGACCAATGATGGGCAGCTCTACGTTTTAGGGCAATTGCATACCCTGAACCTTCGCCTCTTTGCAGACAGGAAAGAGCAAGTCAAGCACCTGATCTACCGGCTGGATGGGGAAAGCTACTTAGAGCTGGATCTGGGTTTGCAAGGGGTTTATGTTTCAGATGTCGGCATGCAAGTGGATTTTTCCTCACAAACAGTGGCTATTTCTGGCTTGTACTCTGACCGAAATATGGACTGGGGTACGACCAAGGGCCTGTTCTACATCCAGTTGGATCAAAAGACGTCTGAGACCAAGTCACGTGTGATTCACCCATTTTCTGATGAGTTCAAATCTTCGGCCCTCCGATTAGGTAAGTTCCAGCGCCGAGGCGAGTTACAAATGGACTTTGTTTTCAGAGACTTTTTGCATCGTGCAGATGGTGGAGCCTTCGTTATTGCTGAAAACTATGAGACCTATACCACGACCACGACTTCCAATGACCAAACGAAAACGACGCACCACTACCATTATGACGAGCTGTTGACCATCAGCGTTTCTCCTGAAGGAGCGATTGAATGGGTTGGCATGATTCCTAAAATGCAGCGAACCACCAACGATGGGGGTTTTCACAGTGGCTACCTTCCCATTGTGGATGGCAACAGCTTGCATGTGCTGTTTAACGACCATCCAAGAAATGCCAAACGATTTGGCGAAAGGAGAGCTAGAAACACCTACAATGTGAAGCGGTCTAACCTGGTCATGGTAAGCATTTCACCTGAGGCCCAGATGGACTATGTGGTCATGCATAAAAACGGCAAAGAGCGCCTTGGCCCGATCCTTCGATTGAGTGTGGCTTCAGAGCATGTGCAAGGGGATGCCGTGATACTCTCTAGAACCAGATCTAAAATCCGAATAGGCTCACTGATTCAAATCCGATGATAGACAAAGCAAAACGCGATTTACGCGCATTGACACAAGACGAACTGCGCGAACAATTCAAAACATTGAGCCAACCGGCCTACAGAGCAGATCAAGTTTACGATTGGCTGTGGAGCAAGGAAGCGCATAGCATCGATGACATGCTCAATTTGCCAAAGGCCCTGAGGGAGTCTTTGAAAGAAGTATTTGAGATTCGACCTATTTCCGTGAGCCATGAGCAAGTGAGCAAGGATGGCACCATCAAGAATGCTGTCAGGCTTGCCGACGGGCTGATTGTAGAGTCGGTATTGATTCCAACAGATCGGCGAATCACGGCTTGTATTTCCTCGCAGGTAGGTTGCAACATGGGTTGCCACTTCTGCGCCACGGCAAAGCTTAAGCGCATTCGCAATTTGAGTCCAGGAGAGATTGTGGATCAAGTTCGCGCCATCCAAGCACAGGCTGAGAAGCATTTCAAGAGACCTTTGACCAATATTGTCTACATGGGCATGGGTGAGCCATTGGCCAATTACCATAATGTGTTGGCTTCCATTGAGCGCATCACATCGCCTAAGGGGCTTGGCATATCTGCCAAGCGAATCACCTTGTCAACAGTGGGCCTTCCAAAGCTTATTCGACGCATGGCTGATGAGCAGGTAAAATTCAATTTGGCTGTGAGCTTGCATTCTGCCCGCGATGAAGTTAGGTCAGCTATCATGCCTGTGAATGATGCCAGCAATGTCAAAGACCTCATGGATTCCATGCTGTATTGGTATGAGAAAACAGGCAGTATAATCACCATTGAATACGTGGTGTGGAAGGATTTGAACGATGGCCCTGAGGATATTCAGGCTTTGGTGGCTCTCTGCAAGCGCGTACCTTCTAAGGTGAACCTCATTGAGTACAACTCTATTGGTGATGGACGTTTTCAAAAGGCCACCTTGCGATCCATTGATGCCTATGTTGGCGCCTTGGAGCACGCTGGTGTGACCGTCAATATTCGACGTTCCCGCGGCAAGGACATCGATGCTGCTTGTGGGCAATTGGCCAATAAGTCGCTGCCAGAATCCATGGAAGTGTCGTCTTGAAAAACTCTGCCAAAGAGGTCGTAATTTCGCAAACATATGGTGACAAAACAACAAATTGAAACGGCGGTGGACGCTGTGATGAATGCCTCGGGCAATGGCCTCTTGGTGGCGAGTAAACATCTGCGCAATGTGCAAGTGATGGGCAATGAAGTCATCATTGATGTGGTTTCAGATAGCCCGGTCATGCACAAGAAAAAAACCTTGGAAGTTGCCCTGTTGAAGGCCATTCATGCGCGCATTGACCCCAAGTTGCAAATCACTGTGAATATGCTGGTTGAGGCACCAGCAAAGGTGGATGATCAGGTCATCAAGGGCAAGGCCATTGATGGCATCAAGCATGTCATTGCGATTGCTTCAGGTAAAGGCGGTGTTGGCAAAAGCACCGTGACAGCAAACATGGCTATCGCCTTGAGAGACATGGGCTTCAAGGTGGGAATTTTGGATGCCGACATCTATGGACCCAGCATGCCAATCATGTTTGATGTGATGACTGAACGGCCTGGCGGCATTGAAATCAATGGTGTCAGGAAAATGGACCCAGTCATTGCCTATGGCATCAAGATCATGTCTGTTGGTTTCTTTTCAGGTAGTGACCAAGCCGTTGTATGGCGAGGCCCGATGGCCTCTAAGGCCCTGAATCAAATGCTGCATGAAAGCCACTGGGGCGACCTGGACTTTTTGCTATTGGACCTACCTCCTGGCACAGGAGACATTCACTTGAGCATTGTTCAGTCATTGCCCGTTACGGGCGCTATTGTTGTCAGCACCCCACAGGCTGTGGCTCTAGCTGATGCAAGAAAAGGTGTGGCCATGTTTAACATGAACGCCATCAAGGTTCCGGTGATTGGCATGGTTGAAAACATGGCATATTTCACGCCAGAAGAATTACCTGATAACAAGTATTACCTATTTGGTCAAGAAGGCGTTCAGCGATTGGCCGCACAAATGAAGGTGGATTTCTTGGGAGAAATTCCTTTGGTCCAAGGCATTCGCGAAGCGGGTGATGTAGGCCGGCCGGCAGCACTGCAAGCAGAGGGTCCCGTGAAGCAAGCCTTTGTTGACATGACCGTCAACATGGTGTCATCGTTGGCAAATAGAGTGACTCAGCTTCCTGAAACTGAATCGGTTAGAATCACCACAATGGCTGGCTGCTCTACAAGAAAACTGAAAGCATGAGTGATTTAGCAGATCGCGTAGCGAAGGCCCTGGATGAGATCCGCCCCTACTTGCAAGAGGATGGTGGCGACATCATCCTGGTAGGTATCGTGGATGACTGCATCGTTGAGGTTCAGCTTCAGGGTGCTTGCATCGATTGCCATGTGAACCAAATGACCCTCAAGCACGGTGTAGAAGCAACTGTGAAAAAGTACGCCCCGGAAGTCCGCGAAATTCGACACGTCGACAATGTCTGATTCAAGCCACAAAATTGTTATTTTACTTGCCGGCGATTCTGGTGACGGTGTGCAGCTTTTAGGGTCTCAGCTCACGCAAAGCGCTGCGCAAAGCGGTCAGGATATTCGAACCCTCAGTGACTTCCCCGCAGAAATTCGTGCACCAAAAGGCAGCATTGCAGGGATCAGTGGCTTCCAATTTCAAATGGCGTCGACAGCTGTCCATGAACCCGGCGGTCAGGCTGATGTTTTGGTGGTCTTCAATGTAGCTGCTTATGTGAAATACAGGGACCAACTGAAACCGGGAGGTATTTTGTTGGCATCGACAGATGGCTTTGACAAGCGATCAAGAGCCCTGGCAAAGCTTGCCCCTGACGAAGATCCCTTGGAAGAAGCCAGGGTGAGTTTCAGGACATTGGAATGCAATTTCCAAACAGTCACCAAGGAGGCATTGAAGGACATGGACCTTGGAAGCAAGGCGGTGTCTCGGGCAAAAAACATGGTAGTGCTAGGTGCTTTGACTTGGATGTACGCCTTTGATCACACCATGGTCCGTGAGGCCTTGGCGAATAAATTTTCAGGTGAATTGGCTAAGGTCAATGACAAGGCGTTCATGGCCGGCTATTACCTGGGTGAAACGGCGGAATGGTCTGCATTCAAGCATGTCATGCCCTCGCGCACGTTACAAAAAGGCACCTACCGCACCCTGTCAGGCTCTCAAGGCATTGCCATGGGGCTGGCCGCTGTGGCACACCAGAGTCAGCGTGAATTGGTTTTTGCTGGCTACCCAATCACACCAGCCTCAGACATCTTGCATGAGCTGGTGAGGCAGCGGCCCAAAGGCATCACCACCTTTCAGGCTGAAGATGAAATTGCTTCGGTGACTGCAGCCATCGGCGCGTCCTTTGCTGGGAAAATGGGTGTCACGGCGTCCAGTGGTCCAGGTATCAGCCTCAAGGCTGAGGGTCTTGGTTTAGCTGTGATGTTGGAATTGCCTTTGATTGTTATCAACGTGCAAAGGGGAGGTCCAAGCACAGGCATGCCAACCAAAATGGAACAGTCTGATTTGATGCAAGCCTTGCATGGAAGACATGGTGAAGCACCGATGCCAGTCATAGCAATCAAGAGTGCCGCACATGCCTTTGATGTGATGTTGATGGCTGCGAAATATGCCATGGAAGCCATGACTCCTGTGATGGTCCTGTCGGATGCGTTCATTGCGAGCAGTGCTGAGCCTTGGTGCATTCCAGAGCTGTCTCAACTGCTCCAAATCCGACCAACCGAAGCAGACATTTCCCGCATGCCTTATGAGAGAGATGCGAAGGGTGTGAGGCCATGGATTCCTGTGGGAACACCTGGTGGCGCCCATCGATTGGGTGGCTTGGAGAAACAAGAAGGTAGTGGTGAAGTGTCTTATGATGCAGACAACCACCAAGCATTGGTGCAGGCAAGGCAAGCAAAGGTGATGGGGATCCAATCATCCTACCCTGAACTGACCTTGAATCTTGGATCTAAATCCGATGACATGTTGGTCATTGGATGGGGATCAACCTATGGTTCGATTCATACAGCCACTGAGCAATTGCGCAGGCAGGGGCATGCAGTGGCTCATCTGCATTTGGTTCACGTCTACCCTCTACACCCTGACTTGGATGCGGTGATGGCTGAATTCAAGCAGTTGGTTGTGGTAGAGATGAACCAAGGGCAATTGGTCAATGTGCTGCGTGCTCGATGCCCGAAGAGTATGGCCTTTATCGGCCAAACATCGGGCAAGCCATTTGACGCACTGTCTCTTACTGAAACCCTTTTGAATACCATGACATCATGAAGGCAAAGGACTATTTGACTGACCAAGATGTGCGATGGTGTCCCGGCTGTGGCGACTACTCTGTGCTCAAGCAGTTGACGGAGGTGCTTGAAGCCATTGGTGCCGATCCAGACAACACCGTCCTGATTTCAGGTATCGGCTGTTCCTCAAGGCTACCTTACTACATCAACACCTATGGCCTGCATGGCCTGCATGGCAGAGCTCCAGCGATAGCCACAGGGGTGAAGTTGGCCAATCCAGATGCCGATGTGTGGCTGGTGACGGGTGACGGAGACGCCCTGAGTATTGGTGGCAATCACCTGATCCACTTGCTTCGACGCAATGTCAATGTTCCCATCCTATTGTTCAACAATGAGGTGTATGGTTTGACCAAAGGGCAGTACTCGCCAACCTCACAGCCAGGACAGCATTCGCGATCATCCCCTTTAGGGAGCATTGACCAAGCCTTGAATCCGCTGACCTTGGCCATGGGGGCCAATGCCAGTTTTATTGCGAGAAGCATGGACCGAAGCCCTGCCCATTTGCGTGAAATGATGATTGCCGCAAAGGCACATCATGGATCTGCACTGCTTGAAATTTACCAGAACTGCAATGTGTTTAATGACGGGGCTTTTGAACGTTTCAGCAACAAGCAAGACGCCATCGATCACACCTTTCATGTTGAGCATGGCAAGCCAATCTTGATTGGCAAAGACCAAGACAAAACCCTTCAATTGGTCCAGGGTCAGGTTGAAGTGATCACGCTGTCTTCAGCGGGTGACGTATCTCAGGCCTGGATTCATGACATTCACGACCCGATCAAGGCCTATGCCTTGGCACGGATGGCAGGTGATTTGAGGCCATTTGGCATCATATACCAATGCGAAAGACCCGTTCATGAACAGGAGGTTCATCGAGCGATGGCTGAGCAAGGTCAGAAATCCTTGGAGGCAATTCTGCATGCAGGTCGAACCTGGGAGGTCAAATAGCATGGTTTCAACAACAGAAAAAGACAGGCATGGGAAGAGCATTTGAATACAGGAAAGCTCGCAAAATGAAGCGATGGGCTAGCATGGCCAAGACTTTCACCAGGATTTCCAAGGACATCATTATGTGCGTCAAGGAGAGTGGACCAAACCCTGAAAGCAACAGTCGATTGAAGGCCTTGATGCAAAATTCGCGAGATGCCAACATGCCTAAAGACAATGTTGAGCGTGCCATCAAGCGTGCCACGTCAAAGGATCAGGCCGATTACAAGGAAGTCATCTTTGAGGGTTATGCCCCGCATGGCATTGCAATCCTGGTGGAGACAGCCACAGACAACAACACACGCACGGTGGCTAATGTGCGCGCTTGTTTCAATAAATGCAATGGCAGTCTAGGAACCAGTGGATCCGTGGAGTTCATGTTTGAGCACAAATGCCATTTCAAGATTGCTCAAGGTGACAGAGACCTTGAGACCTTTGAATTTGAAATGATTGATCACGGCGTTGAAGAAATCTTCGCAGAGTACGATGAGGAAAAGTCGCTGGACGCCATCATGCTTTATGCGCAATTTGCTGAATTTGGCAACATCACCAAAGCCTTAGAAAAAATGGACATTGAGATCCTGTCCTCAGGCTTTGAGCGCATTCCCATGGAGAACAAAAGCCTTGATGCAATAGCTCAAGATGAGGTTGAAAAACTCCTTGAGCGCTTGGAGGAAGATGAGGATGTGCAGGCAGTCTTTCACAACATGGCCAGCTGAATGCGCTGTTTGATCACTTGCTGGTTGCTGATAAGCTTGTCGATGCAAAGCCATGCACAGCAATTGGTTGAGCACAATGACTACGATCGTTGGGCATCCATCAAATCCAGCCATCTCAGTGACGATGGCCATTGGCTTCTTGCTGTTGTCAATCCGCAGGTTGGCGATGGCCATGCCTTGCTTTTTCACGATGGTGAAGAGGTGCTGCGGCTTGAACGGGCCTATGATGGGCAATTTGCTCCGGGCATGCATGGGTTGATTGTCAAGGTGAAGCCGTCGCACCAGCGCGTACGGTCTTTGAAACTCAAGGGAAGTAAATCAGAGGACCTGCCGCATGATCAACTGCTTTTGGTGGATTTGAGATTGGGGCTGATTGACAGCTTGGGTCCGGTGACGTCGGCATCCTTTCAGGGGAAGCATCTGTTCAGCAATTGTGAATGCCCTGAGGATCTGCTCGCTGTGGAGCGGCCGGCAAAGACAAAAAAGCACGAACCACCATTACTCATCATGCAAATCACTGCCTCATGCAAGGACAGTGTGCAGGTGTTAGATTCCCTGCAATTGCTCCAGGTAGATCGCTGGGATTGGCAAGGGGATGGGAATCAGCTATGGGCTGTGACCATTGACAGTGCAAGCAAGCGTCAACAACTTCACCGATTAAGCCCAACAGGCTTCATTGCTGTGGGCCAATCAGCCACATCGATTGGCCAGATTGCCATCAGCAAGGATGGACATCAGATGGCCTGGACCTCGCAAAACCAACAGGGTGACCTGCCAATGCCCGCGCAACTATGGCTGCAATCCATGGGGCAGATGCCCCGACTGATTGCTGGTAAGGACTTCCTTGGCCTGTCACGAGGTACGGGTCCGCTATTGAAGGCGAATATCAGTTGGCACAAGGACAGTGACCGCTTGATTTTTGGCTATGGCAAACCCTATGTGCCTGTGAGGCATGACAGCTCAAGCACGGTGGACGAGAGGGCAGCAGTGGATGTGTGGGCCTGGACTGACGCGGTCATTCAGCCCCAGCAAGCCAAGCAACTGTGGCGTGAGAAATCCCGTTACATGGATGCAATCTACCATGTCAAGTCTGGTGTTATTCAGACGCTGGGCACCAAGGAAATGCCTTCGGTGGTGGTCAATGCCCGCGGCAACCACCATTGGGCAATGCGCTACAGTCAAGAGGCGTATCGCCAACAATACAGTTGGAATATTCAGCTGCCCTATGATGTGGAATTGGTGCATGATGTCACCGGAGAGGTACTGGTTGTTGGTCGCGGTCTCCGCATGTCAAGGCCGCCATCGATTGCGCCTGACGGCCATGCTTTAGCCTACTATGATCAGGTGAATCGACAGTGGATTCTTCGGGCTATTCATGCGCATGACTTAGGCCCAATCATGGTCATGCCCGTGAAGCATGCCGTCCATGACGAGCGACATGACAGCCCATCCTTGCCCTCTGCTTATGGCTCAGCTGGATGGATGCAGGATGGTCGATTCCTGGTCTATGATGCCTTTGATGTCATTGCTTGTGACCCTATGGCGAAAGCAGGCCAGCAGTTGACCAACCTCACCAAGGGTTTTGGTCGTCAAGAAGGACAGCGCACGCGGGTCAAAAATCTGGCATTTGATTGGCCCTTTGCAGACAACAGAGACAGCAGCTTGAGTTTGCATGCATTTCATCACCTAACCAAGAAGGAAGCACTCTGCACCTGGCGGGCAGCCGATGGCGTTGCGGTGGCAACGACGGATGATGCCATGCATGGTAAATGGTCAAAGGCCAAGCAGGCCCCAGTGATGACATTCACCAAGGAAGATGTGAGCCATTCTCCTGACCTGTGGTTGCTTGACGCCAACGGAGAAAGTCAGCTGACCCACCTCAACCCTCAGCAAGACAGCATGCAATGGCCAGAAGTAAAATTGCTATCCTACCGTGCTTTAGGTAAGCAACTTCAAGGCTTGCTATACACCCCTAAAGGTGCTAGTGATGCGGCGGCATCCTTGCCAGTCGTCGTGTATTTCTACGAGCGTTATTCAGATCGATTGCACGCCTACAAACGACCAGCCCCTAGTGCCTCAACCATCAATATCAGTTGGTTCGTGAGCCAAGGCTATGCCGTATTCATTCCTGACATCGTTTACAAAGTAGGTCGTCCAGGCCCCAGTGCCTTGACCTGCATCAACAAGGGGGTGGATGCCGCATTGCGTGCGGATCAACGGCTGGATCCTTTGCGCATGGGGCTTCAAGGACAGAGTTGGGGTGGCTACCAGGTAGCCTGGGTCATCACCCGAAGCGATCGCTTCGTTTGCGCCATGGCTGGAGCTCCGGTTTCCAACATGTTTTCTGCCTATGGAGGCATCCGTTATGCGTCAGGCATGTCGCGTCAATTTCAATACGAGCAAACCCAAAGCCGCTTAGGCGTTACGCCATGGGAAAAGCCCAACCGCTACACCTTGAACTCTCCACTGTTTAAGGCAGACAAGGTGAGAACCCCCTTGTTGATGATGCACAATGACAACGATGGCGCGGTCCCCTACACGCAAGGCATTGAGTACTTCATGGCCTTGCGTCGATTGGATCAACCCGTGTGGTTGCTCGTCTACAATGGTGAGTCACACAACCTTCGACGCCGGGCTAATCGCATGGACCTGTCAGAACGCATGGGGGAATTTTTTAACCATTATTTGATGGATGCTGTGATGCCAAACTGGATGGCTGATGGGCGTCCAATAACCCAGAAGCCCATCAAGTAACCGTAGTCACAGGCTTTACCAATAGAGTTTGCATATTTGCAAAAACCTCACATACCATGAAAGAAATCATCAACAACCCAAGCACAACCATCATCGATGTGCGAACTGAGCAAGAATTTGCTGAAGGCTCAGTTACTGGGTCAGTGAATATCCCGCTGCACACAATTCCTGATCATGTTGATCGCATCAAAAAGATGTCAAAGCCTTTGGTCTTGTGTTGCCTTAGTGGTGGACGCAGCGGTCAAGCACTGATGTTCCTTCAGGGCCACGACATTGATCAAATGCACAATGGCGGTGGATGGGCCGACGTTCAAACCCATAAAATGTGAGCCATGTTGAATTGGTTTAAATCCCTTTTAGGTCCCAAGGAAATCCCCAAAGAGTGGACGGCATTGAGCCTGATCCTTGCTGTAACACTATTGTCCTTGACATCCTGTGCACAGGCAACGGGGTCTCAGAATTTGGATGTGGAAAGCTTTGCTGCAAGCATTTCATCGGAAGTCCTCCTGGTGGATGTCCGTACACCAGGTGAGTGGAAGGAAGGCGTTATTGAAGGCGCTATCATGGTTGACTTTTATGGCGATGATTTCATGGAAGACATGATGGTCTTGGACTCAGAAAAGCCCTGGATCATCTATTGCCGATCAGGCAATCGCTCAGGCCAAGCACTTGCGAAGCTCAAGACTGCTGGCCAAGTGAATGTGAAGGACTTGCAAGGTGGTGTCAAGGCTTGGGTCGCTTCTGGCCGCAGTTTGGTCAGCCCGTATTGAGCATTAGCAACTTTCTCGGACATGATTCAAGGTGGCCAACGGACCCATCTATTGAGGCAATCAATTGCGACCCCTTGTGGGGAAAGGCAAAGGGGGGGCTTCAACAACGAAGGCTTGAGGGTAAGTTATCCGCCAATGTGCCAGTTGGTATTCAGCAGCTAGCCTGAGCGAATGGCAACTGACATAGACCTTGAAATGGGGTTCGTCAAAGTGCATTAAAAGTTCGGTTGAGGGGTTCAGCTCACTCAAAAGTTGTTGATAAAGTGTCGATGCTTCTTTGCGAGTCCCCGACATCAGTTGAATGGTGAATCGCTCATTGGCACTGCCTGAGTGGTAACCCCTCAGGCCTTGCTGTTGAATGGCCTGATCCAACTTGCCACCACTCAATACAATGGATGATTGACTGATCGTTTGCTGCGCAAGCAGAGGGCTGGAAACCAGCCAAATTGCCAACAGGAAACAGGTGCTGAATAGACTGATGGGTCGATGCTTTTGAGTCATTGATACAAAGGTCGGACAAATACGAGCAGGGCCTTCTAGTTTAGAAATGTTCTAAACTATAGAGGCTCATGGTTGGGCCCCTCCTCCTTGTCAAATCAGCCCTATTTTTGCACAGCTTCAAAAAGACCCTGAAACATAGAATCATGCCGCAACCTATGCGTATCTCGCGGAGTCTGTATGGCCAAATCGCTTTGGCCCTCATTCTCATCTTCAGTGCCACACAGCCTATTTATGGCCAGGTGGACATTGAGAACGGAAAGAAATTGTTCAAGACCAATTGTGCCTCTTGTCACAAGCTGGATAAAAAACTGATCGGACCTGCCTTGGGCGGAATCATGGAACGCCACTCTGAGGAGTGGTTGATTTTGTGGATTCGCGACAACGTGAAACTTCGCGCTAGTGGAGATGCTGAAGCAAATGCGATCTTCGATGAATACAATGGATCGGTCATGCAGACCTTCCCTCAATTGTCGGCAGAAGATTGCAAAAACATCATTGCTTACTGTGAGGAAGGGGACAAGAAGGCAGTTGCAGTTGCTGTTGCCCCTGTTGCTGAGGCTGAAGAAGACCCCACTATTTTGCTTGTCATTCTTGGTGCTTTCTTGGCGCTGTTCTTGGGTCTGTTGATTCGCGTCAAAAACACTTTGAAGCAAATTCAAGGTGACTCAGCAATGAGCCTTAAGGATGATGCGAGCTATTTGATTCGCGTCTTAGCGAACAATCGCCGATTCATGACCTTTCTCACCGTTGTCTTAGCCATCACCTTTTTGAAGGTTCTCTTTTCATGGATGATGGGGATTGGCGTTCAGCAGAGCTATGAGCCAATACAGCCCATTGCTTATTCACACAAGGTCCATGCAGGTGACAATGAAATCGATTGTAACTATTGCCACAGTTCAGCTCGAAGCTCTCGCATTGCGGGCATTCCATCAGCCAATGTTTGCATGAACTGCCACATGTACATCGACGGATCTGAAATCACAGATGAGTCTGGCCTGTTGAAATACCACGGTGATAACTCACCTGAGATTGCAAAAATTTATGCAGCCATCGGTTGGGATCCAGTTGACCGTACCTACATCAAAGGGTATGAGCAACAGCCCATTCGATGGATTCGCGTGCATAACCTACCTGACTTTGCCTACTTCAATCACGCTCAGCACGTGACGGCAGGCAAGTTGGCTTGTCAGACGTGCCATGGCCCCGTTGAAGCCATGGAGATAGTATTCCAGTATTCAGAATTGACCATGGGGTGGTGCATCAATTGCCACCGTGAAACCAAGGTTAAAACGGACAATGGATTTTATGACGAAGCATCCTCGCATGGAGGTCAGTCAATCAATGAACGACTCGCAGCCCGTTTCCACGATGCATCCATTATGGTGGAAGACATTGGTGGTTTGGAGTGCGGTAAATGCCACTATTAATTCCACAACATGGCCAACAATAAAGTTTACTGGAAATCGGTTGATCAGCTTGCCCAGAGTGAGACTTCAACCACTTTTGCGCAGAATGAATTCGCAGAGAAGATTCCGACAACGGAATTCTTAGGTGACGATAACGTCATGGAATCTCAAACAAGTCGTCGTGACTTCTTGAAATACCTTGGATTCTCTACTGCTGCAGCAACCTTGGCAGCTTGTGAGCAGCCAATCATTGAAAGCATCCCTTACGTCATCAAGCCCGAGAGCTTGACGCCGGGCATGCCTTCCTATTACGCGAGCACGTATGTTGATGGTGAGGATTACGCCTCCATTTTGGTGAAAACCCGTGAGGGTCGCCCCATTAAGATTAATGCTGGTGATGATGTCCGATTCAATAACAGCACCAATGCAAGGGCTCAGGCTTCTGTGTTGTCATTGTATGATTCAGAGCGCCTTCGCAACCCACAAGTTGACGGTTCAGTTATCAGCTGGTCTGATGTGGAAGCAGATTTGATGAAGTCGATTGAGGTGTCATTAGCTTCAGGTAAGCAATTTGTTTTGTTGACAGGCAGCATTTTCAGTCAGTCTTTCAAATCGGTATTGGCAGCTCTGCGTGATCGATACAACAACTTCAGCCATGTGGAAATGGATGCCATTTCTTCATCGGAAGCTTTGGATACTTGGGAGATGTTGACGGGTCAGCGCGCTCTGCCATTGCTGGATATTTCTAGCACGGACCTGATTGTCTCTGTTGGTGACGACTTCCTTTCTGGCAATTCAGTCCAGCATATCGGAGCTGCTTACGCAAAACGCCGCAAGCCCGGAAAGGGCATGTTGCGTCATGTACAGGTTGAAAGCAATCTCAGTTTGACTGGGTCTAATGCAGACAAGCGCATCAAAATCAAGCCATCTGAACAAGGCGCAGTACTTGGTTACTTGGTCAATCGCACCACAGGATCTACAGGCGTGGCTTCTGAAGGCAACTTGTCTACTGCATTGAAAGCTCAACTGGATGACCTGGCAGCAGAGATGCGCGCCGCAGGCGCCAATTGCCTGACATTAGCGGGCAACAATGCAAAGGGCCATGCGCACCTTGCAGCCGCTATCAATAGCGAGTCCAATGCCATCACAATGAAGCCAAGCTACTTGCGTTCAGGCAGTGACGAAAAGATCAACAATTTGATGCAAGCAATGAAAGATGGCCATGTTGGCAGCTTGATCATTACTGGTTGCAATCCAGTGTACAGCCGTCCTGGCTTTGCTGATGCAATGAGCCAAGTGGATCACAGCCTTGCGCTTTGTGACCGCCTGGATGAAACCGCATCTCTGTGTTCCGTTGCGGCTCCAGTCCCTCACTACTTGGAGTCATGGGCAGATTACCAGCCCGTTTCTGGCGAATTGGCCATGTCACAACCGACCATTCAACCCTTATTTGACAGCAAGCCAGCCATTGAGGTTTTGGCTCATGCTGCAGGCATTTCATCTTCATCCAAGGAATTGTCAGAAGCCACTGTGGTTAACTCATATGGTTTAGGATGGTCGAAAACCATCCATGATGGTGGCGCAAACATCAAGGAAGGTCCTGCTTTGAATGCGGACTGGAGAAGCATGGTACATGATGGCGTTTCTGATGCTTCAAAATTTGCAAACTCTACGGCTTCAGGCGAGTGGGAATTAGCATTGTATGGCAACTCAGTTGGTGCTGGATTTCAATCCAACAACCCATGGTTGCATGAATTGCCAGATCCTGTGACCCGCGTATCTTGGGACAACTACCTCACTATGTCAGCGGCAGATGCAATGAAAGCAGGTTTGGTCAATGAAACCCAAAGCAATGGCGCCTTGAATGGCAGCATGGTGAATCTCACCTTGGGTGATGTGACCCTCAACAATGTGCCTGTCTTGATTCAACCGGGTCAAGCAGCGGGAAGTGTTGGTCTAGCTTATGGTTACGGCAGAACCCATGCGGGCCGCGTTGCCAATGACATGGGCATCAACGCCTATGATTTGAATTTGACCGCAGGTTTTGCAGCAGTCAGCATCACAGCCGTTGAGGGCGAGCATGAATTTGCCTCAGTCCAGCTTGGTCACACCATGATGGGTAGAAAAATCGTGAATGAAGTCACCTTGGCGGATTACATGAATGACGCCAGTGGCGAAAGCTGGAACGAGAAGATGACCTTTCACACATTGGATGGCGTCAAGTCAACCAATGAGGCAAGCCTCTGGACAAGCATGGATCATCAGACCATGAATATGTGGAACATGAGCATTGACCTGAACTCTTGTGTGGGTTGTGGTGCCTGTGTGGTGGCTTGCCACATTGAAAACAACGTACCAGTTGTAGGTAAAGAGGAAATCCGCAACCACCGTGACATGCATTGGTTGCGCATTGACCGTTACTACTCATCCGACATGGACAAGGAAGTTGCTACAGCTGAAGGTGTTGGCGGCATAGAAATGTACGCGAAGATGGAGGAGCCTTCATCAAGCCCGGAGGTGGTATTCCAGCCAGTGATGTGTCAGCATTGCAACAACGCTCCTTGTGAGACAGTTTGTCCTGTGGCAGCCACATCTCATAGCCGTGAAGGATTGAACCACATGGCTTACAACCGCTGCATTGGTACACGTTATTGCGCCAACAACTGCCCGTACAAAGTGCGTCGCTTCAATTGGTTCAACTACATTGCCAATGACAAATTTGCTGATGTTAACCCAGCCCAAGATGATCTTGGACGCATGGTATTGAATCCTGATGTCACGGTCCGATCAAGGGGTGTCATGGAGAAGTGTTCCATGTGCATTCAGCGCATCCAGTTTGGTAAATTGGAAGCAAAGAAAGAAGGTCGTCCAATCAAAGACGGTGAAGTCACCACAGCTTGTGCTCAAGCTTGTGAATCAGGAGCTATCATCTTTGGTGATGTCAATGACAGCAACAGTGCTGTCCTCGCAGCTAAAAAGGAGGCACGTGCTTACCACTTATTGGATGAAATTGGCACGCAGCCATCAGTATTCTATCAAACCAAAGTTCGCAACCGCGCATAATTCAGAAATAGGCAATCATGCATTACGAATCAGACATTAGGGAGCCACTGATTGGTGGAAACAAATCCTACCATGATATCACATTAGATGTGGTTCGCCCCATTGAAACTGCTGCGCCAAAGGCATGGTGGGTTGTTTTCAGCATCGCCTTGGTCATGTTCCTTTGGGGACTTGGTTGCATTGCCTATACCATCAGTGAGGGCATTGGTGTGTGGGGATTGAACAAGACTGTTGGGTGGGCATGGGACATCACCAACTTTGTTTGGTGGGTTGGCATTGGCCACGCGGGCACCTTGATTTCCGCGGTGTTGTTGCTGTTCCGTCAACGCTGGCGAATGGCCATCAACCGTTCAGCAGAGGCCATGACTATCTTCTCAGTGATTCAGGCGGGTCTCTTCCCCCTCATTCACATGGGACGTATTTGGAATGGTTACTGGGTCTTTCCTTTCCCTAACCAATTTGGTCCATTGTGGGTAAATTTCAACTCGCCGCTGCTGTGGGATGTGTTTGCTATTTCTACCTACTTGACCGTGTCATCCGTGTTCTGGTATGTGGGATTGATTCCTGACTTTGCAATGGTTCGTGACAGAGCCATCAACCCTGTTCAAAAGCACATCTATAAGATTCTCTCCTTTGGTTGGGGCGGTAAAGCCAAGCATTGGCAGCGATTTGAAGAAGTGTCTTTGGTCTTAGCTGGTCTGGCAACACCCTTGGTGCTGTCGGTACACACCATTGTATCTATGGATTTTGCTACCTCAGTCATTCCTGGTTGGCACACCACCATTTTCCCTCCCTACTTTGTGGCAGGTGCCATTTTCTCTGGATTTGCGATGGTTCAAACCTTGTTGTTGATCACCCGAAAAGTGTTCAGCTTGGAAGACTACATCCGAGTTCAGCACATCGAAATGATGAATATTGTCATCATGTTGACTGGCTCCATTGTGGGCGTTGCATACATCACTGAGTTGTTTATTGCATGGTATTCAGGTGTTGAATATGAGCAATACGCCTTCCTTAACCGAGCAACAGGTCCTTATTGGTGGGCTTATTGGTCGATGATGACTTGCAATGTGATATCGCCTCAGTTGATGTGGTCAAAAAAATTGCGTACCAATTTAATCTTCACGTTTGTGCTGTCCATTGTGGTCAACATAGGCATGTGGTTTGAGCGATTCGTAATCATTGTAACCTCACTGCATCGCGACTACTTACCATCTTCTTGGTCGATGTTCTCTCCGACCTTTGTGGACATTGGCATTTTCATTGGAACAATTGGATTCTTCTTTGTCCTCTTCTTGCTTTATGCACGCACTTTCCCAGTCATTGCTCAGGCGGAATTGAAGACCATTTTGAAGACTTCAGGTGAAGAACAGAAAAAACATCAAGACTAACATGGCACACACTGAATCTCCCGCACTTGTACGTGCCTTGTTCACTGACGACGATGTCGTTCTGAATGCGGTAAAGACACTACGAGACAAAGGGCACACTATTTCAGAGGTTTATTCACCTTTCCCAATCCATGGATTGGACAAGGCCCTTGGACTGAAGGAAACCCGTTTAGCCATTGCTGCCTTTTTGTATGGCGTGATTGGATTAACTGTCGCCATCACTTTGACATGGTACATGATGAACAGCAATTGGGCTCAGGACATTGGCGGTAAGCCATCGATGTCATGGGGAAAGAACATGCCTTCTTTTGTGCCAACCATGTTTGAATTGACGGTATTCTTTGCTGCCCACCTGATGGTATGGACTTATTTCATTCTCAATAAACTCTACCCAGGTGCAGAAGCCCAGAACCCGGACCCGCGCACAACCGATGACCATTTCATGATTGAAATGCCAGCTGGTAAAGGCGTTATCCCTGCATTGAAAGCCGCTGGTGCCATTGAAATCATTGAAGCCTAAATCATGAAAAAGACTGCCATTTTTTCCTTGGTCATCGCATCTGTTTTGATGTCATGTCGATCAGAGAAAGACCAACCAGGGTACACCTTCATGGATGACATGTACAGTTCACCTGCGCTTCGAACCTATGAGGCTACAGCAAACACCCCACAAGGAACCTCTGCCATGTTGCCTGTTGAAGGCACAATTTCACGTGGTCATGTTACTTATGACTTAGCTAACAGCACTGAGGGCTATGAGTCGTCAAAGACCAATAGCCATGTTCCTGCCAACTTTGCTGACATGGACCCCGCGGAAGGGAAGGCCCTTTACAACATCTTTTGCGCTAGCTGTCATGGCACGAAGGGAGATGGTGAAGGCATCTTGGTTCAGCGCGAGAAGATTCTTGGTATCCCCGGATATGACGAAGAGCGCTTACCAGAGATAACCCCCGGATCCATTTACCATGTCATAATGCATGGAAAAAATAACATGGGAAGTCATGCTTCTCAGTTGACCTATTCAGAGCGCTGGAAGATCATTTCCTACGTGATGCAACTTCGTGCCAACCAAAGCCCATCTGCATAATACCGTACCCATGTTTGAATTACCTAAGAAAATCAAAATGATTGCTGCCGCCCTGACCATTGTCGGTCTTGGCTTATTAGTTATTGGCTTCAACACTGATTACAGCCAGGCAAGTGAAGGTCATGATGACCATGCTGTGGCTCAAAACGATGATCATGCTGCGCTAAGTACGCATGACGCACATGCAGAAGTCACACATGAAGTGGAGGAAGGACATGCAGAAGCCAGCCATGCTGAGCAGGCAGTTGAATCCCATGACGACCATGGTGCAGCACGTCACGCTGAGAATCGGCCATGGGCTGGTTTGTTGGTGAACACTATTTTCTTTTTATCCATTGGATTGGGTGCCTTGTTTTTCTTGGCCATCCAGTATGCAGCACAGGTAGGTTGGTCTGTTGGCATCCTTCGTGTGATGGAGGCTATGGCTCTATGGTTAGGTATTCCGATGCTTGTCATGTTCTTCATCGGCATAGCAGGTAGCCTGCATTGGCATCATCTGTACCATTGGATGCTTGAGGGCATTGCAGATCCAGCAAGTGCGAACTATGACAAAATCATTGCTGGCAAAGTTGCTTGGCTGAATGCCCCATTTTTCCTTACGCGCACGGTCATTTATTTCATCATATGGGCTGGTGCAGCGTACCTGTTTCGCCGCAACAGCTTGAAAGAGGATGCCATGTCAAAAGGCAAAAACTTATTCTTTACCCAGCGCAAGTTGGCAGCTACTTTCCTGGTGCTTTATGCGGTCACTTCATCGACCAGCGCTTGGGACTTCATCATGTCAATTGATACCCATTGGTTCTCTACCATGTTTGGATGGTACACCTTTGCAGGCATGTTTGTGACGGCCTTGACGGTGATGAACTTGATTGTGATGTACCTGCGCCTTGGCGGCCATATGCCATGGGTGAATGCCAATCATCAGCATGACTTGGGTAAATTCATGTTTGCTTTCTCTGTGTTCTGGACCTACTTGTGGTTCTCACAGTACATGTTGATTTGGTACTCCAATATCCCTGAAGAAGTCACCTACTTCATGAACCGATTCAGTGCAGAATACAAGCCGATTTTTATTGGCATGGTTGCCTTGAACTTCCTGTTGCCAATTCTTGTGTTGATGTCTCGTGACTCAAAACGCATCTTCGGCTTTTTATCATTGGCCTCAGTCTTTATTCTTGCCGGCCACTGGATGGATCACTTCATCATGGTTATGCCAGGCACTGTAGGCTACGAATTCGGCTTTGGCTACCCTGAACTTGGCGGCTTGCTCTTTTATCTAGGCCTCTTTGTCTTGGTGGTTGGTCATTTCTTGGGCAAAGCCCCATTGGCCATGAAGAACCATCCCATGGTAAAGGAATCCAAACACTTTCACCAATAATCCGCACTGAATCATGACCGGTCTATTGACAGCACTTATTATCATCCTTGCAGTACTCACCGTACTGCAGATTATCCGCATTTATGAATTGTCGGGTGATCTCAACAAGGAAGAATCCTATTTGACAACCCATGAGGACAACAATCGTCAGGGTCTCTATTTACTTCTCTTTGGCATTGCCATTGTCGGATCATTGATCTGGATGATGGTGGCTTGGAATGAGATCCTATTGCCTCAATCTGCTTCTGAGCACGGTGTTGAAACCGATGCTTTGATGAGCATTTCTATGGGTTTGATTCTTGTCGTTTATTTCATCATGACGCCTATTTTATTCTGGTTTTCCTTCAAGTACAGAGGATTGAAAGGCACCAAGGCAACTTACTATGAGCACAACAACAAGCTTGAGTTGATTTGGACATCTGTTCCAACGGTAGTTTTGGCCGTTTTGATCATCTACGGTCTCACGGTATGGTCCAATACCATGACCCCAGAGAATGAAGAAGACCCTATGCGTATTGAAGTCTACGCGCAGCAGTACAAATGGACGGCTCGCTACGCTGGCTCAGACAACAACCTTGGTTATGCCAATGTGCGATTGATTGAAGGCGCGAATGTTCTTGGACTGGATTTGGAGGACATCAACAGTCAGGATGATTTTTCGCCAATGGAAATTCACCTCCCTGTTGGTCAACCCATTTTGTTCACCTTCCGAAGTCAGGATGTGATTCATTCGGCGTACTTCCCTCATTTCCGCGCACAGATGAACTGTGTGCCTGGCATGACCACACGCTTTCAATTCACGCCAACCATCACCACTGCTGACATGCGCAAGGACCCTGATGTGATTGGCAAGGTTGAGCGCATCAACGCCATCCGCGCAGAGGCCGGCAATGAGCCGTATGAATATGACTATTTACTGCTTTGCAACAAGATTTGCGGCGCTGCACACTACAACATGCAAATGAATGTCATTGTGGAAACACGAGCTGAATATGATGCATGGGTGCTCGAACAGCAATCCATCAGTCAAACATTAGCAGCTAACAACTAAGCTATTATTATGTCAGATCACGACACACACCACAAGGAGAATTTCTGGACGAAGTACGTCTTCTCCATGGACCATAAAATGATTGCCAAACAGTTTTTGGTGACAGGTATTTTCATGGGCGTAGCAGGGGGCTTGATGTCCATGTTGTTCCGCTTGCAATTGTCATGGCCTGATGACAAGTTTGGCATTTTGTCATCCTTGCTAGGTAAATGGGCCCCTGAAGGGCAAATGGATCCCAATATGTACTTAGGATTGGTGACCATGCACGGCACCATCATGGTTTTCTTTGTTCTGACTGCAGGACTGAGTGGTACATTCTCCAACCTGTTGATTCCATTGCAGATTGGTGCACGCGACATGGCTTCTGGCTTTTTGAATATGCTGTCCTACTGGTTCTTTGCTGTGTCTTCCGTCATCATGCTTTCCTCACTCTTCGTTGAGATGGGGCCTGCTGCTGCTGGTTGGACGATTTACCCTCCATTGAGTGCAGTGCCAACGGCAATGCCTGGTTCAGGAATGGGCATGACCTTGTGGTTGGTGTCCATGTCTTTGTTCATTGTTGGCTCATTGCTAGGTTCTTTGAATTACATCGTGACCATCATCAACTTGCGAACCAAGGGCATGAGCATGACACGCTTGCCATTGACCATCTGGACATTCTTTTTGACGGCCGTCCTTGGTGTCTTGTCATTCCCTGTATTATTTAGCGCAGCCTTGCTGTTGATTTTTGATCGGTCCTTTGGTACGAGCTTCTTCTTGTCAGACATCATGATCGCTGGTGAATTGCTAAACAATCAGGGTGGCAGTCCCATTCTGTTTGAGCACCTGTTCTGGTTCCTTGGCCATCCTGAGGTTTACATCATTATTTTGCCTGCTTTAGGTATCACATCTGAAGTGATATCAACCAATTCACGCAAGCCCATCTTTGGCTACCGTGCCATGATTGGCTCCATTATAGCGATTGCCTTCTTGTCATTCATTGTGTGGGGACACCACATGTTCATGACGGGCATGAACCCCTTCCTTGGATCAGTCTTCACATTCACCACGTTGCTGATTGCCATCCCCTCTGCGGTGAAGGCCTTCAACTACATGACCACCTTGTGGAAGGGCAATTTGCAATTCACACCTGCCATGCTCTTCTCTATTGGGTTGGTATCCACCTTTGTAGCAGGTGGACTGACAGGTATCATTCTTGGCGATAGTGCACTGGACATCAATGTCCATGACACAGCATTTGTTGTTGCTCACTTCCACATTGTGATGGGCTTGTCCGCCATATTTGGCATGTTTGCGGGTGTTTACCACTGGTACCCACGCATGTACGGTCGCATGATGAACAAGCGCATGGGTTACTTGCATTTCTGGGTCACCTTCATTTCAGCTTATGGCGTGTTCTTCCCCATGCACTTCTTGGGGTTGGCTGGTTTGCCCCGTCGCTATTTCAGCAACGCAGAATTTCCCATTTTCGACGAATTGCAGGACATCAATTTGATCATGACGGTCTTCGCTTTGATTGGCGGCATTGTGCAATTGGTATTCCTGTTCAACTTCTTCTACAGCATGTGGCGTGGTGCGAAAGCCCCACAAAACCCTTGGAAGGCCAACACCTTGGAATGGACAGCTCCGGTGGCGCACATCCACGGCAACTGGCCTGGTGAGATTCCTGAGGTTCACCGCTGGCCTTATGACTACAGCAAGCCTGGTCATGATGAGGACTTTGTCCCCCAGAATGTCCCCATGAAAGATGGTGAAGTTGGTCATTCATGATGGCAAGACAACAAGCAATAAACCCGATGCGTGCATCGGGTTTTTTTTTGATGCCTACATCAGCTTCCATGCATAACTTGTGGTCATGACACGATTCCTCTCAGGCGACAATGATGATCTCGAAACGGAAGTTGAGTTGAAACTCAGACCGGCTTCTTTTGATGACTTTGCCGGCCAGGAAAAAATCCTTGAAAATCTGAAAGTTTTTGTGGAAGCGGCCATCGCGCGTGAGGATGCCTTGGATCATGTCCTCTTGCATGGCCCTCCGGGTCTTGGCAAAACGACCCTTGCGCACATCATTGCCAACGAGATGCATGCAAACATTCGACTCACCTCTGGACCTGTTCTGGATAAGCCTGGCGATTTGGCTGGTTTGCTGACAAGCTTGGAAGATGGTGATGTGCTCTTCATTGACGAGATCCATCGACTCAGCCCCGTGGTTGAGGAGTACCTGTATTCTGCCATGGAAGATTTCAGCATTGACATTGTTTTGGAAACGGGGCCCAGTGCCCGGTCGGTTCAAATTCAACTCAAACCCTTCACCCTGATTGGCGCCACCACACGGTCGGGATTGTTGACATCCCCCTTGCGAGCCAGGTTTGGCATTTCATCTCGCCTGCAATACTACAGCCATGAGCTGCTCTCAACCATTGTTGAACGCTCAGCAGGCATACTGAATGTGCCAATTGAAGCCGATGCCTGTGTGGAGGTCTCAAGACGAAGCAGAGGCACCCCCCGGATTGCCAATGCCTTGTTGCGTCGCTTGCGTGACTTTGCTCAAGTCAAAGGAACAGGTGTTGTGGATATGGCCATTGCCAAATTTGGCATGGAATCCCTTGATGTAGACGCCTCTGGTTTGGATGAAATGGACAACAAGATTTTGTCTGCGATCATCGATAAATTCAAAGGGGGTCCTGTCGGTCTTGGTACCCTGGCAATAGCTGTGAGCGAACAAGCAGAGACCATTGAAGAGGTGTATGAACCCTACTTGATCCAGGAAGGGTACTTAGCAAGAACCCCAAGGGGCCGTGTTGCCATGGATAAATCCTTCAAACACCTTGGTCGGAAGTTGCCGGGCAATACGGGGCTATTCAATGATCAATGAGTTCTGCTACTGAGATTCTGAAGGCACATGCGAACCGATTGGGCTTCATGGCCTGCCGGGTGGCAAAGGCTGAGTTTCTTGAAGAAGAAGCACCGCGTTTGGATGCATGGCTAGGGAATGGCTACCAGGGGTCCATGGCTTACATGAACAACCACCATGACAAGCGACTGGATCCACGCTTGCTGGTTCCTGGCGCCAAGTCTGTCATCACCTTGGCCTACAATTACTTTCCCGAAAAGGATGAGGCAGAGGATGGCCATCCCAAGATGGCGAAATACGCTTATGGCAAGGATTACCATCGGGTCGTCAAGGACAAGCTCTTTGAACTCATGCATTTGCTGCAGGCTGATTTAGGCCAAATTGGCGGACGGTGTTTTGTGGATTCCGCCCCTGTGATGGAGCGGGCATGGGCCAAGCGTTCGGGCCTTGGATGGGTTGGAAAGCATGGCCTGATTCTGCGCAAGGGAGAGGGGTCATTTTTCTTTCTTGCAGAGTTGATTGTGGACATGGCATTCACGGTGGATCAGCCAGTGATGGACCATTGCGGAACCTGCACCAAGTGCATCGATGCCTGCCCCACGCAGGCGATCATCGCACCTGAAGTTGTGGATGCCAACAAGTGCATTTCCCATTTAACCATTGAACTCAAAGGCGCCATGGATGATGCCTTTCAGGGTCAGTTGAAGGATTGGGTGTTTGGCTGTGACATTTGCCAGGATGTCTGTCCTTGGAATCGCCACAGCAAGCCCCATGAGGAGCCTGATTTCATGCCGGGTAAATGGACGGAAATGGACTTGAAGGACTGGACATCGATGAGCAAAGAGGCCTTTGACAGGGTTTTTGATCAGCACCCTTTAAAGCGCACGGGCTATGATG
>Ga0308019_10000451_pt1 | contig 25686 bp, 25 predicted proteins | sample Neamet284_FD_203135 | JGI IMG/M metagenome (GOLD analysis project Ga0308019, IMG submission 203135) | Marine microbial communities from water near the shore, Antarctic Ocean - #284 | ecosystem: Environmental > Aquatic > Marine > Unclassified | place: Southern Ocean | collected 2014-10-01 | reverse complement strand
CAAAATCTTCTGCATTTTTAAGGTGTGCATACTTGGTTTTCAATTGCTCTTGGTTATGTTCCTCATCTCGCTCTCTTTGTGTTATTATCTTCTCAAAATATCCAATATCACAAGTGCAAGGTTTATCTTCATCATCATTTATGCCACACGGACTTGTTCGGCAAGATTTACACCATACCGCTTTTCCTTCGGGTGAAATTTCATCATTACCAATAAAAATACCTGTTTCACCACAAAATCCGCAGACATGAGAATCTTCCGCATTGTAGTATTTAGTTTTTTTATCCGCAGAAACAGGCTGATAACAATGGGTGCATTCAAAACCTTCGTAAATGTGGCGTTTCCTATATCCATCAATATCAACGACACCACAATGAGGACAACCCATTTTCTTTATATGTGCTTTACTTCTCGGAAAGCAATCTTTAGCGTTTGCATGAAAAGAAGCACTACTTTGATATGCCCTATGGCTAATTTGAGGTATGCCCGTTTTAATTTTTTCTCCACACAATTGACATTTAGCCTTTCCATTACCTAATTGAATAAAATTTCTTGACATCTTCACTCACCATCTTCGTCTTTTTCTTCATATTTCCCACAAACGGCATCAAAAGCCTCTTTATGTTCTAAGTCGCCGGAGTTTGCGGTGATTGCGCTATGTCCTACCGAAGCGGCAGTAACTAAACCAAATGGTGCTAATTGATAATACCATTCAATATCTAATTTGGCAAAACGATTGATAGCAAAAAGTAATCCCGATGCGAGGCCACCCGCAATCATACCCTTAGAAACAGAAAGGTTGAGATTTGTCTTGTGTTGTTCAGCAAGATAGGAGCGAAACCCCTTTGAACAAGCAGAACGAACCGACATAGTTAATCATTGTCATTCTCGTTATCTAAAGAATACCTTCAAAGAAGATGTCCTTCTGCGCCGAATGTGCGACCTGCGTTGATTCCAATTTGTCGGTGACGGCTTGGAGTCAAGCCACCGAAGTCGGATGAACTGACAGGTGGTGCAACATACTCGGATTCCAAACGCATACCGTTTGAAGGCGGGATTAGATGTGTTAAATTCATTTGCTTAGGAGTGTTTGCTCTTGGGAGGATAGGTGATTCACGAATAGAAACACGCTTGATACTCGGTTGAACCTTAACTGACGGTGCGGAAAAGAGTTTTCGTGGGTTTGGTGGGCGACTCATGGAAGCACGATTGACTTCGTGAGCAGGGTTTCCACCAAAGGTTTCAGTAACACTGTGAATTAGGGTATTAGGAACAAGATTTTCGGGTCGCATTCTGTTCAAGTGAGATACATTCATACTTGGGCCACTACCATAGACTTCCATAGTGTGCGATGGGCGCATATATTGTGATTCGGGGCTGATACCTTGACCGCCACGAAGGTTATAATTACCAAGATTGGTTGAAGCATCATTCCCCATAGGAATACTAAATTCTGCAAACTTAATTTCCGGCATAGCAGGACGATGTGTATTAGAAACAATACCTTGTCCATATCCTTGACCCATTACTGCATCTGCCATACTAATTTGATTTCCGGCAGGGATATTGTAAGAAGGTGCTTTAGGCATCTGTGGCGGTGCAGGTAGCGGTGAATTAGGTGCAAGACCTTGATTCATAGCATTGAACGCAGGGAGTGTGTCTGCCGCAAGGTTGATAGACGGAAATTGCGTCATCTTTGGAGATGGTGGGAGGTCGGGAAGAACTGTTTGTCCACTAATTGTGCGAGCCATGTATATTCATTCTCCCTTCTGTTATCTAAAGACTCACTTCATTTTACTGTAAGCAATTCCACCAACTACAACAACGGCGGTAGGGACAAGCCATTTCCAATTACGAGAAACAAGTGCTTTTGCCCTGTCATAAATAGATGCGTCACCTTCTGCACTTTTTACTTCTTCGGAATCATCATCGGATGGTTGGTAGTTAGGGGCTGAATCTGCACCGCCACCACCGCCGTCAAAATTAACTTGAGGTGGTTGTCCCATTACATCTTCCTCATCAGTAGGAAGGCTTTGAGCCATGAGTGGCCCTGTAAGTCCTGCAACAATTTCTGTCCCAAGTGGGTCTGCCATAAGGTTCGCCATATTTGGCGTGTCACCGATATTACCGAAAACATTACCTGTTTCGGTTTTCAAATCACGGCCAATTGGGGAGTCATCGGGTAGCATATCTTTCACTTCTTTTTCTCGTTATCTAAAGGCTTTCATTGAATCCTAAAGGGAAGTCCATCGGGATAATTGATAAACATACACAACCGATTTCCATAACTTTTTGTAGGAGAAACCACTGAAAAGGTAGTAGGCATGATATTATCACGCAAGAAAGGAACTGCATGAAGGGTTGATTTTGAACCCCAATAATCAGTAGGTTTGTCATTGAATCCCATAGCCTTGTTTTTGAAATATCCTCCAAAAGCATCACGCTTAGGATGGTAAGGGCTATATGAATCCCATTGGGCATTCAAAGGGTGAGAATTGGGATATTTAGCCCCATCTTTACAAGATACGATACCATACAATATGTCCTTTGAGTGTCCCATTTTACCAAAGTGAAGTGTGACTTTATCTGCACCCCGTTTTGTTGCATCCGAAGGCTTTTTCATAATCTTATTGCCACCATTTGACATTGATAGGGTTTTTATATCCTTCATTTCAGCCCAATGTGAAAAAGTCCAATTATTCATCTTTACGGCAAAATAAATATCAATTTCCAACACTTCATTCACATTATTATTTGAATTTAGAACCTTGTAAGCACTTGAACCATCCCTCTTCATAACAGGCTTGCATACATAACTCCATAAATGGTTTGCATTGAATAATTTGTGAAATAATAATTGACGCTTGTGATTGGTAAGGGATAAAAATTTGGCATCGGATAAACATAATGATTTTTCCGAGACACCTAACTCCCTCAACATATCATCAAAGATATGTTTATCATTATGGAATACTATCGTCCCCTTGTCCATACACTAAACAATAGTCCGAAGGGGTATTTAATTGCTTATACCTTTTGAGACAACATAAAATCCACCGGCAAGGACAGAAATCATAGCAATTCCAATTAACGGCGAGTTAAATGGTGATTTTGTCTCATCAGCAAACTTCTCGGTTACTTTTTCATCAACTTCTATGGTGTGCCTTTCGGAAGGTGAAACATACTGCAATTCGGGAAAATCATTTTCAACATCAACGGATGCAAGACCTCTCAAAGAATCCTGTGGAGCATGAGTAGGCATCAAATCCAACGCATCCACCTCCATACCATTCACATCTTGATTCCATTCACCAACAGGTGCGAGGGTTCTTGACGGTTCGGGGGTAAATGATGATTCCGAAGCATAAGTAGCGGGTTTCATCTCAATGTTGTTTCCGGTGTGAGTGACCTTTCTATTCTCACGAATTTTGGAGGCTCTAAAGAAACCTTCATCTCGGAAATAAGATGGGGAGTAGCAGACTACCTCTCCTTGTTGAGCCGCCGAAATACCTCCAAGAACTTTCTTTACTTCTCCCTTATCTGTTCCGAAACCCATTTGGTCTTCAATTGCTTTCAAATCACGATGATTGATAAGATTGTGAATCATGTAAATAGAACATTGTGACAATGCCTCTTTTGATACCGATGCAGGTCGCTGTGAGATGAGACAGACACCATAACCATTCTGCCTACCTAACTTACAAAGGCGCACGATACCGTCAAAGGAAACAGGCTTTCCTTGCTGTGGAACAAAATCTTGACATTCTTCAAAAATTGTCATAATCCCTTTTCCGAGTTTTGCTTGGAGTAAATCATCACAGTATTCGGCAACGACTTGTTGTTGCTTGTCAAGTGTCAAATCGGAAATATCAATGACGAAGGAAGTAGGCTCTTTTTTCAACCTGTCTATCATTCCCTTGATATTAAGGGTTTCTCCGCCTTTAGGATGGAGTTCCTCAACATTTGGTAACTGCGATAGACCGCCATGTGCGCCAAGTGCATCAAAACAAACGAATTGAAGACCTACACGGTTGATTTCTTCCATGATTAGTCCCCCTGTCCACGACTTTCCACTTCCGGTTATCCCTGTCAAGAAAACCTTCTCTCGCACGAAGTCAAGTGGGAAATTCAAATCGGCAGGTTGCCCTAACTCGGTTGATGCTAAAACAATTTCATCCTTCTTGGTAGGGTCGGCAGGTTCGGCATCCCAAGAGTCCATAGATACCATTTATCCCTCTTGTTATCTAAATCCTCGTTAAATACGAGGGCAAGGTTTCAATGTAGTATTCAGCCCTGCATTGACTTGAGCCATTTGCACTAATGCGCCACCGAACTCCAACATATCGCCATTTTCATCAATTTGAAGATAGAAATCAAGGCAACAACCTTCCATATTTTGTTTATAATGTTCACTAAGAGCATCCCTAATGTTTTGAGCAAATAATTCCATCTGTGGTTTATTATAAGGTGAGCCAAGAACGACATAGAACACCGGCCCCATCTTCCTTAAATCTTCATCATTATAGGCTAATGTTGTATTGAATAATTCCCCTTTTGCTCCACTTAGAGAACCACAGTTTCCACCATCCATAATTATTACTGTCACTGATTGGTCAAATTCATAACCTTGTAAGTCGGATGCCACCTTATTTATTCCCGATTTCATGGTTGTTGAATTGTGGGGTCGGAAGGGTGAATCTTGACCCGGAACTAAATCAAGGAAATAATCAATCGCCCCTTTGTGGTCTTTAGATGGCTCATTTTTTACGGAAACATTTTCATTTTTTGAACCATTTGGGTATATGGAATATCCCGCACCTGCGAATCCCCATACTGAAAATGAATCCTTAGCAATTTCGGCTTGAGCAATCATCAATGCTGTGCAAATCTGTGCAAGATGATAACCGCCAAGTGGGAAACCCTGTGGCGAAATACCATACATAGAAACACTATTACTATCATTATCCCCACCGCCACTCATAGAACCCGAACAATCCACAAGAATGTTTAGGTGTGTAGCCAATCCTTTTTTACCCTCAACAGTGGGTCGCATGGTTCTTTGAAGGGTTTGACCTATAATTGGGTCGGGAACGGCTGATGTGTAAAGCAATTCGGAAATCGGGTCTGTTAAAATATCCCACTCTTTCCTACCTGTCGGTTGTTGAGGATAACGCTTAGACGGTGGACTACGAAGTAATAAAGGTGCAATATCCTCATACATGGCCCTTAATGGATTCGGCATATCTTGTTTTTGTTGCGTATTGATAACATATTCTTCCGACTCAAAGAAAATGAATGGGTTATCATCATATCGTTCTCCACCACCAAATGTTCCCATAATAATCAACCAATCCTAATGTTTAAGTCGGGGTTTTCCAACATCTTTTTACCATCGTGTTTTTGACTCGCAACCAATCCCCAAGCCGTAGGAACCGGATTACCCTTTGAATCAACGGTTGGATATGAGTTTTCAAAGGCGATTTCCTTACTCAATACCTCTTGTGAAAAATCGTTAATGGCCTTTCCATTTTCATCACATTCACCAAGAGATTTACGCCAATTGATAATCCCACCTGCTTCAACAATAGCACGACAAGTTCGGCATTCATAAACACTATAAATCAAACCTATATCTTCATCAACGGTGGATGCAATTTTTTCTATTGTGTGATATTGCGGGGCATTATCAACATAAATAGCAAGTGCTTGATTACATTTAATCCAATCCATAATCATCTGTGTTTCGGTATTTAGACCTACATATTCATCAAAATATGTATCGGGTAAGGCATTAGCGGCATATTCGGGAATTTGCGACCAACGAGGGTATTCTCGTATTGTTTTAAGAGTTTTCCCATCCTTGCGGAAAGATTTACATGGCGGTGAATCATCAATCCACTTAGAAATTTTTGAGTCAAAGTATGCTTTTCGGGAACGACCTTCGCAAACATCATAAGTAAATCCTATGTTGGTATAACCGTCTGTATTTTTTTTGTCATCTTCCTCTTTCTGCTTCTTTTGAAGTTCAATTAGTTCCTCATTAGCCTCATTTATTGCCTGTTGTTCAGCCGCTTCACCGCCAACATCATTTGGACAACTGTTTTCACCCGACGCTATGGTTGATATTTGGGCTTCATTAGGGATGGGGCGCAAACTCATTTTTTGAGCGAGAGGTAAAAGTAATTTGAATGAATTAGAAACAGGAGATTCCAAATAAAGATTATACACAGGGGCTTTTTTATAAGTTCCACCACTTGCAGTTCCCGCCTCCAATGGTTGAGCATTCATAATTCTCATCGGGTGTGGTCGGTAGTATTTGTTAGGAACTTCATGTAATGATGGAAAATTTGTTTCTTGACAGTCGGGACATTCATCCAATGGGTCATTATAATAATTGGATAGTGGGAATGTCCGTTGTGGGTGTTCATTACCACCACCGTAACCTATTTTGCCACCCTCACATTGAACAAAGTTTTGTTTTGAAATTGCATAATTTAATTCCGAAAGCGGATATTTGACTTCTTTTTTAATGTCCGTAGCACCATACCCATAAGTAAAGATGACTGATGGAACATACTTCTTAATGTCATCCCAAGTGTCCACAACCCTCCCATTTGGGACTTGTTTGTGAACATATTCATAACCCACTAATTTCGCACTTGTTGTAAGAATATCTCTTGGATTGGTGGGATTGCGAATTTGAAAATTTACAGAATTACTTTGGTCTAAAAAAGATTGAGGGATATTTTGGTCGGCGGTATATTCACGAATAAAATGGGTAGCAAAAGATTCTTCACCACAACCCACTTGTGACATATCGGTTGAATTACAATTACTTGAACGACATTCATTATATTTCCCCGCCACTGTAAGATGACATTTATTACAAGTCGTAACATCATTACAACGATACCGAACTACGAATTGATACCTACCTTTTTCATCAGCATTTCCTACATTCCATTTGGCAGGTTTAACCGAAGATAACCACTCAAGGGCCGAAGCATAATGCCCCGCATCCACCGTTTCCCACATCCAAATTGCATCCCGTCTGCGACAATGAGGGCATACATGAATACCCGATGAATATGATTCTGCAAGTGTCACTTGTTGATAACCTTTGACAAATTTTCGCATTTTATTGACTATATTGACGATGTTGCCCTTATAATGGCTCACTTGTCGGTCTTTATCCACCTGTTCAACTTTAGAAGGTTGCCCCTCTTTTCCAATAAACATAAGGTTGAAAATATCCTTGAGCAAAGCCTTGCCCTTAGATGAATTGAATGGATTGTCTTCATACACCATCATTTAGACCTCATTACATCATTCATTTCGTCGGCAATATCTTCCAAAAATTGCTCACCCGTTTGTCTAACCATGGGCTTACTACCATAAGGAATTAAGGTTGAATATGCCATAGCCCACTCAAAAGCAAACATTTGTATCAATAAATAACGCCATGTCCCTTCTTGTGCAATTTGCGCTTCTGTTTCTGCCTTTGGCCGATATTTCCACCAAATTTCCCAAATTGATACCGCTACATTTCCACATTGAGGACAAGCAGTTTGACAATACCGAGCAGAAGTCCATTGGCCGTTAATCTTGTATTCTTTAATCGGCTCAAATGTTGGGCTATCTATGCGACCATCAAATGTTTTCGTGGACTCCACCGTATATCGGCTACCCTTTTTAAGTGAACCATCGCTTTTTAACATCTTGACCTTTTTCCAATTATCACCCATATTTTCAGCCACACAATAATTGATTGGAGGATAGTATTGCTCACCCCTTCCATGTCCCGTATGTTTTTGATAAAATGGAGTCAAAGCAGTAGCCACATATTTGTCATCTTTTGAAGAATTATCATATTGACCCGGCAATCCGCCTTGTGGTGTGTAACGATTATTGGTAAGTTTATTTTCTTTGAGCATTTTATCGTGGGCATTGAATCCTACTTCCGATGAACACCTGCGAACAAATTGACCTGCTTGCCAACCCTCCAACATTTGTTTTTTAACACTCGCTTTTTCTGTTTCTTGAAGAACCGCCGTTCCTGTAATGACTGTCCAATTAACAAGAATATCGGAAATACAATTCATCCACTTACCCCTTTGGTATGCTTCAACAGGCAACTCTTTAGCACCCTCCATCCAATACTTTGAATCCTTTCCCGGATGAGCAACAATGTGTCCGAATTCGTGACCTAAAACAAAGAAAGGGGCTGAATCTCGGTATTGAAGTGGAACTTTGTGATAATTGGCTAAAATACACAACATCATTTGGTCTTTTCCAACCTCAATCCGCACCATGTCAGTAGCACCACCATGTTCTTCCGTTCCGAGAATTAAAGGAATGTTTTCTTCCCCGTATAATCTTTGTAATTGACGATAGGCATTACGCATATTTTCGGGGGCGTGAGCCTCTTGCAGAATGTCCACCATAGATAATCATTGACCTAACGACTATTTGAAGGCTTCTATCAAACGGTTTTGTTACTAATACTTGATAACATCAATTGTTGATAATAACGATAATCATTAGTAGTCATGTTGCCTATATCTTGATACATATATTCTTTCCATTCGGGGACAGTTCCGGTATATCGCTTACAATTGTATGTTCCATCATCCTCAAAAGGTAAAATTTCCCAATCAGTAGGATTGTCATCATTGTCTAATTTTATAGTGCCATCCGATTTTAGCACAGGACGCATAGAGGCAGAAGTTACACCTGCAAAGAGGGAAACAATAGCGGAAGTTCCGGCGGTCTTGTTAGAACCTTGAATACAGCGAAGACTCAACCACAAACGCAATTCATCGTCACCGCCAATATCTCTAACTCGCCCATCAACCATCGTGACCTTCATAGAATCCGTCACCGAATCACCAACATGGGATAATCGGAAACAAGCATTGAAACCATCATTCATATAAGAATTTGATTCCGCCGTATTAGTAGCACTATTTGAAATCCATTCACTCAAAAGTTTAGTAGCCTTGTCTTTGAAACCATCCATGTCGGAATACTTGTCCACAACACCGTATTTGCTACCACCTAATTGACCTATGTGAACTCCATTAGTAGTGGTTTCTTTCAAGGTATCAAGCAACATCTCCATTTTATTATCAAATGTGCTATTATCAGCATTTTCACCCTTAATCGGAATCACATAAGATGCAGACAATGAAACATTTTGGTTGGCTTCCAAATCAGCACCTTTCACGGCTAACAAGTCGTCCCCTATTGAACCCAATTTAGCAACCGCCGACTTCATATTTGTTCCATTCGTAATCATGCGACCCCATGCACCCATAGCATCACCATAACAATTCCATGGGAATTGGTCGGCTCTTGAACTGCCTCTTGGTGTTGTTTTTTTCTCAAAGGAAGCATAGGTTTGTGCGCCCACCATGTATTCTGCGCCTTGTGTTGGGGCTACTGCCATAAAGTTTGAAACAATGTTTATGTTTGTTGATTGAATTCCTTTTCCACAAATAGACTCAATCTTAGAATCAACAAGTGAAAGTAATTTATTTTTATCATCCGAAAACAAGAATGACTCACCCGCAATATCTCCACGAACCTTCATATATTGAGCCACCGATGTATCACCAAGCAACTGTGATATTTGAATACTTTTGGAGGTGTCCTTTGTCCCCTTCTCGGAAGCAGGTCTTTGAATTCGTTCTTGATAACTACTGTATAATGTTTTATATTCTTTTGAGCGTCTTTTATTATCAGCAATCATAGTTCCAATAGACCAATGAACCGGAGTAATGCCCGTTCCACCTGTCCGAACTTGTTCCTTTAGTGGCAATAATACCTTGTCTTCATACTTCCAATAGGCATCTGTTGAACTCATAAATGTATTACAATTCATCAAATATGAATCCCAAAGGTCTAACAACGAAGGCGTTCCTGCGGGATTATTCCCCATAATAGAGTCAGTATTGCGAAGAACATAACCATTCATCATAATTTCTCTAACGAAATCTTGTTCATTAGCAACCGTCATTCCTTCACGCTCAATACCAATGTCTCTTCCTTTAGGGTCTTCTCCTTCTCTTGCAGGGCCGAGTCGGTGTCCAAGACAGTAAGGCATAGCATCAATCACTTCTTGGCGTGTTACATGGTCTTTTCCACGAAGGAATGCCATAGCCCTTGTCATCTTAATCAATGAATTGCTGAAACGGAAACCAAGCATACGAGTAATGAGAACAGGTGCTTGTATCTCTCCGCCCGCTTGATATGCTTCAAGCCACTCGGCGTGTTGTGACTCAAATTGAGAATTCGTTGTAGTGGAAATGTCTGCAAGCGGTGATGTGAAAACGAGTGCATCATCCAAATATGTGTGAACTGCATTCATAACATCTGTTTCCTTTCTTTGCACCATGTATCGTTGAGTAAAGAGAACTGATAGCATTGAAATATCAAGAAGTGCGCCCGTAGTTTCAACTGATGCTCCCGAAGCATTGAACGGTAATTTAGTGACGGTGGCCCAAGTATCACTTAGATTCTTGAATCGCATTGGTTTAACGAAGCCACTATCTCCACTGTTTATGAACATACCTTGCATCAATTGGAATTCGGGACGAGAACCTTTGGAGGATTTGCCACCGTATCGCTCAACAAGTGTGTTAAAACGACCACCAAGACTCAATGTTCCGAAATACAATTCCATATCAATTCTGTCCACAAACGCCAAATCGTTTCCTTTTTGGTGAGGGTTGGTGTCCATCCATGCAATAAAACTTGGAGATTTGAAGGTTTGACCACGATATTCAACAGTCTTTTCTGCAATCAAACCAAGAATAGCGTCTTCCACACCCGAACCACTTCTATTTGCTTCGTTGAAAAACTTAATAGGTTGTGTAACTACCTTTCTTGGGGTTGGGTCAAACTGATATGCGGCAACTTCTTTTTCTTCGCCACCGATTATTTGCTTATCAGTAATTTGACGAATTTCAATACCATAGAGGATTTCTTCTGCCCGCTTATCGTAATCTATCTTAGCAACACCACATTCATTCAACATCTCATCGGAAATAAGGCCCATGCCACTTGAACCACCGTCAAGTCGCTTATCATAGAAAGAGTTCATAAGGAAGTTACGGAAATTATAACCTTCGTTTCCTCCTGCATCGGTGTAAAGTGGTGTGTTAAGGTAAATGGCAAATCCACCTTTATTAGAAATTGAAGAGGGAAGTTTGCTACCTCCGAAAAGTGGTTCCAAATCACTAATCTTGACAGGTTGTGCCTTGAGTAAATCTTTATCATCCGGTATTTCTAAGAGCAATTTAGCGAAATCTTCTGCATCCATCGGTTTCTTTTCATAGCCCGAATCGGAAGTTCTTTGAAGGAAACTGAAATCATAAAGATAAGAACCCGAAAGTGAATCTTTTGAACTCCACTCACTGAATCTCCAATTGTCCCACAATGAATAAGTCTTTTGCATATTCTTGTCGCCGTAATTCACATTGTAATCTTGACCGGCAGGGAATAAGATGTAATCTCCCTTTTTAGCAGTTAGTGATTCGTCTTTGAGGTATCTTTTACCGACATTGTAACCATAAGAGTTGGCTAATAATGTTGCGGCGGAGTTAATAACAGTAGTTTTACCCGTTCCCGGAATACCTGTCAAACGGCAAGTGGAATCTTCCATCAACCAAGCACAGAAAAATGCTTCCAATTGTTCGGGGTCATCAAAACCGAATACCCTTGAGAGTGAATCGGAATGCTTTCTTATTTCACGAAGTTGCTCAACCATAGTTTCACGGTTGCCCTTACTTTGTTCTTCTGCCAAAAGATTATTAAATTGATTCGCTATTGCATTACCCATATTTGCAGGAGTAAATGAAGTGTAATCACCCTCACCATCAATAGGCCCAAAATTAGAACCCTTAATGACACCGGAGACTTGCATCTCTTCGCCCGTTTCGCCAATAATACGGATTGGTGAGTTCACATTCTTTCCATTGATAACTTTGAAGGTTCCCATTTTAGAATCTGCGATTTTAACTCCATCTCTAAGACCTAAACGATTTAATGTTTCCACCGTATCAGCACCAATAAGTGCAATTAGTTCATCATCTGTCGCAATTGGTGGGGCTTTATCTTCGGGAGATGCAGGGCTTCCGCCACCGTCACTACCTTCGGTAATTGGTGGAGTCAATGGTGATTCTATGCCGCCCTCAAATGGGTCTTCTGCACCGAATGTTTTAGTAGTAATAGAAGGGAGAAGATTTTCAATACCTATTTTTCGCCATTTTCGGCCATCCACCGCATAAATCATTGATTTTGGAACATCCACGACTTTGCCTTCGGAAATTTCAACCTTTACAGGAGCAGTTCTGCCCTTTGCACCACTTCGGATTTTACGAACAAATATCCATCCATCTTCTAAACCTTGATTGCCACCATGATTAGCAACATCTTTTGCGAATTCACCGAGAAATTCGGGTGCATCCGAGTTAGCCGCCACCTCATAAGACTCAAGATATGAACCAACAGAAATAAGTTGAAGTATTTTAGCAACAGTTTCATTTTGAGGGTCTGCGGAAACCTTAACTTTTGTTTCAAAAACCTTGTCTTTCTTTGCAGGGGTAATTCTTGTTGAATTGGTCTGTTTCTTAGCAATCCAATCCTTCATACTTTTTAATTCATCAGCCATATTAAGCACCTCGCTTTGGAATGGTAATCAATTTACTACCACTCTTTGTTGGAACAATAATTTTCACCCACTGTGAAGTCCTCCATGCAATAGCAGAAGTCAATACTTCATCATCACCTTGAATCGTGAGATGGTCATTGGTGTTACGAGCAATACGATTAGCACACTCGGAAGTATAGGCATCTAACCACTTACCATTTGCGATAATAAGATTTTGAACAGTGCCTTGTAACAAGCCTCCTGTGTCCTTATCAGTAGCAGTAAATTCTCCTGTTTCGGGGTGAGGGAATTCATAAAAAGAACCATCTTGGAAATCTAATTTAACCGATATGAGACTATTATCCACAACAACCGGAGTAATTGACTTCAAAACACGACCTTCGGCGGAGTCCATACCGCAAGCGGCATCTGTCCCATCTTTACTCGTTCCCATTGGCGCAAGTTTAGCCTCATCACCCGGAAATTGAAGTGTAGTCATATAAATTGAAGGGTCTGCCTTGTCATATCCCGTATATGTATCGGTTCTCATAGAACTCATTACACATTGAAATTGAATATAAGACTTCTTAGTATCTAAATTAGTTATTTTAGCATAATCCACCTTAGAGGGAAGTAAAAATTCCTTCTCTAAACTCTTGTCAAATGTGAATGATTGTGGAGTGACATGAACACCAATTTTTTCAGCCTTCCAAATATAAACACCTTCGCCAACAGTATTCATGTCGGTAATCATAGTCATCAATAAGGCACTGTCCTCTTCCATTTGTGTTCTCAATTTGGTAACAGTTTTTTGATTGTAAGGAGCAACCGAATATAATACGGATGGGTAGTTTGACATTGAATCTTGATACATGAAACCATTTGTCCCATTTTCATCAGCATACTTCCAAGACAATTTTCCATTCTTAATGACAATACTTGGTGAAGTCCTATCTTCACCTTCTAATGAAATAATATATTCTTTCTTCTTTTGGTCAATTGAAATTTTATCCACGATTACACTTCCTGCCAATAGTGTATAACTCGGTGCATCATCACCAAAGAAGAAAGAGTATGTAGGGCTTTCACCCACCGTAAATTTGAAATATGTAGGTGGCGTTTGACCCTTATTCAACCCATCATCAAAATCCGCATTTGGTGACAAAGATAAGAATATAGTGAAACCCTTGGTTGTAACTACCATTTTTTTGTCTTCATAAACTGACTTATATTCCCTATCGTTTTGACTTGCGGGTAAATCAACACCCGTTGAAACAGGTTTCATCTTTGAATATACCTTGCCTTGAGTTAGTGAGGTAGGTAATCCCTGCAAAGAAGCGAACTCATTAGCCATACTTCCTTATGGATTAACCGACTATCTAATACCTGTCTTGATAAAGTGGACTACTCAACCCTTTTTATCATATATTACGGCCTTCTGCCCTTAAAAATAGAATTATGTCGGCTCTTCCGAAAGCATAAAGTCGCTCAAACCATGTCAAGTTAGAATCCATGAAATTACAAACAGTAGTGATTTCGGGAAACTTGATACCATAGGGGCGCATCTCGTCAATCAATTCACCAACAGTTCCATTAGCCCATACTTTGAGTCCCTTATCCGAAAGACATAAAAGAAAATCCTCATCCCACAACATATCTTTTACAAGGGCTATATCATTATTTTTATTACTACGACTTGGTATGTAGCCCGGATTGAGGGCTATAAAACGATTCATTACATCAATATGTGATGGCAGGTGAACATTACGACACCATTGTAGCCAATCCGCTATCTTCTCGGCGGCGTATCTTCGCCAAACGGGGTTAGACAAACCTAATCCTCCGATTCAGTTAGTGAAATATCATACAAATCAAAATTTGGCAATTCATAATCCACTACATTCAGTGGGTCATAATCATTGAGGCTATCGGGAACTCCCATCTCTTCATAAGTAACTTTTTCTTCGGGAATAAACTCGGACACATCAATTGGTTCTGTAATGTATTCCTCTTGAGCCACATTGTTAATCTTTCTTTGAGAATCTGCTTGCATTATGGTATTCATCGGAATCCCTTGTGCTTCGGCCAATTCGCTAACTTCAACGATGGCGAATGACTCGGTATTTACACCGGCCACTTCTGCAAATGTTTGGGGGATTGATTTACCGCCAATATCCATATTGTGATAATCAGTTCGGACATTCATATCCATGTTTTTGCCCTGTGATACCTTTGCTCTTAGTTCTGCACCTTGAGTCTTAGACCACGCAATAACCGCATCATTTTGAGCGTCAAGAGCCTGTGATAATTCATTATTGACAATATCATACTTCTTTTCAGTTGGCTTCATACTGCCCTCATTGGTAAAGAAATTTCCCCAATCATCGGAGTTAAATGAATTCAAATCAAGAGGTGCAGGTTGGGGTTGAACAGGGGCTTGAACAACCTCTTCAACAATTGATTCACCAATAGTAAATAACTCATCATCATCTGCAAAGAGGGAAGCATCGGAAACTGCTTGTGCATCCTTTATCTGCTCAAGGAATGCAAGGTCTGTTGATTCTAATTCTGCTCTCCTTCCCGATATAAATTCTGCCGCACCTTTGATAACAGGGGACACATCACGAATGATTTCAAAAGCATTTGTCGCTGATTCTATGCGGGGTGAGGTGGTGAGCGTTTCACCGACACCATATTTATCCAAGAGTGAGAGTAATGGAACGAGCATCTTCTCGGCCATTTCGGGGTCAAGATTTAATTTACGAGCAAAATCGCCAATATCCTCACCGCCGGTCAATAACTCAACGAGGTTTTTACCCTTCTTAGGTTTCTCTTCTTTTTTGGGTTCTTGAGTAGGTAATTTTTCCTTTTGAATTAAATCGGAATAATCGGAACGGGAATCCGGTCTAAAATGGTCTTCAAATGACCGTTCATTAAATTCACCATCGGGTAAGTTATCCATAAGACTCACTTGTTGTCCTTTGTATCTAATCGTTCTCTTAATTCTGCTATCCAATTGCGGTGAAACTCCGAATCCTTCTTATCCATCCCTATCGCACCTAATTCTGCAACCCGCCGTTCAATTGTATCTGCATAACGAACTGCGGTCAATCTGTGAGCCTGTGTATTACCACTACCTGCGGATTTAATAAATTCACAAAATTGATTCGCAATTCGGCGTAAATCTCGTTCTCGCTTTTTAGGTGACGCAGTTAAGACTTCAAACAAAAAACGATGTGACAAAAGTTTATCTGCTGAACCATAATTGTTTTTGTCAATCATATTGAAAAGACTCCGATAAGAAGTCTCCAATCTTTTTGTTGGTGTGATTTCAATCGTTGTAAGTAAATCAGTGAATTGAGTAAGAGCAAGATTTTCCTTAGTAGTGGAAAGTAAATGTCGGTATGATGCAAGCAGTTCCTTATCAATTTCCATATATCTCACATCAATACTGTGGGCCATTATTTCCATTAAAATTAGATAGGAAAGAAGCATCCAAATTCAAACGACTGTCAAACTTTTGAACCGCTTCTGCGGCCTTCTTTTCTTTCTCTCGCTCATTACTTTCCTTCTTGAGTGTGGTTTCCGTTTCTTTCAAAGAGGATTCAAGAGCCGAAAATCGTTCTTCCATAGCATCCAATTTTCCTCGGTAATGATAAGCAGTAGTAGCAACGCCCGCAAGACCACCAACAACCATCCCTGCGGCGAAGTTCATCCCTTTAGACTTTACGCCGGGTGCTTCTGCTTCTTTTGTAGCCACCGCTTCGGCATAACCTTCGGAGGACATACCACGCTTCTTAACTTCACTCAATAGTGCTTTAATATCTTTTGTAAATGCTTGAAACTCTTCTGCACTCGCAACTTCTTTATCGCCCATTTGGTCAAGAACACCAATCAATTCATCATCGGAGAAATCACTCATAGACATATTCTTCTTTACGGCTACGGTGCTTTCACCCTTGAATTCTTCTGCGGCAAAAACTAATAAATCGGCAATAGTCGGGTTATTACTCCCATTATGTGTAGTGGTCTGTGCTGATTTCGGAGATTCAACAATATATTCATTGACCTTTTTCATACCACGAATACCCTTTCCTCGTTGAAATAGGATATATTTACCATCGCCATTACCTTCGCAGGTTTGGTGAAATGTATTCAAATCGGGACAACTATCCCATTCTTCCAAATTAGATGTTCCCGATTTAGCCGCACCCTTTCGGTAGCATCGGATGAAGAACATGGATTACCATTGTCGGTCTTGTTATCTAAAGGTTCACCGGAACGGGAATACTATTTTCCATTGTCCCTTTATCCCTATTGTAAAAAACAACAGGAACAGATAGGGTATTATAATAACCCTTCATTGACCCAAAAGTGTTTTGTGGACACTTAATTTCTTTCCATTGTAATTGACCATCGGGCGACCTCTTCCAAGAAATAATCCTGTATAATTGAGGAACTTTAGTTTTTTGACCCCAATCATCATTATCAATATGTGTGTCATATTCTATGACTATTTGATTGTTAATGACGACCATGTTGTTACTTGTATTCTTCTTCTATCTAAGACCATACAGACGAAATGGCCTCATAAACATTGTCTAATTCTTCGGGATTCAACTTTTCAAGAGCAGTAATTGTTTCTGCAATTTGAGCCATCTTTAATTTGAGAACCTTTTGTGGCAACTTCCACGATTCAGCCTTTGAAGGCAAATCCTTATTACGGGAGTTTTTCAAATATCTATCCCAACCAAGAAGGTCAAGTCGCCACTTTTTACCTGCCCGCCGTTCATTGGATTGAGCATGACAAAACATTGGGCGATTTCTTAGGATTCCAACTACTTCACGGCTTGTATATCTTCGTGGGTAATTTGAAACAACATATTCGGAAATCTGTGTTGAATAACCGTAGCCATCATGGTCAAGCATATAATCAACAATGATAAAAACCAAAGTCTCGGTCATATCAAGGGGTCGGGATGGGGTGGACAAAAAATCCGCCTCATTCTTCTTCTGTAAGTAATTTTTGATTAGAAAGGGCTTTTTCACGGTGGGCTTTCTCTAACTCCGTTTCATCGGGAAGACCAAGTGCATCACGAACCATTTTATCCATTTGCACTCTAAACTTATCCTTAGCCTCATCCTTAGCCATGCCATCTTCCTTAATCCACTTCTTGATTGTAGCAACTCTCGTATCTTCAAACTTAATGACATCAATCATGGCTTGAATTTCTTCGGAGGGAATAGCATCAATTGGAGGTGAATTAAACAATGATTCAACTTCCATCTTTAGGGCTTCGGGTTCGTGGGTTGAAACAGGAACAAACTCTTCAAGGTCATCATCAACAACGGTGTGCCGACCACCCACTTTCAAACAGTAGGATTCCGCATCTGTGCGATTAACATATATTCCGAGTCGGGGCCAATAGCGCATTTCTTCTTGCATAATAATACTAATGTGGAAACTTGTATCTAAACCTTCATCTTTTCGGAACGGAATATACTTTCTTATTTTCTATCATAGCCTTAACAACCTTCATACCATCAAGGGTTTCACCTACACCCTCAATCATCCAAACGGTTTCCTCTTGCATGGCTTGGAACTCAAGTATTTTAGCAAATTCTTTCATCTCTAATTCACTTAACATTAAACTTCACCCACGCACCCGCTTGCATACCATTTTTCCATTCCCAAAGTTGAGCAGTAGCCAATCCCGCCTCAATACGAGCCTTGTCACCTTTCAATCTCCATTCATCCTCTAAACCAAAATCCACCATCTTTTGACGGTAAATCAACGCATCCTCATCCTCCATCTCTATCGGTGAGGGGGTTGAATTGCGGGGAGAAACCATAGCGTGTAACCCACATCCACTTGCAGAAATACGATAATAGACATCATAGTTAGGAAAATCATGGGAAATAATTACTAAACCGTCTTGAACGATATTGTCTTCAAGACCCACATCATCCCAATCAAAAGTTAGGCGCATCATTCTTCTTCCTTGTCGGTTATACTATTTGAATAGTGCGCTACCAATAATTCTTGAATAGAACCATTCCAACGCCAAAGAATCCAACGGGCAAAGTATAGTAAAGCAGAAGACTCTATTACGAAAAGAATCGTAAGAATAGAAATCCATGTGGTCAAAATATCCATCAAATCATCCCCTTAGAACCCCAAACGAGGGTTGAAAGTTTAGAGAGTGCAGGTAATCCAATCGGTTCAAAGGGAACATGGGTTATACCAACCAAACGGATTTTAGACTCTTTAGCCAAAGCACGATACCGTTCTAAATATGGTTGCTGTATGGTGAATCTTCGGTGAGTCATAGCCGCCGCAGGGTTCTCTTCCGCCGTTGCCCAAATCTCTTCGCCAAAATCGGGAACTATTTGATTCACAAGTATGTGTTTTACAGGCAACTCAATAGTATTCAAAAACTTAATTGTTCGGAAACACTCTTGATAACCTGCCTCCGATGCGATGGCAACAAGATTGATTGAACAATCCTCTTCCCTTAACAATTTCTTGAAAATATCTATGCGCTCACAAATTGCCTCCAATTCTATGACTACCTTTTCAGTCTCACTTTTTTTACGGAAAATAAATCCCTTTAAGTTCTCTATCTTCGCCTTCATTCGGAGGATTCGGAGAATAAATGTCCGAATCGTGTCCGGCGCAGTTAGCATTTTCAAAGTATGTCCCGTAGGTGCTGTATCAAATACTACAACATCATAACTTGTATCATTCATAAGATTATAAATCATCTCCATACCAAAATACTCTTCCATTCCCGGAAATCCCGCCATGTCTCCTAAAATTTCGGGGTCAAATCCGGGTATATTTGAAGTTAATTTTAACATACCTGCATTCATGCGGTCAAGGAACTCTTTCGCTTGCTTTTCAGCGTTTATGTTCATAGCCCATAGATTCTCACTAATCTCCGTTGGCGAAAATCCTACCTTCTGTCCAATAACATCATCTGTTGAGTGAGCAGGGTCGGAGGAAACAAGTATTGTCCTCTTACCATTTTTAGCATGATGTATTGCCGTAGTTGCCGATACTGTGGACTTGCCTACGCCACCCTTTCCGGTAAAGAGGATTAAACCCATGATTACACTATGAGGGTATCGCTATCTAATCCTTCTCTTCAAAAACCGATGTCCATTTGGATTTTTTGGATAGGCTTAACAACCTAAATAACCACATTAAGACCACTCCAAATTGAATTCATCTGTATTCACTGTGGACTCTTCCATGTCGGTATATCCTGTCACTACTACCTTAACCGGCTCTATTGGCTCACCAACAAGGGAATGTAATGCCGAACAATCAGCAGTAAATTGTAGTGCAAAAGACCCTCTCGGTTCTAATTCAGTTATCTTCATATCAAAACCATGATGTCCAATTGGGCCACTATACACTATTTCTTTTCCAAAATGAACCTTGATAGAACATAAATGTGACAATGGACTATTCGTTGCATTGACCTCAATTCCTTTTAACATAAATTGATGGGGAATTGTTATCTCCATCGGTAAGCATAATTCGCCATCAATACACATTGGCAAATTGTATTCAGTTTTAATTTCACACCGCATTTACTACAACATTGTCGTTACTCATATCTAAAATTTTGTATAAAATGCTCATAAAACTACCTAAATATGGAAATATGCTTGCTGATGCCGATATACTATGGCCCGGATGCACTAATTCGTGGTCACTATTTCGTGACATATTTTATGCCACGATATAATCCATAAACAACGATACCTGTTGTGGCTACACCTGCGATGGCAATTGCACCCAATCCATAACCAATTGCTTTTACAGCCTTAGCCGCATCTGCGTTATTATTGCACACTTTCATGTCGTGAACATAACCAAGAGCCGCATAATCATTATGTTCCTCTTCGGTATTAGCGATATATTCCTCACCTGTTTTACAATCATACATTGAATGTGCATAATCGTCTGTTGGCTCTTGTTCTTCCCCACCCGGCCCAACATCTTCTTCGGCAACAATAGGTTCTTCTGCACCATATCCTGTCACTACTACGCCACCCATTCCACCCATAGGCGAATCTGTGGGTGATGTTGGCCCAACAGGGACTCGGACAATTGTTTCCGAAGGTAGCCCCGATGTGTATTTTGGATTTGCTGTCATGCTACCATCGGGATTATTGGTTAATACCCAACCATTCTCCCAAGCCGCAAGCGTTTGTGTATTTGAACCATCCATAGATTGCCACATTTCACCGCTTGTAAGGAACGATGGATTAGAACCCGAATAATTGATAGTAAAATTAGAACCTAAGCCTTTCCAAAAACCACTACGATTTTCAAAGTCCTCAAACATAATTTATTATTATTGTTCCGACTATCTAATGACTTCACTCTTCAAAGATTTCATCAAAGTAAGAGTTTTGCTCCGGTGAATAACCACCCTTTCTTTGTTTCTCTAACCGTTGTTCTTCGGGTGTTGGTGGCCGAGATTGTGGAAGGTAATCTTTCATAAACTCTTGAACCTCTTTGTCCTCAAAGTCCGGTGAAATAACTTCGGATAAATCAAGACCATAAGCAGACACTTGACTCTTTCGCTTTCTAACCCTTCCTTGACGCTCGGCAGTTTGCATCATCTGTTTGAATTCATCTTGTTGGTCACGCATCCACATCTCAATTTCCTCTTGCTTGATGTTTAGGTCGCCCTTGTTGATAATCTTTCTCTTAAACCATTCAACCGCTTCAATAGTGACTTTCATTCCTCGCTCACGAAGTTTCGTAGCGATTAAAGCATCTGCACCATCAAATAACACATAATCAACCCATACTTTCGCAACCCTCCCTGTTGAACCACTAATTGTATAAAATGGTAAAAGTGTAGGTTGAACATTCCAAGTCTTTGCGGCGCATGGCCCCAATGCGGGTTCTGTTGTTGCTACGGGTGTGCCATTGTTGATTGAGTGACACCCATAAGCCGTCAAGCCTGTATTTCCAAATTGTGTTCCTGTCCCCGAAGATGTTGAGTCATCACCACCTGTCAATACTACGCCGTCTAAATTGTTCGTCATCAAGAATGGAACGAACATAGATGAATGACAATCAGTGAGTCGGAAACCTACGGGTGCGCCACCAAAATTGTTCGTTTGGTCAAGATAGCCATTATTATTTGAAGATGCGGAAAATCCCGAATTGACTGAAATAATAGATGTTCCTAATGTGGGGTCTTGTTCACAAAATAGCCATTGGTCACGGTCATTATCCCATGCACAATTAACTGCCATTCGTGTCGTATTTAGGGGGTCAGTAACCGGCAAAGTATTCCTATTCAAATCTTCCCCTTCACTAAGAATAACATTAGAATAATTAGGTATTGCTGTCGGAGGGACTGTTAGAGGGTCTGTATAAAGACCTCTCCCACTATCAAACATTACGAGATATGGCCCCTCACCTGTCGTGTAGCCTAAAAATCCATAACCTTGTCGGGTTGCCGTTCCTTGCCCCTTTGGTGAAATTGTTTCTAATTCTTGAGTAGCAACATCTCCATCTAAGCCATATCTTTGATAATTACCTCTCCACCCAATAAGTTCACCACCATTGTTTGCATTTTTAATACTATAACCATCTGTTTGTTCGGGAAATTCAACTATTTCCGGAATTTGCCCTTTTGCATAGGATTCTTCTTGAACAGAAAATGTTCTTGATTGCATCGCTTTTCCAATCCATTTAGTAGGCATTTTTATTTGGGCTTCGGAAACAACAGAACCACTCACGCCTACACATTGAAAATCGGTTATTGCTATAATTGAAACTTCTGCAATTGAAGCAAATAGGGCTGAATTAGTCCCACCATCACCATCAACAACACCATTGACGGCAACATGGCATATTGCACTAAATTCATTGGTAACGAAATTTGGCCCCATAAATTCATAAGGCACTACGGAAAATGCGGCATAAGCACCATCAAATGTTGAAACCGGAGCCATAGTAGCAGGGAATGTCCACAGATTTTGAGCAATCCCTATGCCGGTTTGTCCTTCTGCTGAAAGTCCGGCTATGTGGGCTAATAAATATGGGCCGAGATACACAAGCGGTTCGGTAGGGTCGGGAAAGAGAGTTCCTTCAAGGAATAAATAAGCCTCAATAAATGAGTAAGGATAAAAACCACCTACACACATAGGAACTGTCGTGACCGCATTTCCAAGCAAATCTAATCCTACTGAACAATCACCACTAATCATAAAACAACTGTCTTGCACGGTTATTTCAGTAATTTTGGTTTGTGAAAATGCCGTCACATCCATGAACCTTCGGGGGAAATAATCATGTGCTTGGGCTGACGCATTTACATTAGGGTCAAAATTTCCATTTGAGGGGTTATTACCATCGGGTTGAACTCCCAACCTCCATAAACCGGGTTCATATTGACCCCCAACATTCGTTGCGGCGTTGCTGACAGAAAGCCAAGTGTCTAAAGGTCTTAAATTCAAATTTGCTATTACAAATGGGTCGCCCACAGGAAAAACAGGGAGTGAATTGTTGGCTGATGCCCTCCAAGAAACCTTGAACATATCACAAGCCAATCCCTCATACTTAATATATGAACCCGATTGTGTATTATCTAATTGTTCTTGTGTATAACCTCCTGCCAAAGAGGGTAGGTCTGTGCCGCCAAGATATACTGTTTCATTATCAATAGTAATAACGGTGGATTGTCCATCATTGGGATTGATATAAAACGGGTCATCACGAATACCATCACCATACCTTAACAAAGTCCCATACATCAAAAATCCGACATAATCAATGTCGGAAAATTGCATTTGTTGAGCCACAGGGTCGCCCACTAATTGAAAACCAACTGTGATGATTTTGAGATTCGCTTCATTTACCCAAGTGAACCCTCCTGCCCCTGCGCCACCGGGCTTAAGAATTGGTGCGTCTGCATTTTTATACACCTCAATTCCTTGAAGTCCTACTGAATCATCGGCGGCTGTGGCAACAGCGTCACCAATTGCAGAAGGCTGTATGTCAAGTGGCATCCTCATGGGAATGATGCCAAAACTATTCCCACCATAATTAACTTCTTCAAGTGCCTTCGTATCTTTGTTAAATCTAAAAGGAACTGATGTGAATGTTTCATTGGAATAACCTCGCAACACCATGATAAATCCATCCCATGCGTAGCCATCATTACCTGCACCATATAAGTCCTTAAAATATGCTTTGTATGAACCACAAAAAACATACATCCCATTTTGGAAAATTGCATCTCTAATAATATATTCACCTGTTGGGAAAATCGCTTGACATCCCGGAACCCCCGTTCCATCAGTCCAATAACCAAAGTAACCTCCATTTGGAACTATATCAAACAAATCTCCCCTGCCGCCACGATTCTTCTCATTTGCTCCGAGAACGAAGGCTTCCGAAAGATATGTGGAAACATTATCCCAATACTTAACATCTAAATTGTATGCAAGACCCATAATAATTACCTCACACTGTTGGATTCCAACTCAATGTCGGGGAGTTTGGAAAAAGGTCTTCCGGGTCCACCAATCCATTTGCTACGAAATAGGTAATGTCCCAATCACTATTCGGAGGTATTTCAATGTTCCAATCGGAAGCGAAAGCAGGGCCATAACTTGTTGATACCGGATAAGGTGCGGCAGAACCCGATAACCCTTGAGCCGCTACACCATCGGGATTAGCAAAGAATTTGGTCACACCAATTGAAAAATTGACATATCCGCCCGGAACCCAATTATTTCCTGTCCCATAAATTCCGGGTGTTGAACCAAAGTATTTTATGACGATGTATTCCGACGGTTTTGTGCGTAATCGGGCTTTTAATGTCGCATTTCCAATTCCCGATGTAAAAATAGATTGAGGAACTGTCAAATCCTCTAACCGTTTCGGAGGGATTTGTCCTAAATCCTCCACAGTCCATTGGTAGCCTTGTCTTCGCACCGACATAACTTCTTATGGGTGGTGTTGCTATCTAAACGATTAGATTAAGCAGATTCTAAAGCGTCTAAAATGCCGTCGCCGTCATCATCGTCGTCTTCGTTGTCCGGTAAGCCGTCGTTATCGTGGTCAAATTGTCCGGTGGCTGAATTGCCATCTTTGTTTTCAAACCAATCGGAAAGTCCATCGTTGTCATCATCTAAGTCCGTAGCATCCCAAATGCCGTCATTGTCGTGGTCGTATCTGTAAGAAGACCAAGCACCGCCAATTTCATCAACATCAAGAATATCGTCGTTATCATCATCACTATCTAATGAATCATTGAGTCCGTCGTTATCGTGGTCACGACTTGCATCGCTACCATTTGCATGAGTGTCTTTGTAATTGTCAATACCATCATTATCAATGTCTAAATCAAAGCGGTCTTCTATACCGTCGTTGTCGTGGTCGTAAATGTTGGTATTATCGTTGCCATCACTAACTTCTAATGAATCTTCTAAACCGTCGCCATCGTCGTCATTGTCTTCATTGTCGTCAATGCCGTCATTATCGTGGTCATTAGGATTTGAATCTGTTATGTCGGGAATACCGTCATTGTCATCATCATTGTCCAACACATCGGGAATTCCATCGCCATCATTATCATTGTCACCATTGGTGTCTTGATTATTTAATTGTTGATTTTGTTGGGTTTCCGTTTGTTGCCCTTGTTGCCCTTGTTGGCCGTTTTGGGTCTGTCCTTGCTGTTGCTCGGATTGACCATTTGAATTTTGACCTCCTTGCTCTTGGGCTTCTTGCTCGGTTTGTTGTCCTCCTTGCTGTCCTCCCTGTTGCTGTTGGCCTTGTCCATTATCTTGTTGTTGGCCTTGTTGCCCACTTTGTCCACTTTGGCCGGTTTGTCCTTGTTGGCCGCTTTGTTGGCCTTGCTGACCTTGTTGGCCCTGCTGTCCTTGTTGGCCTTGCTGTCCGGCTTGTCCCTGTCCTTGACCTTGACCCTGTGATTGGCCTTGACCCTGCCCTTGTCCCTGCCCTTGTCCTTGTCCTTGACCTTGACCTTGA
>Ga0308019_10000449_pt1 | contig 25695 bp, 22 predicted proteins | sample Neamet284_FD_203135 | JGI IMG/M metagenome (GOLD analysis project Ga0308019, IMG submission 203135) | Marine microbial communities from water near the shore, Antarctic Ocean - #284 | ecosystem: Environmental > Aquatic > Marine > Unclassified | place: Southern Ocean | collected 2014-10-01 | reverse complement strand
GGACAGAAATCATTAAAAGTATCAAACTTGTTAACACAAATAATCCAATATTTTGAAATAATGTCATTTTAATCTAGGCTTTCATTTAACTATTAAAATTGGGCATTCAGAATTCTCAAGAACTTTTAAAGGTTTGTTACCTTGAAAAAATGTTTTTAACGGGTTTCTTTTAGATGAGCCCATAACTATGATATGATTATCACCGGCTTCTTTAGCAATTAATTCTGAAGGCTCTCCTTTTAGAAAAATATTTCGGTGTTTAATATTACTTCTCCTTAAAAATTTAGAAGCCCAATTTGCTGCACTTTTATATTCTTCCTTGAATTCATCTGTCTTACTTATAGTAATAATATCTACCTCGATATCAAATGCTTGAGCAATCCTTACGCCATATTTTACAGCTTTTTTTGTTCCTTGAGAATTATCTACGGGTAAAAGTAAACGATAGTCTTCATTCGCCTTATAATTATTAACAACAAAGATAGAGCTATTAACGTATTGGGTGAGATCATGTGACATTCGGCCTTTTCCACTGCCACCAATTATAGTAACATCATATTCGTAATCTTGAACTTCATTCTTTAACTCTTCAATTATATCACCATTCCTCAATATAAGATTTAAATCTTCACAAAAAGTCCCCTCAAGAAAAACCTCTGAACGGCCACCTCCAGTTTCCACTAATGTATTTTTAGGAAAGCCAGCTTCAATTGCATTAGTCTTAATTAATTCTTTTTTAGCTAAATATTCAAAAGCCCATTCTAAGACATCAACACCAGGACGATCAATATCCCAAGAGTCCATTCTTTCTTGAACCATATCTACTTCTTTCATGCTGAACTGATTAATTTTTTCTCCAACATCAACTATAGTGGTTGAGGCCTTAAATGCTTTACCAACTTTCATACCGACACTAAGTGTCTCGCCTGAATAGGCTTTGCTACTGACTGCGATTAATATTTTCATGATAATGTGGGCCAATAAAAAAATGAAACTAAGAAAAGTAGAATAATTGAAATAATAAATAACTTCCAACCTGCTTTTAAATAGTCATTAGAGCTAACTAACCCAGTGGAATGTATAATCATACAGGTAGGGGAAGCCACAATTGTTAAATACGCAAAAGCTGAAGCAACTGAAGTTGCAATGCCAAGTATTATAGGGTTCCCTCCCATGTCTAGAACAATTGGGCCTAATACTGCAACCGTTGCTGCATTACTTAATAAATTTGTTAGTACAGCACTAAGTACCACAGAAAAAAACCATCGAACTATTTCCACATCCTGAAAAATATATTGAAGAGAATTTAGAGCATTTTCAGCCACATAAAGGGCTGCGCCAGTCTCTTTCATTTGAATGCCTAAAGAAATAGCTGATCCAAAAAGTAAAATGACACCCCAATTAGTTCTTCTTGCTATATCATGCCATTCTATTAACCCAAAGGTTAAATAAAAGAATACCCCTGTTAGAGCAACAATCCCCAATCCAATTTTTGGACTTAAAAATATCCAACCTAAAAAAACTAGAATGAAAACAAAAATTGCCATTAATTGATTACCTGAAAGCTTACCAGATTTTGCTACATCAACTTTTAACTTTCGAACTGCACTATCCAAATTTTTTTGCTTTGGAGTAAATGTAAACCACAAGACTGCTACGGCAATTGGAATTTCAAGAATAAGTATCGGGTATGTATATTTCATCCATTCTAAATACGATATAGTACCTAAGCCAAATTCAGATAAATATCCAATCATAATGACATTCCTCCCTCCTCCAGAAGGCGTCCCTATTGAACCAAGAGCACAACCATAAGCTATAGAGAATAGAAGTAACGTTGAAAGTTTTGAGGCTTTAACTGTATCTAGCCCCGCATTTCGAATTAAGGCTAAAACAACTGGAAGCATCATTGCCGCTACAGTATGCTCACCTATAAAAGAAGACATAATGGCTGAAACCGTTACAAAACCAAAAGTAATGTTAAATGTTTTATTTCCAGTCACATTAATTATTGTGAGCGCTAATCTTTTATCTAAGCCTTGATGGACGATAGAAACTGCAAGCATTAAAGAACCCATTATAAAAAAAACAGCGTCACTCATAAATGAAGCAGCAACTCCATCAGGTGAATCAACACCTAAGGTTACCTCCATAATCAAAATAAGAATGGCTACAGCTGGTAAGGGGATAGACTCTGAAATAATCAATATCAAAGTAGTCACAACAATGATCAAGGTTCGATGGCCTTCAGATGTTAAGCCATCAGGCGTTGGTAAGTAAAAAAGAACTACGCTTAATAAAAATGTTATAATTAACCATTTTTTGCGGGAGACCCAAAATAGATAATTCGCGAGTGAGTTATTTGAAAATGCTAACATTCTGCATTCGAATTTAGAGGAAATTTAGATTTAGTGTATGCAATCACTTGGAATTTTTGTCCCATTGTTTAAAATTGCCCATTTCCAAATAGGAACATGCTTTTTAAGTTCTAAAATAAACCAATCCATAGCTTCAATTGCTTCTTTACGATGTTTTGATAAAATAAGAACATGAAGACTAATATCTCCTGTCTTTACTTTGCCTATCCTATGTCGGCAAAAAAGATCATTGACAGAAAAAATTTTACATACTTTATTAGCTATCTTTGTGAGTTCAGCTTCTGCCATCCCTTCATATTGTTCATATTCTAGATATTTAATTGGCTTACCATTTTCTGTTCCCCTAACTCGTCCATTAAAAACTAATTCTGCTCCATTTTGATTGTCATTATTATTCAAATTAAATGATTGAATAGGATTATTAATAATTTCAACTATTACCATTTAACCTCCTTGTACAGGTGGAATAAAAACAACTTCATCTCCTTCTCGAAGAATAATATCTTCTGTTAAATATTTTTGGTTGAGAGCAATTCTTAAAGAAACATTTTTCAATTTATTTCCAGCTTTTTCTCTAATAATCTTTTCAAGATCATTTATAGTTGAGTTATCATCTAATCGAAGAGATAACTCATCTACACCTAAAGCATACTTAACTTGTGAGAAACACTTAACTTTAATTAAAATCATAATTGAATCACTTGTGTCTGATGATTCATTCCATCATAAATTAATAATTTTCCAATTAAATTTTTATTTATACCAACAATTAACTTCACTGCTTCTAGAGCTTGGATGTTTCCAATAATACCTGGTATCATTCCCAATACTCCTGCATCTACACACGAATCTTCTTCTTTAGTGCGAGGATTAGGAAAAAGTTCTTTATACCCTAGACTTCCATTTACATTTAATATAGAAACTTGACCTTCATATCTAAAAAGGCCTCCATAGATCATCGGGATATTTAACTTTTTTGAGACTTGATCAATAATTTCTCTACTTTTAAAATTATCAGTAGCATCAATTATTATATCGGTATTTGATAATAATTCTTCACCATTTTTATTGTCAAAAAAACTATTATCTACTTCAATATTTACTTCAGGATTTAATCCTTCTAATTTTGATTTTGCTACAAAAACTTTCTCTCGCCCCACATCATCGAAGGTATATAATGGTTGACGATGAAGATTAGAAAGTGAAATAATATCATTATCTATTAATTTTAGATTCCCAACCCCGGCAATTGCAAGAGATTGGGCAGCTGGACATCCAAGGCCTCCCATACCAATAATTGAAACTTTACTTTCTAATAACTTCTTTTGGCCTTGAATACCTATCTCAGGTAATACCGTTTGTCTAGACCAACGACTGAGGTCTTCATTCTCTTTACAATACTCTATCCATGCTTGAGCTCCTCCTAATAAACTATATGCATCCTTAATGTTTTGCTCAATTATTATTCCTTCGGTAACTATTCCAAATTGACATACTAAAACTTTTTGACCAGAAAGGTCTATCCTATTACCGTATGGTGAAATAATTGATTCTAGACCTATCAATGGAAATTTATTTCTCTCCTCAATTGAACGAACATCGATAATAGTAAAATCATTTTTTTGTTTATTTAAAATTGAGGGTGTTACAATCATTTAATAGTCTTCCAAGGAAGAATATGTAAATCTATAAATTCACCTTGATTTAATGAGCCCTCACCTTTATCAGAGCTTAAAATACAATTCGACTCTAAAGCTGAAGTTAGCATATGAGAACCAACTTTAGTAGAGGGTTTACATTTAATCTCACCTTTTTCTATCCAAGCCTTACCAAATAGGAAACGGTATTTAAATTTTTCTAACGGAAAAGGTTCGGCTAAAATAGCTTTAATCGTACTTGTTTCTTTGGAACCCATTAATTTTCTAAGAATTGGCCATACCCATATCATAAACCCTATGTAAGAAGAAACTGGATTCCCCGGCAATCCAAATATTAATGTATTTTTTTTAGTACCAAAAAATAATGGTTTACCAGGTTTCTGAGCTACTTTCCAGAAATGTTCCTTGACACCCAACTCTATTAAGACTTCACGAACATAATCATATCGCCCCATTGAGATACCCCCAGAAGAAATTACTACATCACAAGATTCTAAGGCTTTGATTAAAAATGATTTAAGAGATGATTTGTCATCTTTAATTATATTCCTTATTAAAATTTCGGCACCTGCTTTTTGAGCTAAGTCTGCAAAAACAAATAAATTTGAATTATAAATTTCACCTTCTTTTAAATCTTTCCCTGGCTCAACTAGTTCATTTCCTGTTCCAAATATGGCAACTTTTGGTTTTTTTGAAATAATTAATTCATTATAACCAAACGTTGCCGAGGCACCAATCTCACTTGTAGTAATTTGATTTCCCCTCCTAACCAAAATATCCCCTTTTTTAATTTCTTCACCTTTAAAACGAATATGTATTCCTTTATCGACTTGTTTCATTATTTGAACATTTTGATTATCTGAAAACCCACTTGAGTCCTCAACCATAACTATTGCATCTGCACCATTAGGAATTTTAGCCCCTGTCATGCATTGAATGCATTCACCAGGTTTTAAATTTAAATCAGATGGCATACCTGCAGAACTAAGACCAATATTTTTCAATGTGATTATATTGTTTTGTGAAGCACCTATTGTATCTTTTGATTTTACAGCAAATCCATCCATAGCAGAATTGTCAAATTTAGGAGATGGGAAGTTTGCACTAATATCTTGAGCTAAGATACGATCAGAAGAATTATTTAAATCAATAATTTCAGTATCTAATTCAAATAATTGTTTTTGAATAATTGCATTTGCGTCTTGTACTGATATCATAATAACCCTTCAAATAAAAATACTATAGCAATAATTATAACTCCACCCATAACCTTTTGAATTGTTCTTGCTTTAAATTTCACAGCTCCTAGATAAGAACCTATTATTCCTCCTAAAATTACTGCAATAGCTAAAGGCAAAATAAAATCTAGATTATACATACCTGATTCTGTCCTAGCAAGTACACCAGTGAGAGAGTTTACCCATATAAACATAGCTCCAGCTGCACAGGCTTCTTTTTCCGTACCTAGACGAAACATGATAATAATTGGAACAAGATATATACCACCTCCAATACCAATTCCACCTGCTATAAAACCTAAAAAACTACCCGTTAATAAAATAATTATTATTTTTTGAAAATAATTCAATTCTATTTGTATTTTTAAATCTTTTATAAAATAAATCCTTATTACAACTAGAATAAGAGTCACTAATAAAAATAATTCGAAGGTTTCTTTCGATAGATTTAATGTACTTGCAAAATAGGTCGTTGGAATAGATGTTAGAAGAAATGGATAAATTAAGCTAAACCTTCCATAACCATTTTTCCAAAAATTAATCATTCCAAAAAATGTTACAATTAAATTTAATGAAAGCGATGTAATCGGAATAGTTTGATAACTAATCCCAACGATTGCCAATATTGCCGCATAAGATGAGCCACCACCAAGGCCTACACTTGAATAAATAAGAGCAATTAAGAAAAATAATATAGGAAGAATATAATCCATTAATGTTTTTCACTATTCATCATATGAAAAGAATGAAAAATAGTTGGTATTAAAACGCTTAGAGTATCCTTAGCTGCACCAGGACTACCAGGAATACAAATTATAATTGTTTTATCAATCAATCCCGCTTTCAATCTAGATAATATAGATGTTTTTACTTTGCTTCGTCCATAAGCATGCAATGCTTGCTCTATTCCAGGTAAATTTGAATCAAAATTTCCAGCTAATGTTTCAATGGTTAAATCTCTAGGACCTAATCCTGTTCCACCAGTAGTAAGAATCAACTCAACTCCTTCACTAGTCCAATTTTTTATGGTAGTTATTAATTGATCAGAGCCATCAGGTAGAACGCATTGAAAATCAACCTTGCAACCTACATCTTTAAATCCATTAGCTAATATTATGCCTGAAGCATCTTTTGATTTACCTTCAGAAATACTATCACTAATTGTAATTATGCCAACACTAGGGCGATATTCTGTTGCATAATCAGTTTTACCTCCAACTTTTTCTACTAATTTAATTTTTTGAATCATCATCGTTTTATCAACTGCTTTACACATATCGTAAATAGTTAAAGCTGCAATTGAAACTGCAGATAATGCTTCCATTTCTACACCAGTGCCATCTTTCACTTTAACTAAAGAATAAATAATAATAGCATTTGATTCAATTTTAAATTCTAAGTCAATATGAGAAAGATTTAATTGGTGACACATAGGAATTAGTTCTGAAGTTTTTTTTGCTGCTTGGATACCTGCAATTTTAGCAGTTGTTAAAACATTACCTTTGGGTATACTGTTTAATTGAATTGCTGAGATTGTCTCTGGCAGCATCGTTATTCTGCCTTCAGCTTTCGCAATCCTATTATTTGATATCTTATCGGTGACGTCAACCATTACAACCTTTCCTTCTTGGTCTAAATGTGAAAATTCTGCCATTTCAACCTCCAATTTGTGACATAGATTCTCTATGGTCTCCATTATTATTTTGAGCAGACCATCCATCCTTATGTTTATTAATAAATGATTCCAATATTAATGATTTAATTTTTTCATCGGAGCCATCATTTCGTAGAGAATCCCTTAAACTAGACCCCTCTTGACTATAAAGGCAGTTTAATAGTTTGCCATCAGCAGTTATTCTGATCCTATTACATGAACCACATAAATTTCTTGTATAAGAAGGGATTACTGCCACCTTGCCTTTTGCCCCTTGAAATTGGAAAGCATAGTGCTCAGTACTAGAGCCATGAATAAAATTTATTTTATTAGACCTTTTTTGTAAATCTTCTAAAATATCTTTTGAATGATAAAACTTACCTGTATTCCAAATTTGATGTGAATCAAAAGGCATTAGCTCAATAAAACGAACTGTAATATCATTATCTATTGTAAGGTTCGCAAAATCCATAAGCTCATCATCATTAAAATCTCGCATCGCCACCACATTAATTTTAATAGAAGGAATACTAGATTGAATTGCTAAGTGTATATTTTCTATTACTTGTTCAAAAGTATCTCTACGAGTTATTTTTTTAAACCTACTATTTTTTAAGGTATCCAAACTGATATTAATTCCGGATAGACCAGTTGATTCAAATTCTTTTAAATATTTATTTAAAAGAATGCCATTAGTGGTCAAATTAACTGAATTGATTCCATTCAGATTAACTGCATATTTAATTAATTCATTGATATCTTTTCGTAATAAAGGCTCTCCACCAGTAAATCTAATTTTTGAAACACCCAATTCTGCTGAGATTTCAAGTATTTTTTTTATTTCTTGAGTTGTCAATAGTTGATTTTTATGACGAAAAGGAAGCCCTTCCTCAGGCATACAATAAATACAACGAAGGTTACAGTATTCATTAACAGCTAGTCGAAGGTAATTAAAGGTACGATCGTGCTTATCAACGATTTTAGGACGCACAGTTTTTATACTGTTATCCAAAGTGGGATGGATTTTATTTATTTTTTTCATTCTCATTCCAAGTCACCCTAAATTATTAGGGATCGGGAGCAAATTCTAAAATTTCTTTTAGAACCGTACCGGCCAAAAACCATGTCTAGTAATTTAGATTTAGGCTATTTAGCTAAGAGATTGATTAGAATATATTAAGAATTATCTAAATAAAATTGATTCTTTTGAGGTGTCAAAGGTCTCCCCATCCATAAAGGTCTGCGCAATCCATTAGGGTGAGTTTCTCTAGACTTAGCCCACTCATTCCATTTTTTAAAATGCTCAAAGGACTTATTTGTATCAACGTAAATATCCCCGTATTTCTCACCTTCCAAGGGTAGTGAAATACTAATTTTTTGAAGCCAGCAATGTGCCCCAGAAATTGGGTCAGGATTGGTCGCGTGAGTAATATTTTGATGAACACCACCATCTCTCCACCAAATTCGACTAGTATCTGGATCGTTTGTTTTCCAAGGTTCTATACCTTTCACAGTTTCCATCTTCCATTTTCCACTACCCATATTTTTAATGTCAACTGTATTTGTCATAAAACGATTACCTTCGTCTTGTTGTCGACGCCATCTACCAATATGATGAGAGCAAGCAACAACGCCTGGCTTTATTGCTTCTGTCACCCAAACCTTATCTATAAACCAACCAATTTCAGTAGTGATCTTTAAGCAATCACCATTTTCCACTCCTAATCTTTTTGCATCCTTAGTATGAATCCAAATCGGATTTCTATGAGCAATCTCTGTTAGCCATTTAGCATTAGCTGAACGCGAGTGAATATGTGTTGGCAACCTAAAGTTAGGAAGTAATACACATTCATTTTTAGTTATATCCATTTCATCTCTATGAATATGGCTCTTTATCCTATACCCTGGTGTTGCATGTTCTGGATAACCAAAGTCAACGATAGTTTGCGAATAAATTTCCTGGCGCCTTGATGGAGTTGGAAACCCTGAATAATTTTTTCCATCGACATGAACCCCAATAACCTTGCCATCTTTTTGAATCTGACCATTTGGTTCGATTGATTCATTTGCTTCAATTTCTTTCTCATTATTTTTATAGATTTCATCATCCACTAAAAAAGCGCCAAACTTTCTCATATATTCTAAAGCATTAAGACCTTCTAATTTTGCAGCTTCAGGCAACCCTTTAGTATGATCGAAAATATATTGATAGTATTCATCTATGTTTATTTTTTCACCTTTTCTATAAGGACTCATGAAATGCTTTCGAATACCTAAATCACCATCTTTATCTATCCTCCACGAAAGTTCAATCCAAAACTCATCTTCTTCCCATACTTCTCCTGGATTTACTTCATATGTAAATTTAATATCTTTTCCATCTCTTCTTGCTTTTTCTCTTAGAACTGGTTGCCTAAAAGCAATCCAAATACCAGCTTGAGTTTCATATGAATTTATATCATGACGCTCTGATGCATGTCCCATTGGTAATACATAATCAGCAAAAAATGCAGTTTCATTCCAAGTTGGAGTTAGAGCTATATGACAACCAACTTTTTCTTTATCTGAGAGCATTTCTATCCAACTAAATCCATCAGGATATGTCCAAACAGGATTAAAAACGCGCGTAAAGTAGACATCTAATGTTCCTCGTCCGTCTTTAATTAAATGTGGTAAGATCTGACTCATTTCATAATGAGACATTGTGTATTCTTTGGGCCAACTCAATTCATTCCAAGCATCTGGTCCTGGGGGAGAATCAAAAAACTCTGGGTGAAATTTATTCCAAGCACTTGGAGACGTACCCCCTTTTGTACCAACTGACCCAGTTAATACATTTAACAAGTGAAGTGTTCTAGATACCTGCCAACCACCCAAGTTACCAATAGATGCGCCTCGCCAAACATGAGTCGATAATTTACTGCCAGCTTTACCAATCATCTTTGCTACCCGAACTATTTGATCCGCATCAATCTGAGCTTCTTTAGCTGCATATTCAGGTGTGTATTCAGCCCATTCTTCCCTTAAGCGCTTAATAAATTGGTCAAATTCTACAGGGTCTTCTGGATGAAGATTTTTAAGGTAGTCATCCCAATTAACCCAATTCTCCATATAATGACGATCATATAATTCATCATCTAATATGATTTTTGCCATCGCCATATAAACAGCAGATTCAGAGCCTGGATAAGTAGGCATCCATTCATCAGCCATAGAAGCTGTATTCGAAAGACGAGGGTCCATCACAATAAGTTTTGCACCCTTCATCATCCCTTCCATTATTCTCTGCGCATGTGGATTGAAATAATGACCAGTCTCTAAATGCGATGACGCTAATAATATTACTTCTGCATTTGTATGATCAGGACTTGGACGGTCATATTTATGCCATAAAGCATATCCAGTACGTGCACCAGCGGAGCAGATATTAGTATGAGAATTATGGCCATCTACTCCCCAGGCTTTTAAAACTCGTTCTGCATAACCCTCATGACCAGGTCGACCAACGTGATAGACAACACCATCTTTTCTTTTGCGTATTGAAGAGGCAATTTTTTCTGAAATTTCACTTAGGGCTTTTTCCCATGAGATTCTTTCCCACTTTCCCTCTCCTCTTTTGCCTACACGTTTTAAAGGATAAAGAATTCGTTCGGTATCATTAATCTGATTAATTGTTGCTGGCCCCTTAGCGCAATTTCTTCCACGACTACCAGGATGATGAGGGTTCCCTTCAAATTTTCGTACTTCATTTGAATCTTTATCTACAAAAGCCAAGAGTCCACAAGCCGATTCACAATTAAAACAAGTAGTAGGAACAATTGAATAATGACGTTCTTTTTTCTCTGGCCAGGCAAGTGGATCAAGCTCCATGAAATCATCCCATTCACTTGGATCAGGGTATTTATACAGTTCCCTTGGCCCTTCCATTATTAATTCTTCAGACCAATCAGGTCTATCTGAAATTTTAGATATGAGTCCTATGGACTCCGAGAAAGTTTCTATCCAGCTTCTTTTCATTTTTAACTCAAAGGTATCATTTGTGGAATTCGAATACGTACATATTCAGTTAAATAATTACCTATCAATGATAATACTCCTGATATAATCAGAAGAGTTTCAAACTGAGTAGATAACATTATAATTGGGATAATGCTTCCAATTATAAGACCACTCCAAAAATACTTTGAATAATATCCTTTAGTCATTAGCATAATAGCTTTTTTTGCATCTGGTGTATTAGGAGGGAAACGTATTTCTTTAATAATGATGACAATATTAATAACGATTGCGCATAATATTATATTACTCATTAAACTTCTGGATAATGGATCAATAAGAATCATAACAAACGAGCCTGAAATAATTGCATGCACTAACATATGAATTGCTGATAACCATTTTGATTGCCATAAATCTCTTGCCCTTGCCTGAGCAAAGAGAAACGCAGTGTAAACTGCACCTAAAATTGAAAAGATTGATCCTATACCCCATAGCCAATGCCAATTTAAACCAAGGTAATTATCAATTAATTTCAACATAACTAATCCACCAAAAATTGTAATTATATACGCCCCTTTTACCAACCAAGATTTCCACTGAGGACGAAGTAAAACATATAAAAACCGATCTGGACGGTCTAAATCTTTAACAAGTAATGCTCCCGTAATACCCATAAATATCAACGTTGTAACAAGTCCATAAAATTCTAAAGAACTATCTAGCGGACCATTAAGAAAGCTCCATAAACCCATCATCAAAAAGGATCCGGTCGCAATAGCTTTCGTCCATACATAGGCTGAGACCTCCCACCCCCACAAGACACCTTTGCTGGGTGAATCATAGACTCTACGCGCTTCTCCGTGATCTATGTCTTGCTGGATTTCTTTAGCTACATTATCTATTGCTCTTTGATCAAAAGGCTTACCATTCCTAGCTGAATTCTCCATTGCTAATTGTACTAATAAATTCTCAGTGTCTGAGTCAGCTAACCTTTTATCTGCATATTTGGCATAATGTCCAACACCTTTAGATTGTTCAGACCAAACATATGACTCTTGCTGTGAAGTTGCATTTGGATCAAGCATTTCCTTTGAACCGTTTACATAATACAAGTTTGGCTCAGTCCTCTTTTCCGGCTTGCGGGTCATTATATTTTCATTTGCGACAAGTTCTGAAATATGGGTACTAGGGTCATCTAAATCTCCTGAAATAATAGCTTCGACAGGACAGACTATCACACAAGCTGGCTCATAACCGGAATCAATCTTATGAGCACAGTAATTACACTTTGCTGCAGTATTTGTCTCCGGATCAATATAAAGCGCATCATAAGGACAAGCCTGCATACAAGATTTACAACCTATACATCTATCATTATCAAAATCGACAATTCCATCAGCACGATCATAAAGAGCAGTCGTTGGACAAATCTCAACACACGGGGCATCTGCACAATGATTACATCTATGTACAGAAAACTCCCTAGTAGAATTTGGAAATTCACCTTTTTCTATATATTTTACATGTGTTCGGTTGACCCCAATTGATACATCATGCTCGCTTTTACAAGCGACAGTACAAGCATGGCAACCAATACACATACGATTATCTATTACAAAACCATAATTCATTAACTTAGTTTTCTCGTATATTTAAGATGGTAAAAATTAACGAAAACTTATCATGAAACTGGCTACAAAAATTCAAGCAAATGCATATATATTAATTGGAGGTTCAAGTAGACGCTTTGGCTCTCCAAAATGGGCTGCAGAACTCAATCAAGTTCGTTTAATTGATCATATATGGAATGAATGTGAGAGATTTCAAACTTGCCACGTTATTGGGAAAACTTTAACTGAGAAAATTGACTATCCGTTTATTAAGGATGAAATTCATGAGATTCAATCTCCTCTAAATGGACTATATACAGCTCTAATGAATACTAATAAAGATTGGAATTTTATTATATCATGCGATTTACCCTTAATAACTAAAGATATAATTCAAAGAATATGGAATAATGGCAACAAAACAGCCGATGCTATAGTACCATTAGTTGACTTGCAAAAACACCCTCTTTGTGCATTTTACAATCGTAAAATTGTTCTACAAATTAAAGAAGAAATCCTAAATAATAAATTAAAGGTAATGGATATATTAAAATTAATTCAAACTGATTATGTCGATATTAAAAAAAATAAAAATCAATTTTTCAATATGAATACAAAAAGAGATTTAGAAAAAATTAGTCTACACTAGATTTGCCTTTAATAAACGAAAGGACTTAAGAATAAATTTAACTATCTAATTTATCAATTCTTTGTTGATGTCTACCAAAACTAAAAGGTTCCTTAAGCCAAACCTCTATTATATTATAAATTTCAACTTCAGACATAAATCGAGCTCCAAGAGATAAAATATTAGCATTATTATGTTCTCGAGATAACTTTACAATTTCTTCAGGTCCATTATAAAATACAGCCGCTCTTACCCCTTTTATCCTATTAGCCGCCATGGCTTCTCCTTGCCCGGAACCACCTAAAATTATACCTCTGCTTTCAGGATCATCAGCAACGGCTCGTGCACATGGAAAAATAAAATCAGGGTAATCATCTAAGGCATCATATTCATATGCGCCATGGTCAGTTACATCGTGACCCTTTTTAATTAAGTAATCACGAATAATATTTTTCAGTTCAAGTCCGGCATGATCAGTGGAAACATGTATTTTCATAACAAACCATCTAAATGTTTTCTGATTTTTTCTTCTATCTTCACTGCGGTAAAACCAAATTCTTCAGCTAAATCTTTTCCCGGTGCAGATGCACCATAATGATCTATTCCAATAGCCAACCCATTTAAACCAACATATTTATCCCAGCCCATAGTGATACCTGCTTCTATTGAAACTTTCATGGAGCCACGCTTAGGTATTAATAAATTTTTATAGTCTTCTAATTGATTTTCATAAACTTCCCAGCATGGCATACTCACTACTCTTACTTTTTTATCTATCATAGACTGAGATACTTCAATAGCTAAGCCAACTTCAGATCCTGTTGCAATTAAAATAATTTCAGGATTATCACAGTCAATCACGGCATATGCACCTTTAGAAACATTCTCAACCGTTTCATCCATAGTTTGATCAAGCACTTTTACACCTTGACGTGTTAAAAGTAATGCGTTAGGCGTATTTTTATCTAAAATAGCCATTTTGAAACATGCCGCTGTTTCCTTTGCGTCAGCAGGTCTGAAAACATTTAAGTTTGGGATTACCCTTAACCCCATCGCATGCTCAATCGGTTGATGCGTTGGTCCATCTTCTCCTACCCAAAAAGAATCATGCGTAAACTCGTGTATCACTCTACAATTTTGAATTGCTCCTAATCGAAGAGCAGGTCTTTCGTAATCAGCAAAAACAAGGAATGTTCCACCAAAAGGAATTAATCCACCATGCAGAGCTATTCCATTCATTGCTGCCGCCATAGGGAATTCTCTTACACCAAAAGCAAGGTTTCGACCAGAACGATTGTTTTTATTAAAATCACCATAAGTATGAGCAAAATTGCCTGTATAGTTTGAGGGCTCAAGATCTGCCGAGCCACCTACAATTGAAGGCAAATTTTTTGCAAAGACATCTAATGTTGCACCAAATGCTTTACGTGTAGCTATCGATTCGCCACTTGGAAACTCAGGAAATTGAATCTCTCCGACTTGATCTTTTACTGTCGCGTCCCAAAGAAATTTAAAATCTCTATCTTTACAGCTATCTGAAACTTTTTTATCCCAAATAATTGCATTTTTATTTAATTCTTCAAACCTATTTTGAAAATGAGAAATTACTTCACTTGGTAAATAGAAGGACTCAAGAGGTAATCCAAGTTTTTCTTTAGTTGCATTAATTTCTTCCTGGGGTAGTGGAGCGCCATGAGTCTCATGATCACCTTCCATTGAAGCTGAACCTTTAGCCATAATGGTTTTACCTATAATAAGACTAGGCCTATCTACGACTTGGGCTTTTTCTAAGGCTTGACGTATTTGTTCGTGATCATGCCCATCAATTTCCTGAACATGCCATCCAAAGCCTTCAAAAACAGTATTATAATTTGTCGAATCAGATCTATCAACATTACCAGAAATTTGTGCATTATTTGAATCATAAAAAACAATTAATCGAGATAATCCCCAATGCCCTGCCATAGAAGCAGCTCCTAAAACTATTGGCTCTTGAAAATCACCATCTCCGGCTACAACATATGTATAATGATCTATCAAATCACTAACTCTTGATCTAAGCATTGATTCAGCAGTAGCCATCCCCACTGCCATTCCAAAACCTTGGCCTAAAGGACCGGTGGTTGCTTCTATGCCCGACATCTCAACTTCTGGATGGCCAGGTGTTTTACTATGGAGTTGTCGAAAAGCTTGTAAATCTTCTATTTTCAACCAGCCTATTTGTGTAAGCATTGAATATATCAACGCTGATTCATGACCTGCAGATAAAATAAATCTATCTCGGTTAAACCATTCTGAATCAATAGGATTAAAACTTAAATACTCTGTAAAAAGGATCTGAGTAAAGTCTGCGGATGACATTGGACCACCACTATGACCAGAATTTGCTTTTCGGACCATATCTAAAACCAAGCCTTTAGTTACGGATATAGCAAATTGATTTTGTTCCTCAATTGTCCAATTAGAAAATGTGTCAATATCTAAATATGTACGCATAAATCCTCAATTAGATAAATTGTAAAATTCTTTAATAGTCTTAATTGGATCATCTGTCCCAAAAATAGCTGATCCAGCGACTAGGATATCAGCTCCAGCATCAATCACTTCTTTTGCATTATGTAATTTGATTCCACCATCAACTTCTATCAAAACTCTATCTTGAAGACATAATTCTTTTAACCTTTGTTTAATATCTTTAATGCGAGTAATTGAAGCTTCGATAAACCCTTGCCCTCCAAAGCCAGGTTCAACGCTCATAACTAAAATAAGGTCTACTTGATCATAATATGGCTCAATCTCGGATAAAGGCGTTGATGGTTTAATAGATATACCCACTTGTTTTCCACAAGCTTTAATTAACTCAATAACAGATGGAGCATCATCAGTAGCCTCAATATGAAAAGTAATTAAATCAGCGCCAGCTTTGGCAAAAGGTTCAACTAACTTCTCAGGCTCTATAACCATCATGTGTACATCTAAAAATTTATTTGTTTTAGGACGGATTGACTTTACAACAGGAGGACCAATCGTCAAGTTTGGAACGAATTGATTATCCATTACGTCAACATGAATCCAATGAGCGCCACCTTGCTCACATTGAGATAAAGCAGATTTAAGATCAGCAAAGTCTGCTGAAAGAATAGATGGGGCTAGCTTGAATTCCGATGACATATATATACTGAAAATTTAGTATCTGTATAAAGTGAATTCAACAATCAATATTAGTTCTCTGGGTAATTAAATGTGACAACTTGTTTAATATCATTATCAAAACTTTTTGATACAGGACAGGCAAGGGCTGTTTTCTCTAATATTTTTTTAGTTTTCTCACTATAAACATTTGGGAAATTAATCTGAATAGTGATTGATGCAATTTTTCTAGGGGAAAGTTGCATAACCTTTGAAATCTCAGCTTTTGTTCCAACTATATCAATTGCATCTTTACGTGCTCTTATTCCCATTACAGAAATCATACAACTTGCAAGAGCAGTTGCGACTAAATCCGTAGGAGCGAAAGCTTCACCTTTTCCTTGGTTATCTTTTGGTGCATCTGTAATAACTATACTTCCAGAATCTAAATGAACCATTTGTGTCCTGAGTTCTCCTAAATATTCAACAGTTGATGTTTTTGTCATAATTAAAACCTTTCATTTATTCATTAGTATCTAAAATACAAAAGACATACCTCACCTTCAATAATAAGAAAAAACCAAAATAATTTTAAACATATTAAAAATATATTTACCAAAAATATTTTATAATTTGTTACTATATAAAAAGAATTAAATAAATATGCTAGGAGCTAAAAAAGTGAGCACAGAGAATAAAGATCGTTTCTATTATAATAAGGAATTTCTGGGTAGCCCTGAAGGTCGTTCTGTGAGGTTATTATCTGAATATTACGGCCCATTTCAAAGATTTAAACGTAATAATGTTCAAGATACTATTGTCTTTTTTGGATCTGCTAGATTAAAATCAGAGAAAGATGCAAAAGCTGCTTTAGCCAAAGCACCAATAAATATTTCAAAAAAGAAAAAGAAGGTTCTAGAAACTGATCTAGAAATGAGTCATTACTATGAAGCAGCGAGACAATTATCATTCAAAATGACAAAATGGAGTAAAGGACTGAAATACAAGAAAAAAAGATTCATTATTACTTCTGGTGGTGGTCCTGGAATTATGGAAGCTGCAAATCGTGGTGCAACTGAGGCTAAAGGTTTAGCTATTGGCTTATCTATTTCGCTTCCATTTGAACAATCGGGTAACGAATGGATTTCAGATGACCTTGAAATTAACTTTCATTACTTTTTTATGCGTAAGTTTTGGTTCCTTTACTTAGCAAAAGCTATTGTAGTATGGCCTGGTGGTGTTGGAACTTTGGATGAAGTCATGGAGGCACTGACTCTTATCCAAACAAAAAAGCTTAGAAAGCAAATCCCAATCGTATTATTTGATAGTAATTTTTGGAATAATGTGATTAACTGGGATTTTCTAGTTGATAAAGGTGTTATCTCTAAATCAGATCTTGATCTATTTCATATTTCAGATTCAGTAGACGATGCTTATAAATATTTAACAAAAAAAATAAGATCTACTCATTTACGTGGACCTAATTTTTAGAGGAGGTTTATGAAATACAAATTATTTCTTTTTGCTTGGTCAGTCTCTTTTATCTTTGGCCAAATTGGACCAGCTAAAGAACTGCATCGAAACCCACCTAGAACATGGGCATTGACTAATGCTATAATTCATTCCACTCCTGATAAAATCATAAAGAATGGTACTGTTATTATTCGTAATGGAATGATTACTAACGTTGGTTCAAAAATAAAAATTCCTAATCAGGCTACAATCTTAGATATGAAAGGAAAACATATTTATGCTGGCTTTATTGAAAGCTGGCTAGATGTAAAGACTGTTAAAAAAGATACTTCTTTACAATCTCATTGGAACTCAAATATGCGAGCTTACTTGAATGCAACTGATTTATTTCAGCCAAAAGATAAATTAATGAAAGATCTTAGAGGAATTGGTTTTACCACAGCCCATATTGCTCCAAGAGGTGGAATATTCCAAGGTTCTTCAGGATTAATTCAACTAGGAAATAATCCAAAAATTCTTTCAAATAATGTAGCTCAAGTAATTGAATATGTTTCCGGTGGATGGCAAGGGAAAGAATACCCCTCTTCATTATTAGGAGTTATAGCATTTATAAGACAAGGCTTAATTGATGCCAATTGGTATGATAAAAGCATTGAAATTTTAGATAAATATCCTGACGGGAATGAACCTATTCAAATGGATCGTTCTCTAACGTCTCTTTCTAGATCAAAAAAGAATAATCAACCTTTCATTTTTCGTACTAGTAATGAACTTTATATTGATCGTTCAAAAAATATTTCGAACGAATTTGATTTAAACTTGTGGATTAAAGGCAATGGGTATGAATATAGGCGGATTGATGAAATGCCCGCTTCATTTATGATCATTCCACTTAATTTCCCAGGAAAACCTGAAGTTGTGGATCCATATAATGCATTACAGTATTCTATAGAACAACTTAAACATTGGGATATGGCTCCAGATAATGCAGCTAAGTTAGCTAATGCAGGCTTTCAATTTTCTCTAACAAGTGATGGACTAAAAGATAAATCTGATTTTAGAAAAAACCTTTCTCGTGCTATTGATCGTGGCTTAGATGAATCTAAAGCATTATCCGCTCTAACCACAATTCCTGCAAAGGCGCTTGGCCAAGCAAAACGTTTAGGCCAAATAGAAACAGGGTTTATTGCAAATCTTGTTGTTGTTGATGGTAATTATTTTAAAAGTGAATCAAAAATAAATGAAGTCTGGATTGATGGTGAAAAATTTGAAGTTTTACCAGATCCAATAGTTAAACCGCAAGGTCAATGGCTATTATCTGAAGGAGAGAATATTTGGACTTTAACTATTTCAGATAAGGGAGGAAATCTTAGAATTAATGAAAAGTCGATTAAATTATCTAATTATAATTTAGAACAAGATAGAATTAGATTTTCAATTGAGGCTGATTCTTTAATTCAATCTGGAGTTTCACGTTTTCAAGGAACAATAAAAAATGAAATAGCTTCTGGAAGCGTAACTTATCCTGATGGATCTAAAACTACATGGTCAGCTACATTTAATTCTACAAATAAAGAAAAAATAAAAAAACCTAAAAAAGACATAAAAAGTAACCTTAGTCTAGTCTTCCCTGAAGGAGCTTATGGTTTAGATAGACCTGTCCCAAATCCAACTACTGTATTAATAAATGATGCTACAATTTGGACATCTGGTCCAAAGGGCATTCTAAAGGAATGGGATATATTATTTCAAAATGGTAAAGTTAAGAAAATTGCAAAAAATATTTCACTCCCTCGAGGTAATGCTTTAATTATTGATGGTACAGGAAAACATCTTACTCCAGGATTAATTGATGCTCATAGTCATATGGCTGGTGAATCTATTAATGAAGGGTTTCAGAATGTTTCAGCTGAAGTACGGATGAAAGATGTAATTGATCCTAATGATATCGCGCTTTATAGAGCATTAGCAGGAGGACTAACAACCATTAATCTACTTCATGGTTCTGCAAATCCTATTGGAGGCCAAAATGTTGTAATGAAAATTAGATGGGGTAAGTTTTCAAATGACCTTATTTTTAAAAAAGCTCCACAAGGTATTAAATTTGCTTTAGGAGAGAATGTAAAACGAAAACGTTCTTACGGACGATACCCTGAAACTCGAATGGGTGTTGAGCAAGTAATTAGAGATGCCTTCTCAGCTGCTCGTGATTATAAAAAATCATGGGATATTTATAATAAAGATGTGAAACGCCAACGTTCCTCAATCCCTCCTAGACGTGATCTTGAATTAGATGCTTTACTAGAAATAATGGAAGGTACTCGACTATTACATTCACATTCTTATCGACAAGATGAGATTTTAATGCTTACGAGAATAGCTGAAGATTTCGGCTTTAAGATTGCGACTTTTCAACATGTTCTTGAAGGTTATAAAGTTGCTGAACGACTAGCCGAACACGGTGCAGGAGCCTCAACATTTTCTGATTGGTGGGCATATAAATACGAAGTTGTAGATGCAATTGGTTACAATGGTACTCTTATGGCTAATGCTGGAGTCAATGTTTCATTTAATTCTGATAGTGATGAAGTAGCAAGGCGTATGAACCTAGAAGCAGCTAAAGCTGTTAAATATGGTGGCCTAGAAGAAGCTGAAGCATTAAAGTTTGTAACTATTAACCCAGCCAAGCAATTAAAAATAGATAAATATGTAGGTTCTTTAGAGGAAGGAAAAGATGCTGACTTTGTCATTTGGTCGGGCCATCCATTATCTTCTTATTCTATATGTGAACAAACTTGGCTTGATGGAAAACAATATTTTTCTATTGAACAAGACAAGTTTTTAAGGGAACGCGATTCAAAAATAAGAAATGATCTCATTCAAAAGATATTATTATCACCTGAAAACGGAGGTGAGAAAATGAAAGCGAATAGAAAGAGTGGTAACCGTTTTGAATCATGTGATGCTTTTGAGTCTTATACTTATGAAGGAGAAGAAAAATGAAGAAATTATTATTAGGACTCTTCTTTGCATCATTTATTTTTGTAAATGCACAGATTCCTGCACCAACACAAAAGCAACCTATTCTATTAAAAAATGGTTTTATTCATACTGTTTCAAATGGTGTTATTAAAGGTGCTATTTTATTTGATAATGGAAAAATAATGCGCATAGCGGAAAATATTTCACCATCACCAGGTACAAATATTATTGACCTTGAAGGTAAGCACGTATATCCTGGGCTAATATCAGCTATTTCTGGAATTGGACTTGTTGAAATTAATGCAGTCGAGGTAACAAATGATCATTCTGAAAGGGGTGATTTCAATCCAAATGTTCGAGCAAATGTTGCATATAATCCAGACTCCGAAATTATTCCGACGACAAGATCAAATGGTGTACTTATTGCAAATGTAGCACCAGGATCCGGATTGGTCTCTGGTCAATCATCAATTATGATGATGGATGGTTGGACGTGGGAAGACGCTACTATGTTACACCCAAGCGGACTTCATGTAAATTGGCCAAATATGGAGGTAAGAACTGAAGGACGCTTTCGAATACCCGCTAAGCGCCAGATTGAAAAAAGAGAAAAAGCTTTAAAAAGCTTAGATAAAATGATTGAACAAGGGCGAGCTTATTCTAAGCTTAGACAGACAAAAACTCGTAAGGCAGAAGAATATCATAATGAAGATTTACGACTTGAGAGTCTTTTAGAATATGTAAATGGTAAATTACCTATTTATGTTCATGCAAATGAGGTAAGGCAAATCGAAGCTGCTGTGGTATGGTCAAAACGACATGAGCTTAATATAATAATTGTTGGTGGAAGAGATGCCTGGAGAACGACTACATTACTTAAAACTAATAATATTCCTGTAATTTACGAAAATGTAACATCATTACCATCTCGTCGCTTTGAAGACTATGATCAAGCTTATAAAACCCCTGCTTTACTTTATGAAGCAGGGGTCCAATTCTGTATAGCATCATCAGGCTCAGCTGGAAGTGCTTATAAGGTTAGAAATTTACCTAACCATGCAGCAATGGCTTCTGCCTATGGTCTTCCAAAAGATATAGCATTGAGGTCAATTACTCTTTCTGCTGCAGAAATTTTAGGAATTGATGATGAAGTGGGGTCACTGAAGGCCGGCAAAGATGCTACTCTTTTTATTTCAAATGGAGATCCATTAGATATTAGAACAAATATACTTCAAGCTTATATTCAAGGAAGAAAAATTGATATGAGTGATAAACACAAGATTCTATATCAAAAATATCAAGAGAAATATCAACAACTAGGTATTATTAAAGAATGAATTAACAGAAGAAAAAGCCTTCTTTTTTAAAATAAATATTTGGTGCGGAAACTAACCATGATTTGTAGAAGGAGGTTAATGAGGAGGTATCGCAAATCAGATTTAAAACGCTCCCGCACCAATCATATATTACAATTAATACATTAATACTCCAAACCTTCACTATTAAAAATATTCTTAATTATCGATTAATTTGTGTTTAATTCCGCAAATCTAAAGATAACAACACCAGCACTATATTCATCAAAATGTAGTTTGAATATTTTCTTTGAGATTGTATCATAAATGATATAATTATTATCAGAAACACTAATTGTATGTAATTGCATATTATAAACAAGTACTGCAGAATCTCCACCGTAGCTAAGCTTTCCATCTGAAAGCCCAAATAAGTCAGTGCTTGGAATTTCAGTAATATCTTCAAATTTTAAAGAATTATTAATACTTAACATCAAAGCATTAGAAAGTGAAAAACTAGGCATATAATTTCCACCACCTGCATCCAAATTATTATATGATAAATGCCAGGAAGTACTGTTTCTTGCTCCTTCAAGAAAATTAAAATAGTAAGGACCATCATTTACATTATCAGTCGTGACTTCAATGGTATTCATTGAATTTTCAGTCTCATCTGCTTTATTATCATCACATGCAGTGAATGGTAGCATCATTGAAATTGATACTCCAAATAGCAATTGTTTCATTCTTTATTCCCTTTTATTAGTTTAGTCGAAATTTCAAGGTAACCCGATCGGCCAACAAATGGACCGAAGCGTTTATTTGTATAATTATTAACATTATCAATGCCCATGCTAATATTAAAATAATCATTAATTTTAAGTGTGCTTTTGAGCCTAATCAAACTATAAGCATTTAACTTATTTTGAGCAAAAACATATAACCCTTGTACTGGATCATATTCTTGAGGTCTGTAAGAACCTATCCATTTAGTATTTATAGAAAAATTAATATTTTTTTTTGGGTGTTTATAATTAGCCGCTCCAGTTATTGATAAAGGAATTGTATTAGGTATGGTTTTATTATCACCATCTATATTATTTACCCAGTTAATACCCCATCTACTATCAATTTGTTCTGAAATTTTTAGTTGACACATTAATTCTACACCTGAGAAAGTTGCTTTTTCAATATTTTGATAACTTAATAAACCAGGCTGAATAGTGAAATCTTCAATCAAGTTTTTAAATTTAGTTCGATAGAACATTAAACTCATTTGATATCTTGCAGGATTTATATATTCAATGCCCAAAGTAACTCCTTCTGATTTCTCTGGTTCAAGATCGGGATTTCCTAGAACAGTATAATTAAACTGAATATGGTTCCAATCAATGAATCTCTCCATAAATGATGGAGCACGAAACCCTTGCCCCCAAGAAGTTCTTAATTTCCAATTCTCTTCAAATCTATACATAAATCCAACTCTTGGACTTAAAACTGAATTATATTCACTATAATCATCAAATCGTAACCCAATAATTGCACTTAATTGATTTAATAAATCAAAATTAGATTGACCAAACACACTATGATTTTTCATCTCTTGTTTTCCAGAAATAACTCGGTCGCTTTTATAAATGGAATTAGAAGTCTCAATACCACCAGTAAGCTCATTTAAACCAAACTTTTTATTCACTAATATTTCGTATTCAAAGTAGGCTTCATTTGTGGTATCATCTTTTTCAAGATCACCCCACGGCCTAATCTGAACATAATTACGAGAGTAGTTATTTGAGTTAAAGGTTTGCTCAATATTCCACATTGATTTCGTCAAGTATTGATAAGATAAAGAAAAGTTCTTTCTTAAAATTTTAGTATCAGTATTCATTAATTTTGATTTACCTGTTTCAAATTGATCATATATTTGAACATTTAATCCAAGTTTCTGCTTATCATTTAATTCCCAATCAATCCCACCTCCCAAAGTTTGTTTCTTTACTTTATCTATTTCTATTAATTGAATGGATTTATCATTATTAATTAAATCATAATCTGCATTAAACTTTATTTTAATTTTTTTAAGTGGCTTAAATCCATTGATGCTTATATTTTTAGAGCCATTTTTAGAGCCACTGTTTCCAACTTTATTTTCTGTATTATTATAACGAGCTGAAATATCAAGTAATTCTAAATTGTTTATATCCTTAGTGATAATGTTAATTACTCCAGCCATAGCTTCACTTCCATAAAGAGATGAGTTAGGTCCTTTAACAATTTCTACTTTTTTTACTCTGTTAATTAAAATTTGATCAAGAGCAACTCTATTATTAAACCTCCCAGTAATAGGTTGGCCATCCATCAGAATTAGTATGTACCTTGAATCCATACCAAGAATATTTAAGACTGAACCTCCTTCTACAGAAGTTTGCAAACTAACCCCAGCTCGCTGAGATAACAAATCTGACATATTTTGAGCACCTGAATTATTAATATCCTCTTGCGAAATAACTTCGGTTGCAATCGGAACATTATTGTGAATTTTTTTAGTTCGAGTCCCCGTGACAACTAACTCATCCATCTTTATAAACTCTCTAGATAAAATAAATTTTATTTCATTAATATTTTTTTTATCAAAAGTCTTTTTTTGAGTTTTATAACCTATATGTGATACTGTCACTTGTAATGGAAAATTTATTCCTTCCGTAAGAGAGAACCTTCCATCTGCATCTGTCGATGTACCAATAGTACTATTAATAATAATGTTAACTTGAGATAGTGCCTCTCCAGTATTAGCATCAATTACTAACCCTGAAATTTTACTTTTATTTACAACTTGAGTCGCATAAAGTGTAGTAAAAATACTTAGAGTTATATATTTAAATAAATTTTTGTAAAAAATATTGCCCCCGCTCTAAATTATAATCTATGTGGTTCCATAGTTTCCAATAAATGTTGTTATAAACTCTTCCATGGTTTGTCTAGACATTGGCTTTTTTTCATTACCTAGAAAAAATAAACCATGAAATAATCCACCAATTGCACGCATCAAAAGATCAGAACGCATTTTTGGAAATTCATTTTTAGCCATTCCTTCTTCAAGTAATCCTTGAAAAACTCCATACATTTTCCTTTGAAAACCTTTCCATTCAGGATTTTCTTCAGTTAAGGAACTTTGCATTTTCTGAGGTACTGTAAATAAAAATTCAAAAAGTGACTGATTATTTCTTATTAAGCTTCCAATAATATTTAATGCATCTATAAATGTATCTTTTGGTTTATCAGAATCATGAATAACTGGCTCAATTGATTCCCATATCATCTTCCATCCACGATTTAGTATTTCAATAAAAATTTCTTCTTTAGAACTAAAATAGTAATATAAAGTAGCTTTCCCAAAGTCGGCCTGCTTTGCAATCTCATCCATTGTGGCTTTTTCAAGTTCATTTGCTTTAAATACTTTAAGTGCAGCATTTAAAATCTGTTCCTTACGAAGTTCTCTTTCTTTTATTTGTCTATCTGAAGCCATATTATTTGTCTTTATTTTATCGAACCATTAGTCGAAAATTAAAATATATATATAAGAATACATATATTATCTTTTTATTAAAAAAATATTTAAAAAGGTTTTAAAACAACTAAGACTACAATAAT
>Ga0308019_10000447_pt1 | contig 25853 bp, 20 predicted proteins | sample Neamet284_FD_203135 | JGI IMG/M metagenome (GOLD analysis project Ga0308019, IMG submission 203135) | Marine microbial communities from water near the shore, Antarctic Ocean - #284 | ecosystem: Environmental > Aquatic > Marine > Unclassified | place: Southern Ocean | collected 2014-10-01 | reverse complement strand
GTCGAGTATTAAAATTATGTGACATAGAATAGCCATAAGCACCCGCATCTAAAATAGCAATTAAATCACCTTCATTCACTTGTGGGAATTCTCGATCATATGCAATTCTATCAGTATTCTCACAAATAGGTCCAGTAAAATCAAAAATGCCAACGTTATCTCCATGTATCCCCACTTTAAACATTTGATGGAATGCACCATATAAGGCTGGGCGCATTAAAGTTTCCATACCCGCATCAAGCCCAATAAAATTCTTGTAACTATTTTTTATACCTGTTACAGTAGATAAAATAAAGCCTGTATCACCAACTATAGATTTTCCAGGCTCAATCCAAAGAGCAGGGGCTTTATTTTTATTAGGATAGGCTTTATAAAAAATATCAGATAATTTTTCAAAAAGATTATCATAGTCTAAAGATAATTCATCTTCGTTGTATGGAATTCCAAGGCCACCTCCCATACTTATAAATTCAAAGTTAATATTAAGTTTAGTTTCAATTTTTTTTGAATGATAAAGAATTGCTGTCATGACATCAATGAAATGGTTTTCTTCAAGATTTCCAGAGCCTGCCATACATTGAAGTCCGAAACGAGTAATATTAGAATCTTTAGCTTTACTATAAGCAGAAATGATTTTATCAGCTGGAATACCAAACTTTGCATTATTGCCAGCAGTGGTTATTCCTGAAAATGCTCCTTTACCAAATCCTGGATTTAATCGGAAAGAAATCCGCTCAGGTAATTTTATTGTAGAAAGTCGATCAAAAGATGTTTGGTCATCTAAATTAAGATAACATTCTTTATCAAGTGCTATAGATAAATCTTCAATAGATTCATAATTACCAGTATAAATACAATTTTTGGTATTTATACCAGCTTTATCAGCAATATATATTTCTCCAGGACTAGAGCAGTCAGCACCTAAATGTGGGAGAGTTGAAAGCATAGTTTTTAATAAATGAGGATTACTATTTGATTTGACTGCGTAACAAATATGATATTTATTAAAGTGTTTTGATATAGCACTATCAAGTTTTTTTAGATTGTCAACTAGTCTAGATTGATCATAAACGTAACATGGTGTTCCATATTCTTCAGCTAATTCATTCATTAGCTTATTATTTCGGATAAGGTCTCTTAAGGGATGTTTCATAAAAATTTATTATTAAATATTTAATCTAAAAGTTGTTGAATATTGAATATAACTCATAAGTGAAAGTAGATAAGAATATGATTAGTTTTATACATGAATAAATACAGAAAAATCTTATTCAGATTATTCATTATGTTAAATATTCTCAATATAATTAGCAGTCAAACGGTTTCATCCAAATACATGATAGATGGTTTTAAAAACATTATTAATTATAAAGATTCACGAAATATTATAGTAGCTGGATTAATAATATCAAGATTTAGTTATAATTATGATTATTATTTACAAAATAAAAATGAATTAAAAAAAATTATGCCTAAAAACCTAGCACGATTTGGAGATTATTGGGGATTAACAAATCAATTTATTCTTTGGAGTTCTATTTCAGGACTTTATAGGATAGAACAAAGAAGATATGCTATGAATTCATTCCTAGTAAATGGTGTTGTGACTTATGGAATAAAATTTGCGACAAGGAGGAATAGACCTGATAGGTCAAATAAACGTTCTTTCCCTTCAGGGCATACTTCAAATAGTTTTTTAGGTGCAACAATTATTCAGAATATTTATGGTGCAGATATTGGTATACCAGCCTATTTGCTTGCATCAATTACTGGGTTGAGTAGGATTAATGATAATAAACATTATTTAAGTGATGTAATTTTTGGTGCAGTATTAGGTGTGGGAATTGGTACAGTATTCAATCATTTATATGAAAAAGAAATAATGAAAATTCATGGATCGTTACCAAAAAAATCTTTTAAAATTAACTATTCATGGACATTTTAAATTATGAGAAAAATATCCGGAAATAAAATAATATTTTTATTTTTAATATTTTTTGCTGTATTCTCAATATATATAATCTATAATATGTTCAAATTAGATTGGTTATTTTAAGTATCAAGCATGATATTGTTTATACATATTATATGTATAAATATAAACTCTGATGCTCTTTCTTGTTTATGAAATTGTTAATTTGAAAACTCTAGCATATAAATATATATAAACATATATAAACAAAATATTTATAGAATGATACTGTTAATTTTACGTAAATATATAAAATTCTATTTAGATAATAGCATTTACTAAGGATAGATTAAATACTATGTTTTCAGCTAAAACTTACAAAGAGCGTCGTAATAAGTTATGTGAACACTTAGAGGCGGGTATAATATTATTACCTGGTAATGAGCTAGTGCCCATGAATTATCCATCTAATAGTCTAAGGTTTCGTCAAGATAGCAACTTTTTATATTATAGTGGTTTGGATTATGTTGGTTTAAATTTAATAATTGAAGTCTCTACTGGAAAGTCTATACTGTTTGGTGATGATCTGAGCGTTCAGGATATTGTATGGGAAGGTTCAAGAACTTCAATTAAATATATGGCCCATAGTTCAGGTATTGATACTATTAAACCAAACTCAGATCTCAAAGCTTTTCTATCAACTAGGCTTGGAACTATTCATCGATTGCCAACATATAGAGCCGATCAATCTATGTTTTTAAAAAACCTTTTAAACGGTAAATCTAAAATTGTCTCTAAACCATTAATTGCAAATGTGATTAAACAAAGATCTATTAAAACTAATGAAGAATTAGAAGAAATTGAATCCGCTTTAAAGATTACTGCTCAAATGCATAAACTCGCAATGAAGTCGACAAAAAATGGTATAACAGAACAGGATATTGTCGGGAAAATTGAGGGTTATGCTTTATCAAATGGCTCTCGTCTAGCATACCCAGTTATCTTTACTATTAATGGTCAAATTCTACATAGTAATAATTATAACAACATTATGAAATCTGGCAATCTAGTCTTAAATGACTCTGGTGCTGAGTCTTCTCTTCATTATGCTAGTGATATTACTAGGACTTTTCCTGTTAGCGGGAAGTTTAGTTCTTTACAAAAAGATATATATAATATAGTTTTTAATATGCAAGAAGCTGCATTTACATTTTGTGAACCGGGTAATTCATATAGAGATGCTCATCTAAAAGCTGCTTCAATTGCCGTTGAAGGACTATCCTCATTAGGTATAATGAAAGGTAATATAAATGATGCAGTAGATGCTGGTGCTCATGCTTTATTCTTTCCTCATGGCCTAGGGCATATGCTAGGGTTAGACGTACATGATATGGAAGGTCTTGGCGAGGATCTTGTTGGTTATGATGGAGATAGCGATAGGAGCGAACAATTTGGATTGGCTTATTTAAGGTTAGCTAAAGATTTAGAAATAGGCTTTGTTCTTACTGTTGAACCTGGTATTTATTTTATTCCAAATTTGATTGATCAGTGGCAATTTGAAAATAAGCATCTTGATTTTATTAATTATGACGCATTAAAAACATTTCGTGATTTTGGTGGAATACGAATAGAAGATAATATTGTTATAACGGATGATGGTTATCGTTTATTGGGCCCACCTATTCCTAGAACTATTGATGAAATTGAAGCAATAATGACCTTATAAATGCGTAAAGCTATTTGGTTATATCTATCTTCTTTTGGAATAATGTTTGCAATTTTATCCTGGTTACAAGAATCTAAAATATTAAGTGATGATTTAGGATTTGTAAAAGGCTTAATGGCTCTTATCACAGGAATTTTTTTATATTTTACAATACCAAAGTCCTTAGATTAGTAATTTATAATAATTTTCAATTGATTCTTTTTCTTTTTTCTGATTTTTTTTAAGTTTTACCTTATGTCAACAGTATTTGATACCACTCCGCCTAATTTTTCAATAGTTGAGATAAAAGAAATATTACTATCATTCTTCAAAATAGTTGGCCATCCAATATTATTATATAGTGATCGTGATCAAATTTTTTATATAAATAGTTCATTAAATCAGAAATATATTTTAAAAATATCAAACCCCTCTGAAAATATAAGAAATTTAGAAATTCAGAATAAAGCGATATCACTTATACAAACAAAAGATTCGAAAATTAAGTTACCAATACAGATTGGTGAAATAGTAAGAATTAAAAAGAATGGTAACAAATTTTACGTACGTTTATTAGAATATATCGAAGGGAAATTTTTTAATGATATCAATATTGTTGATATTTCTTATTTGAAGATTGGAAAATTTTTTGGCAGATTAAGTCAATCTTTAGCTCAGTTTGAACAACCGTCAACTGAGCCGAGTTTTGAGTGGGATGTTCGAAATATAAAGGCAATTAGATCAAGGCTAAGTTTTCTTGATAACCAAAGTGAGAAAAGTACAGTCTTACATTTCTTAAATGAATATGAATCTAATGTAATGGTTCACTCTTCTAACTTAAGGCACGCGACTATTCACAATGATGGAAATGAGCATAACATTCTAGTAGATAATTTAGGTAATGCAGTTGGTATTATTGATTTTGGTGATATGGTTTATTCTTATCAAGTAGCAGAACCCGCAGTATGTATGGCCTATATTGGACTAGGTAAAAAACAACCATTTTTGGCTATGTTTGATTTGTTAAAAGGCTATCATTCTTCATTTCCACTAAATCATTTAGAATTAAAATCTGTATTATATTTATCTTGCATAAGACTTTGCATTTCAGTGACCATGTCTGCATGGCGTACAAAGCTATTTCCTTCAAACGACTATTTGCGCGTATCACAAAATAAAGCATGGGCTTTACTAAGAAAAATTGAGCTTGAAGATTTAAATGAACTTTCAGATAAGATTATAATTTATGCTAAATAGTGAAGAAATATTGAATCTTCGTAAAGTTTATTTAAGTCCGTCCTTAAGTTTGTCATATGAAGAGCCTATTCATATAATTAAAGGTAAAGGTCAGTATTTATTTGATGCGAAGGGAAGACGTTACCTTGATGCTGTGAATAATATTCAACATGTAGGCCATAGCCATCCCTTAATTGTTGAAGCTGCTGCGAATCAATATGCTAATCTCAATACAAATACAAGATATATAGATCAAACTATTGTTGAATATGCAAAAGCTTTAACAAAGAAAATGCCAGAAGGGTTAGACGTATGTTTTTTTACTAATTCTGGAAGTGAAGCTAATGACCTAGCTCTTCGTATTGCAAGAACCGTAACTAATTCAAAAGAAACAATTGTGTTAGGTGCTGGTTATCATGGTAATCTATCTTCATTAGTTGAAATAAGTTCCTATAAGCATGATGGCCCAGGAGGTTTAGGTGCTCCAGATCATGTTTATACTATTCCAAGGCCAGATGGTTTTAGAGGTAAGTATCGCGGTGAAGATACAGGTGCGGCTTATGTTGATGAAGTTAATCAGGTAATCAAAAATATTCATTCAATGGACAAGAAAGTATCTGCTTTTATTGTCGAATCAATAATGGGTTGCGGTGGTCAGTTAGTTTTGCCAAATAGATTTTTAGAAGACTCATTTGAATTAATAAATAAATCTGGAGGTTTAAACATTGCAGATGAAGTTCAAATTGGCTTTGGTCGTATGGGTTCTCATTTTTGGGGGTTTGAAACCTGTAATGTTGTCCCTGATATTGTGACTTTAGGTAAATCTATGGGTAATGGCCATCCCGTATCTGCAGTTATAACAACAAAAGAAATCTCAGAACAATTTAATAATGGAATGGAGTATTTTAATTCATTCGGAGGTAATCCAGTTTCATGTGCAATTGGTCATAAAGTATTGAATATAATTGAGGATGAAGGTCTGCAAGATAATGCGCTAGATGTTGGAACTTATTTATTTGAAAAACTAAAAAAGATTGATCATTCTTTAATTGGAGAGATTAGAGGTAAAGGTTTATACCTCGGGATTGAACTCATTAATGATCTTAAACTATTATCACCTGCTCGTGCTGAGGCAAATGCTATTGAGAACTATATGAAAGAAGCGGGTATATTAATTAGTACAGATGGACCGGATCATAATGTATTGAAAATTAAGCCACCAATGATTTTTACACGTGATAATGCTGATGAATTAGTATCTACTTTTATATCTATTTTGAATAAGTATTATTAATGATTAAGTTTCAAAAACACATACTTTTATATTTTTTTCTCATTTTAATTGGGTGCGAAAGAACTCAATTGGAATGGGAAGATCCAACTATTTTTCAAATCAATAAAGAGCCTCCTCGAGCTCACTTTTTTACATATAATTCAATATCTTTAGCTAAAAAACTAAATCCGTCTCTTTCAAATTATTTTCAGTCTTTAAATGGTGATTGGAAATTTAGTTTTTCAAAGAATATTAAAGATAGACCCAAAAATTTTTATAAATCTAATTATGATGATTCAGATTGGTCTAAAATTATGGTTCCAGGTAATTGGGAACTTCAGGGTTGGTCTTTTCCAATTTACTTAGATGAAGAATATCCATTCCCAGTAAACCCACCTTTTGTTCCTCATGATTATAATGCAGTGGGATCCTATAGAAAAGCATTCAACATACCAAAGTCTTGGGAGGAAAATGATATTTTTTTGCGTTTAGGTAGTGTTCGTTCAGCTTTTTATATTTGGGTTAATGGTGAGTTTGTTGGTTATAGTCAAGGTTCAAAAACCCCTGCTGATTTTAATATTTCAGAATTTGTAAATGTAGGAGGGAATAATATTGCTATTCAAGTTTATAGGTTCTCCGATGGTTCTTATTTAGAAGGTCAGGATACTTGGAGATTAAGTGGTATCGAACGAGATGTTGAACTGTTTACGAGAACGAAGAGAAGGATCTCAGACTTTTTTGTAGATGCTAATTTAGATTCAACTTATAAGACTGGTTTGTTCTCAGTTAAAATTGATCTTGTTAATAGTGGAGATGTTAATGATTCACTTTTAGTAAGGGCAAAATTAGTGGATCCAATTAAAAGAAATAAAGTTATCTTTGATTCAACAAAAACAATATTTCTTGACTCAACTTTCACTTTATCAATAGAATCAAAAATTAGAAGAGTAAAGCAATGGTCAGCTGAAGAGCCAAACCTTTATCGGTTAGAACTTTCATTGTTAAATAAAGATGAAGAAGTAATAGAAGCATTAACTCAGCAGGTTGGTTTTCGTAAAATTGAAATAAAAAATGGACAATTTTTGTTGAATGGAGTAGCTATTATGTTTCGCGGAGTTAATCGACATGAGTGGGATCCATTTACGGGACGTATTATTAATGAAGCATCAATGATAAAAGATATTGAATTGATGAAACTTCATAATATTAATGCTGTAAGGACATCGCATTATCCAAATCAAGAACGTTGGTATGAATTATGTAATGAGTATGGACTATACGTAGTCGATGAAGCAAATATAGAAGCTCACGGTATGAGATTTCATGATAATGGTTATGAACAAATAACAAATGATACCCTATGGACTAATCAATTGTTGGATAGAGGTAATCGCATGTTTGAGCGTGATAAGAATCAGCCTTCAATAGTTATGTGGTCAATGGGAAATGAAGCTGGAGATGGACAAAATTTTAAAGAATTATATAATTTTATTAAAAATAAAGATTCAACTCGTCCAGTAGTTTATGAACCAGCAAAACTTCAAGAACATACTGATGTTATTTTTCCAATGTATGATACAATAGAGGAAATTACTGCCTTTGCCGAATCTAACTCTGATCGTCCATTGATTTTATGTGAGTTTGCACACGCGATGGGTAATAGCGTTGGGAACCTAATAGATTACTGGAACACATTTGATAAGTATGACAAATTGCAAGGTGGTTTTATTTGGGATTGGGTAGATCAGGTAATCGCAAAGCAAGATTCTAATGGACTCGAATATTGGGCTTATGGTGGTGACTTTGGAAATGAATTCACAGAAAATGATTCAAATTTTTGTGCAAATGGTTTAATTGCTGCTGATCGAAGTTTAAATCCTCATATTCACGAAGTAAAAAAAGTATATCAACCCATAAGATTTGAAGCTGATAATTTGAAAAGAGGAAGAGTGAAAGTTTCAAATGATTTTGATTTTAGTGATCTTAGTGATTATACTTTTTCTTGGTTCATAAAAGGTGATGATAAGATTGTTGTTTCTGGGAGATTAGGAACTCTCGACTTGAAACCTGGAGAGACAAGAACCCTTACCTTTAATTTGTCAAGTATAAGACCTAAGCCAGGAGTTCATTATTTTTTGATGGTTCAAGCTAAAACTAAATTTGAAAAACCATTAGTACCTAAGAATCATCTAGTTGCGTGGGAACAATTTGAACTACCAATATACAGAGAAGCGATAGCTCAAAAGCCTGAAGTTTATCCATCAATTAATCTTTTCAAGAATAATATGAGTACAGAAGTTTATGGAGAAGGATTTAAGGTTATTTTTAATAATATTGATGGTCAGTTAAGTGAATATGTTAAACAGGGAAATATTCTTTTAAGTTCACCTATTAAACCAAATTTTTGGCGTGCACCTAATGATAATGATCTTGGTAATGGTATGCCAGCTAGGACTAAAGTTTGGAAAGAAGCTGGCGATAGATTTAGAACCAAATCCGTTTACAGTGTTTTAAATAATAATGTAGCAGAAATTTTCATGGTAAGTGAAGACTCTTTAAGTGGCTCAAAACTTTCAGCTAAATATTCTGTATATGGTAATGGAGCAGTTTTAGTTGATCAAACTTTTGAAACAGAAGATTCAACTCTTGCTGAAATCCCTAGATTTGGTTTAAAACTTTCGATGTCTGGTGAATTTAATAATGTTTCTTGGTATGGAAGAGGACCTCATGAATCTTATTGGGATCGTAAAACTTCTGCTGCTATAGGTTACTACTCTGGTAGTATTTGGGATCAATCTTTTTCATATGTAAGGCCACAAGAGACAGGTAATAAGACAGATAATTTTTGGATGGCTGTTTCAAATGGATCCTATGGCTTAATGGCGAAAGGGCTCCCAACATTCGATGGTAGCGTTCACCAATATCCTTATGAAGATTTGGATTATGTTCCAAATAGTCAACGCCACGGCAAGTTAGATTTGAAGGAAAAAGATCATTTAGATTGGTTAATTGATTATAAACAAATGGGTGTAGGAGGTGATAATAGTTGGGGTGCTCGTCCTCATAATAATTACACTATTTACCCTAAAAATTATAAATATTCATTTATGTTGATTCCTTTTGATAATGGAGATGATTTGAGCCAACTTTCTAAACTTAAATTTAAATAAATCATCGTTCTAGTATCTCATCTTAAACAAAAACCAAAAGGATAAAAGATGAATACCATCTCTATCGTCACTTTTATATTAGCTACTGGCTCAGTCGCTTTCTTTACATATCGCATCGTCACTGGAATGAAAAAATCTGATAATGTAACGGAAGAATATTTCACAGGTGGGCGAGCCCTAGGCTGGCCGATCGTTGCTGGATCACTGTTATTAACAAATCTTTCGACTGAACAGCTAGTAGGTCTGAATGGATCAGTCTTTGGTGATAAAGCTTTAGTCAGTGTGGCATGGGAGGCACTAGCAGCTTTTGCGATGATTGCTACTGCATTGGTCTTTTTACCTCGTTATTTAGCTAGCGGCTTTACCACCACTCCTGCTTTTCTTGAGAAGCGATTTGATAAAACTACAAGGTCTATGGTTTCAGGATTATTTTTGTTTGGTTATGTTACAGTATTACTACCAGTTGTACTGTATACAGGTTCTTTAGCCTTGATAGGTATGTTTGATTTGAATCTTTCTTTATGGTTTGTCGTATCTACAATTGGAGTACTTGGAAGTGCTTACGCAATATTTGGGGGATTAAAATCAGTTGCTGTAAGTGATACGTTAAATGGAATTGGATTATTAGTGGGAGGATTAACCATCCCGATTCTAGGTTTATATTCTCTAGGGGATGGATCTTTCTTTGAAGGACTTAATATTTTGAGTACAAATAACCCTGAATATCTAGCTGTCCTAACTCAAACGAATATTGATGGAAATATAGTTTCAGTACCTTGGCCAACCCTATTTACAGGAATGATGTTTATTCAAGTATTTTATTGGTCAACAAATCAAGTTATTGTGCAGCGTGCAATGGCTGCTAAAAGTTTGGCGGAAGGACAAAAAGGTGTTCTTTTTGCTTCTGCGATGAAGTTAGTTGGGCCTTTACTCCTCTGTCTTCCTGGAATCATTGCTCTTCATATGACGGATCTTAATATAAATAAGCAAGATCAGGTATATGGCGCGATTGTTCGTCATGTTTTACCTGATTGGTCATTAGGCTTATTTGCTGCGGTTTTAATGGGCTCTATTTTGAGCTCATTTAATTCAGCCTTAAATAGTGCATCGACACTCTTTTCTCTTCAGTTTTATAAAGGTTACATTAATAAAGAAGCAAGCGGCGAACAAATAGTGTCGATTGGTAAAAAATTTGGTATTGGCTTAGCTCTTATCTCTATTTTTATCGCACCAATCTTAGATCAGATGCAGTCTATCTTTGAATACCTTCAAAAAGTGAACGGTTTATATAGTGTTCCAATTATAGGAATTTTCTTACTTGGAATTACCACAAAACATGTACCGGCTATTGGAGCAAAGGTTGGAATGTTGGTAGGTATGAGTTTCTACTCTTTCTTTAGTTTTATAAATATTAAGGATGTTCCTACATTTTTCGCTAACGGAGAAGGAGATTTACATTGGCTACATGGTTATTTTATTAGTTTTCTTGCATCAATAGCAGTCATGTTAGTAATTGGCAAAATAAAGCCTAAAACAGATGAAGAAATAGCAATCAGTGATCAAAGAGAACCTGCACCAGTAGATATGACCCCTTGGGCAAATGCCAAAAATGTTTCAATTGCGATTATGGCTACTACAATAGGAATTTACATCTTACTTAGTCTCGCCTCTTAAGAATATAATCGCTTTGATTAATTTGGATAAAATCAATCAGTTTAAACCTCCAAAGGGATGGCTTAAAATACAAACTATTGATGCTCATACTGGTGGTGAGCCCTTAAGAATTATTACTGATGGTTATCCAGAATTAAAGAGTAAGACTCTTTTAGGAAAACGAAGAGAGGCAGAAGAGAAGTATGATAATATCAGGAAGGCTATTATTTTGGAACCCCGTGGTCATGTTGATATGTATGGAGCAATTATTGTAAAGCCCGATACTCCTGGGGCAGATTTTGGTGTAATATTTATTCATAATGAAGGATATTCAACTGGATGTGGGCATGCAGTTCTTGCATTAACAAAAGTATTCGTTGAAATGGGTCTCGTTCAAAAAATTGAACCAGAGACTAAAGTTAAGATGGATGTTCCCTCCGGATTAATACGATCATATGCTAGTATAGAACATGGAAAAGTGAAGAATATTCATTTTCAGAATGTTCCTTCTTTTGTTCAAGCTTTGGATGCAGAAATCGATGTAGTGGGTCTAGGCAAAGTAAAATATGATTTAGCTTTTGGTGGAGCATTTTATGCATTTGTAGATATTAATCGACTTGGGCTTGATTTTTCAAAAAATAACTGTAATCAATTAATTCAAGAAGGAATGAAAATTAAACAAGCAATTAGCGATAAGGTGAAAATGGTTCATCCTAATAAACCAGATATGAATTTTCTATATGGCACTATTTTTATTGATTTTTCAAAAACTTCAAATAATCATAGTCGCAATGTTTGTATATTTGCAGATGGAGAATTAGATAGGTCACCAACAGGTACTGGAGTTAGTGCACGAGCAGCAATACATTTTGCTAGAGGAGATATCAAATTGAATGAAAGCATAATTATTGAAAGTATTATTGGATCTACATTTTCAGTTAAAGTTGTTGATACAATAGAGGTTGGTAAATATTCAGCTGTAATTCCTGAAATAAGTGGAAATGCATTTATAACAGGTAGAAATACATTTTGGATTGACCCTAAGGATTCTTTGGGTAAGGGATTTATACTGAGATAATTTATATATGTCCTTTGAGTTAGGATGTAAAAAAATAGTTAAGGGAATACATATGAAAAATTTTTTTAATCGAAGAGATTTTATAAAAACCTCTTTAATAGCCGGTACTGCAACATCTATGATGCCCTCTTATGTTTTTGGTAAAAGTTCTCAAAGACTTCAAGTCGGAATTATTGGCACTGGATTTAGAGGACAAGTGATGTCAAAACTTCTTTTAGATAGGCCAGATGTTGATATTCCCGTAATCTGTGATATTGATGATCGAATGATTGAAATGGTCCTTAACATTTTTGAAAAGCAGGGTCGCCCTAAACCAAAAATATATAAGGAAGGACCTGAAGATTTTAAGAACATGGTATCTAAAGAAGATCTAGATGCCGTTTATATTGCTACCCCATGGGAATGGCATCACCCTATGTCAATAGCAGCTATGGAAAATGGTTGTAATGTTGGAACAGAATGTCCAGCTGCACTCTCAGTTAAGGAATGTTGGGATTTAGTTAATACGTCTGAGAAAACGGGTAAAATTTGCATGATAATGGAGAATGTGAATTATCGTAGAGATATTTTGGCTGTTTTAAATATGGTTAGACAAGGATTGTTTGGTGAACTTTTACATTGTCAAGGCGGATATCAACATGATTTAAGACATGTAAAATTCAATGATGGTTTAGGTGCCTATGGTGGTGGCGTTGAATTTGGAGAGGAAGGCTTTTCTGAGGCAAGATGGAGAACTCAACATTCAATAGATCGAAATGCTGATTTATATCCTACGCATGGATTAGGTCCAGTTAGCCCTATGTTAGATATTAATAGAGGGAATCGTATGTTACACCTTACCTCTACAGCAACTCAATCTCGTGGATTACATAAATATATTGTTGATAATGAGAGTGAAAACCACCCAAATGCTAAAATAGATTTCAAGTTAGGTGATATAGTGACCACAGTTATTAAGTGTGCGAAAGGGCAGACTATAATGCTAAATCATGATACTAATTCACCAAGACCTTACAGCTTAAACTTTAGAGTTCAAGGAACAAAAGGTTTATGGATGAAAGATAATAAATCAATTTACATTGAAGGAATGAGTCCTGAGAGTCATCGTTGGGAAGAAGACGAATCATATCTACGAAAATTTGATCATCCATTATGGAAAAAATTTGAGGATGAAGCTTCAGGCTCTGGTCATGGAGGAATGGACTTTTTTATTGCTCGTGCATTTATTGAAGCATTAAAAGATATTAACGCTCCAGTAATTGATGTTTATGATGCAGTTAGTATGAGTGTAATAGTCCCACTTTCAGAAAAATCAATTAGATTAGATAGTGCCTCTGTTAAAATTCCTGATTTTACAAGAGGAAAATGGAAAACAAACAAGCCAATATTTGGATTAAATGAAAATTATTAAATGATTTTATCATCTTTAGACTGGATAATTATTGGAGCGTATTTTGCCTTATCCTTAGCTGTAGGAATTTGGGCATCAAAGCAAGCAGGTAAGGATACTAAATCATTTTTTTTAGCAGGGCAAAACATGCCTTGGTGGCTTTTAGGTATAAGTATGGTGGCTACAACTTTTTCAACAGATACACCTAACCTAGTTACAGGTTTAGTTAGACAAAATGGTGTATCTGGAAATTGGAGTTGGTGGGCATTTCTTTTAACAGGGATGTTAACTGTCTTCGTTTATGCGAAATTATGGCGTCGATCTGGCGTCCTTACAGATATTGAATTCTATGAACTACGTTATGGTGGAAAAGCAGCCGCATTTCTTCGGGGTTTTCGAGCATTATACCTTGGTCTAGTGTTTAATGTCTTAGTTATGGGCACAGTTAGTTTAGCTGCTATTAAGTTTGGGGAGATCGTATTAGGTATTCCAGGATGGTTGACCCTTAGCATTGCATGTTCAATAACATTGATTTATTCAACATTAGGTGGTTTAAAAGCTGTTATTATTACAGATTTTGTTCAATTCACACTAGCTATGATAGGTTCTTTGTGGGGTATGTTTTATATAATTGGATTACCTCAAGTAGGAGGTTTGTCTAGTTTAATTTCTCATGTAAATGTTGTCGATAAAATCTCTTTATTTCCAAATTTTTCGGACCCTAATGTATGGGTTCCTGTCTTATTAGTTCCTTTAGCGGTTCAATGGTGGGCTAGCTATTATCCTGGAGCAGAACCAGGTGGTGGAGGTTATATAGCACAAAGGATGTTTTCAGCAAAGGACGAAAAAAATGCAGTAGCTGCAACCTTCTTATTTAATGTAGCCCATTATGGGTTAAGGCCGTGGCCATGGATATTAATTGCACTTTCATCACTAATTATTTTCCCCGAATTAAGTGATCTGCAAAAAGCTTTTCCAAATTTACCACCAGATAAAATGGGGCATGATGTTGCATATCCCGCAATGCTTACTTTACTTCCCTCAGGTTTACTTGGATTAGTCGCAGCTTCTTTAATCGCTGCTTTTATGAGTACAATGAGTACCCAGCTTAATTTAGGAGCAAGTTATTTAGTTAATGATTTTTATCACCGATTTATTAAGCCTGATGCAATTGAATCAGAATTAGTTAAAGCAGGTAGAATTTTTACCGTTATTTCAATTATTCTTGGCGGTGGTTTAGGCTTGATGCTTACTAGTGCTAGCCAAGCATTTACTTTACTACTTATGATTGGTGCTGGTACAGGACTAATCTATATACTTAGATGGTTTTGGTGGCGAATTAATGCTTATACTGAAATTGTTGCCATGTGTAGTTCAATTTTAATTGCTGGATTTTTTAATTTTAGTGAGTCAGGTTTGGAATCATGGCAGGAGATAGTTATTGGGGCAATTCTCACAACTATTGTTTGGTTAGGCGCAACTTATTTCACTCCACCGGAGGATGAAGAAACATTAAAAAGATTTGTGCAAAAAGTAAACCCCGGAGGTCCTGGTTGGGCAAAATATTCAAATGAAGATTCAAATGAACCATGGCCACTACCAAGAGGTATTCTATTAATGCTTTTAGGATGTGTTGCAGTTTATGGAGTTTTACTTGGAGTTGGCCAGCTGATATATGGACAATCCAATGGCACTATATTGATAGGGGTTTCATTTTTTGCTACAATTGGGTTATTTCGTTTTTGGAAGTAACAACTCCAGGTAGAATATGTCTTTTTGGTGAGCATCAAGATTATTTAAACTTACCTGTTATTGCCATGGCTATTTCTTTAAGAATAAGAATTTCAGGTCAAAAAAGAAGAGATAATCAAGTTGTAATTTTAAAAAAAGATTTAAATGAGACTGAGATATTTTCATTAGATGATTTAACTTATTCAAGACCAAGAGATTACTTTAAAAGTGGGATCAAAATATGTAAGCTGGAGGGTCTCAAATTTTCAAATGGTTTTGATTGCAATATCTCAAGTCAAATTCCAATTCGTTCAGGTACAAGTAGTTCTTCAGCCTTGAATGTTAGTTGGATTCATTTTTTATCTAAAATAGCTGACAATCCTATAAGTTGGAATCAGCAAAAATTAGGAGAATTAGCTTATAAAGCAGAAGTGAGTGAATTTAATGAGCCTGGAGGAATGATGGATCAATATTCTACGGCAATTGGGAATTTAATTTATTTAAAGTTTAAGCCTGAGATTGTAATTGAAAAGTTAAATCCAAATTTAGGAACTTTTGTTTTAGCGGATTCAGGTGAGACAAAAAATACTTATAGCATATTAAAACGTTGTCGACAAAGTAGAGAAAAAATATTTAAACTTTTAGAGAGAAAAAACCCATCAATAAATATTAATACTTGCAATCAAGGTATTGATCTATCTGATTTAAATGATGATGAAATTGACTTATATCTAGGGACTATAAAAAATAGGAATTTATTAGTAGAAGCCTTATCTGAATTAAGAAAAGATAAACCGGATCAGGCATTGATTGGTAAACTTTTATATGAGCATCATATTATTTTAAGAGATGTTTTCAAAGTTAGTACGCCCAAGATAGAAACAATGTTAAATGTAGCAATGGACTCCGGTGCTTTAGGCGGAAAAATTAATGGATCTGGCGGTGGTGGTTGTATGTTTGCTTACGCTCCTGAAAATCCAGAAAAAATAGTAAAAGCGATTAAAAATATTAATAAAGATGCTCATATTATTTATTCAGATTTAGGAACAAGTTTTTTAATTTAAATTATTATAACGATAGGTAGAATTAATGCAAAATATTTCTTTATTGATTATGGCAGCAGGTATGGGTTCTAGATATGGAGGCTTAAAGCAATTAGACCAAATTGGTCCAAATGGAGAGACTATAATTGATTATTCAGTATATGATGCTATTCAGGCAGGGTTTAATAAAGTTGTATTTATTATAAGAAGAGACTTTGAAGACCAATTCAAATCGCAAGTTGCAGATAAATATTCTAAATTGATTGAGATAGCTTTTGCTTATCAAGAGCTAAAAGATCTACCCCTAGGGTTCAACTCTCCTGAGGGACGTGAAAAACCATGGGGAACTGGACATGCGATATTATCGGCAAAGGGTTTGATTGATGGTCCATTTGCTGCGATTAACGGTGATGATTTTTATGGAAAAGAATCTTTCCAAACTATTTATGATTATTATGAAAATGGAGCAAATAATTTTTCAATGGTGACTTTTAGTCTTGAAAAGACATTATCCATTTTTGGTGGAGTCACAAGAGGTTTATGTACAGTGAAAAATGGTAAACTAAATACAGTTATTGAAACAAGTAATCTTAAAAAAAATAAGATTGGAGTGTCTTCTGAAAAAGGGGTAATTCTAATTGGAAATGAGCCAGTATCAATGAATATGTGGGGTTTTACACCTATTTTATTTGATTACCTTGAAGAAAAATTTATTGATTTTTTAAAGGTTGAAGGTTCTGAATTGAAAAGTGAATATTTAATTCCATCAGTAGTTAATGAATTAATACAAAATAGTGAAGAATCTGTTCAAGTATTAAAGAGTTCTGAATCTTGGTTTGGTGTAACCTATAAAGAAGATAAAAATTATGTACAGGGTGAAATTAAAAAGCTGGTAAATCAAGGAAGCTATCCAAGTAATTTATTTGAGTAATTCTTTTTCAATCTCAGTTATTATACCAACCTATAATCGTCGACATACTTTACCACGAGCGATCAATTCAGTTTTAAATCAAAAAGTAGAAATTTCAGAAATTATTATTATTGATGATGGCTCTACTGATGGAACATCTCAATTTATTAGTTCAAACTATCCTAGTTTAAAATATATATACCAAAATAATAGGGGCGTTAGTGCAGCCAGAAATATTGGTATTAAATCAGCAAGGTCTAATTGGATTGCTTTTCTAGATTCTGATGATGAATGGTTGAATACTAAATTAGTAGAACAGTTAAAACTTTTAAAAAAACATCCTGAAATTAAATTTATTCATACAGATGAAACTTGGATTCGAAATAATAATGAAGTCAAGCAAAAACAAAGTCATAAAAAATATGGTGGATATATTTTTAATAAATCCCTTGAAAAATGTCGTATATCTCCATCAACAGTTGTTTGTAAAAGGTCACTCCTCATTGAATTAAATGGATTTGATGAAGATCTTTTAATATGTGAAGACTATGACCTTTGGCTAAGAATTACTTCGATGAATAATATCTTATTTATTAATAAACCTCTAATAAAAAAATATGGTGGTCATGAAGATCAATTATCAATAAATCATAATGGTATTGAAAAATATCATATTCAGTCATTAGAGAAATTAATAGGGCAGAATTTTCCTTTTGAGCAAAATCAAAAAATGATAAAAATGCTTATAACTAAAATCAAAATATTTGCTCAAGGGGCTAAAAAAAGAGGTAGAATAGATACATATCATAAATTTATAAAAAGGATTGATGAATTGTCATCGCTGTTATGATTATATTAAAAGGTATTTAGAATACAAATTTAATAAGCAAATCAAGGTATTTCTGAGGAGGAAACTATGAATTTGAAAAAACTAGCCATTGTTATACTATCTATTTTTTCTTTATTAATTGCTCAAAGCTCCAGTAGACAAGGTATTGCTCCAGGACCTGATAGAGCTGAGGGAGAAGGACCTTTTAAAAGATTAGTTATTAGAGGCGCAACGGTAATTGATGGTTCTGGCGGGCCACCAAGAGGCCCTGTTGATATTGTAATTGAAGGCAATCGTATAGCTTCTATAGTTGGAGTAGGCTATCCAGGAGTCCCAATTGATGATGATCGTCGGCCTAAGGAAGGCGATTTTGAGATTGATGCTCATGGCTCATATGTAATGCCTGGTTTTGCTGATATGCATGTACATGCTGGAAGTCTTGAGAAAGCTCCAGAGACTGAATATGTTTATAAGCTATGGCTTGCTCATGGTGTAACAACTGTTAGAGGTGTAGGTCTTGGGTCACTTGAATTCACACTAAGTGAAAAAGAACGATCAGCAAAGAATGAAATCACGGCTCCAAGAATTTGGGCCTATCAGCGAGCGGGGCAAGGTAAAGATTGGAAAGGTGGTCCAGTTCGAGATCCTGAGACTGCACGAAAATGGGTTAGATATGCTGCAAAGAAAGGTATAGATGGGTTAAAGCTTGGTTCCTATGAGCCAAGAATTATGGCTGCATTAATTGATGAAGCTAAAAAATACAAACTAGGAACTACCGCGCATTTAGGTCAAACAGGTGTTGCAAGAATGAACACTATTGATGCTGCAAGGCTAGGTTTAGGAACTCAAACTCACTATTATGGTCTTTTTGAATCAATGTATGAAAATAATGATGTACAACCATGGCCAGTTGATATGAACTATTCAAATGAGCAACATAGATTTGGCCAAGTTGCTCGTCAATGGAGCCTTGTTAAACCAAATGGTAAAAAATGGGAGTCTTTAAAAGAAGAGTTGATTCAATTAGATTTCACTATGGATCCGACCATGACAATATATGCAGCTGGAAGAGATGTTTCTAAAGCACGAAATGCTGAATGGCATGACATATACACATTACCATCCCAGTGGGATTACTTTACTCCAAGTCGTAAAGCGCATGGTGCTTATTGGTTTGATTGGACAACACAGGATGAAGTAGCATGGAAAAAATTCTATCAGGTATGGATGCAGTTTTTAAATGAATATAAAAATGCAGGCGGTCGTGTTACTACTGGTTCAGATAGTGGATTTATTTACAAACTTTATGGTTTCGGTTATATTGAAGAGTTGGAGCTTTTACAAGAGGCGGGGTTTCATCCGCTTGAAGTTATTCGTTCAGCAACTCTAAATGGAGCAGAAACACTACATAAACCTTTAGGTACACCAGTTGACTTTGGCATGATTAAAGAAGGTCTATTAGCCGATTTAGTGATAGTAGATGAGAATCCTCTTGCTAACTTAAAAGTCCTTTATGGAACAGGGGCAATTAAAATTAATGATAATAATGAAGTTGAAAGAGTTGGTGGCGTAAAGTATACTATTAAAGATGGTATTATTTATGATGCGAAAGAGCTTTTAAAAGATGTAGAAAATATGGTTAAAAAAGCAAAACGTCGTGATGGTGAATTAAAGAAGTACTAATTGAAAGCAAAATAATGAAACATATTACTTTTTGGGTAATTTCCCTTACAATTATTTTTGGGCAAACCCCACAAACACTAAATGATCAAGTTGATCAAATAGCTGATGAACTTGAATCAAAAGTAATTGAATGGAGAAGAGACTTTCATCAGAACCCTGAATTATCAAATCGTGAATTTCGAACTGCTGAGAAAGTAGCAGCTCACTTAAGATCTTTAGGTATGGAAGTTGAGACTGGCGTGGCACATACTGGAGTAGTTGGGCTTTTAAAAGGTGGAAGGCCAGGTAAAGTAGTGGCGTTAAGAGCTGATATGGATGGACTTCCAGTAAAAGAGAAGGTTGATCTTCCTTTTGCATCTAAGGCAAAAGGAATTTACCAAGATAATGAAGTTGATGTAATGCATGCTTGTGGGCATGATAACCATATTGCCGGCCTAATGGGAGCAGCTGAAATATTAGCAAGTATAAGGCAAGACGTTCCTGGAACAGTCAAGTTTATTTTTCAACCTTCTGAGGAAGGAGCTCCTTTAGGTGAAAAAGGTGGTGCAGTTTACATGGTTGAAGAAGGAGTAATGGAAAACCCTAAAGTTGATGCAATATTTGCTTTACATGCTTGGCCAGGTTATGTTGGTACAGCGCAGTATCGCTCTGGCCCTATAATGGCTGCCGCAGAGCGTATGCGGATTACTATTACGGGTGTTCAAACGCATGGTGCTAAACCATGGGGCGGAGTAGATCCTATCGTAGTCTCCTCTCAAATTATTATGTCTCTTCAAACAATTGTTGCTCGAGAAGTTGATATAACAGCGGTTCCTGCAGTTGTAACCATTGGATCAATCCATGGAGGTATTCGAAACAATATTATTCCAGAAGAAGTTGTAATGGAAGGTACGATTAGAACTTTTGAAGATAATATTCGCCAAAAAATTCATAAAAGTATACGGGATAAAGTAGAGATGATCTCTAAAGCCTCTGGTGCAACTGGAGTAGTAGAGATATTCAGTGATATAGCCAAAGTAACTTACAATGAGCCATCTTTAACGGAACAAATGTTACCTTCTCTTCGAAGAGTTTATGGTGATGAGAATGTAGTGGTAAGACCTTTCGTGACGGGTGCGGAAGATTTTCCATTCTTTACGGATCATGCTCCAGGCTTATATTTTTTTAATGGAGTTTCACAAGACCCTTCTAAAGCTTATTCAAATCATTCACCTTATTTTTTTGCTGATGAAAGAAATTTGAAATTTGGAATGAAGTCTATGGCTCAATTAGCGTTGGATTATTTGTATTTAAATCAATAACAATCTTAATATTATAGTTTGTATAAATAATTTTAGATATCTTTTTAAATTTAAATAAAGCATTAATTATGGATGGAGCTATGGGGACTGAGCTTATGGATAGAGGTCTCAAAATGCCATTGCCGTTATGGTCAGCGGAAACGAATATAACCGACCCTGAAATTGTTAAATCAGTGCATTTAGATTATGTTAAAGCTGGTGCAGATATCATAGGAACAAATACATTTCGTACAACAACTTGGACCTATCGTAAAGTAGGCTATTCTCAAAAAAAATCTCAAGAAAAAGCGAGAACTAGTTTAATGAGAGCAGTTGAGTTAGCACGTGATGTAAAGCCAAATATACTATGCGCATCTATTACCTCTATTGAAGATTGCTATGACACTTCTCTTTTCCCAGGGCGTAGTATAGCTGAAGATACATATGGTGAAAATATAAATTGGTTTATTGAAGCTGGTGTAGATGTCATTCTTTTTGAAACAATGGGTCATATTGAAGAGATTGAAATAGCATTGGATACTGTAAAAGATTTCAATCTTCAGGTTTGGTTGAGTCTTATAATGAAAGATCAAGATCATATTTTGTCTGGAAATAAAATTAATGATGTTTATACGCTTGCAAAAAATCAAGTTGATTGTTTAATGTTAAATTGTAATACAATAGAGAAGACTGGTCAAGCTTTAGTTCCTATGATAAAAGATTGGGGTTCTAATTGGGGTGTTTACCCTAATCTAGGTCTGTCAGAACCTGAGCCAGATGGAGAGATTGAAGAAAAAGTACAAAAAGATGTTTTTAAGGATATTATAAAAGAATACTTAAGGATGAATCCTATGATTATTGGCTCATGTTGTGGCTCTTCGCCAGATCATATAAAAATAATCAAAAAACTAACTTCTTAAATATTTTTATTAGACTTATTGATATATTTTTTTCTTTATTATAATTTCGCCGGAACTTTTTAATATTATTTTATAGTATTTAAAAATTTATAATCTGTTTAAGATACTAAAGAAGAAACTTAAGGAAATAAGTAAGAAGTGATAAAAGTTACAGAATTATCGAAAAATTATGGTTCAGTTAAAGCTGTGCAATCTATATCTTTTGATTTGCACGATGGTGAGATCGTAGGCTTCCTTGGTGCTAATGGCGCAGGCAAAACCACTACATTGAAAATGATGACAGGATATTTAGTGCCTTCTAAGGGTTCTATAGAAGTAAATGGGATGAATATTCTTGATGATATTCATAATATTCAAAAACAAATTGGTTATCTTCCAGAGTTAAATCCACTTTACTCAGAAATGCGTGTCTATGATTACTTAGAATTTCTTGCAGGTATTAGGGAAATTAGTGGTAAAAATTTTAAAGAAGCACTTGCTCGTGTTGTTGAGCAATGCGGCCTTAATGGAGTAATCCATAAGAATATTTCTGACTGTTCAAAAGGGTACAAGCAAAGAATTGGTTTAGCTGCAGCCATGATTCATGACCCTAAAATTTTAATTTTAGATGAGCCAGTTACTGGTTTAGATCCAAATCAAATCGTTGAAATCAGAAGACTGATTAAATCTTTGGGTAAAGAAAAGCTCGTATTTATGTCTAGTCATATATTGCAGGAAATTCAAGCCACCGTTGATAAAATAATTATAATTAAAAATGGTGAAATTGTTGCAAATGGTACGAATGATGAACTCATGGCTAACTATATGGGCAATGTCCTTTTAAATATGGAGATAAAAGGTGCGAAGGTTGAATCTATTGAACATATTCAAGCAAAGCTTCCAAGTGTAAAATATATTTCCTTAGAGGAATCAAATGGAATTCAAAATGTTCAGTTTGAGTATGGAAAAGATAAAGATTCACGTGAAGATATTTTTCAATATGCTATTAAAAATAAATGGTCAATTTTAAAAATGAATCCTCATACAACTAATTTAGAAGATATATTTAGAGATTTGACGATGGAGGGTGGGAAGAATGCTTAACATTCGAATGATTTTTCGTCGAGAAATACAAAGTTTCTTTAATACTCCAATGGCTTATATATTTTTAGTGATTTTTGCTATAGTCAGTGGATATTTTTTTACAAATACATTTTTTCTTTTTGGCCAATCAGATTTGAGGGTTCTTTTTGATATAGTGCCACTGGTCTATTTATTCTTCATTCCTGCAGTCTCTATGGGTTTAATTGCTCGAGAAAATAATATAGGAACAATGGAAATTATTTCTACTCTACCTCTAAATACTTATGAATTTGTAATTGGAAAGTTTTTAGCAGCTTTATGTTTAATTCTTCTTGGTCTGGTTGTAACATCAGTTCATTTTTTTACACTAGTATCTGTTGGGACAAATGTAGACTATGGTGCAATTTTTAGTGGCTATTTAGGTTTAGCTTTGATGGGAGCCACTTTCACTTCTATAGGCATATACTCAAGTAGTGTAACTGAGAATCAAGTCGTCGCATTCATTATTGGAGTTTTTCTTGTGCTTATATTTTATATGCTAGATAAAACTTTAGTCTTTGCACCTCAATCTTTAGTTGGAATAATTCAATTTTTAGCAATTGATTATCACCTCTCAAATATTTCTAGAGGAGTTATTGATTCTAGGAATTTAATCTATTTCTTTTCTATGATTGGATTTTTCATATATCTAACAATTCAAACGATTGAAGTAAGGAGATGGAAGTAGATTATGGATTTACTAAAAAAAATAGATATAAAAAAATCAGTTTTAGTTCCAGGAGTCTTACTATTTATCATCTTATTTCTATTAAATGGAATTTCAAAAAATTGGTTTTTTAGATGGGATTTAACAGATAATGATATGTATTCATTATCAAGTTCAAGTAAATCTGTTGTTGATCAAGTAGATGATCTATTAATGATGAAAGTCTATTTTTCTGATGATTTACCGGGTGAGTATGCAAATAATCGACGATACTTACAGGATATTCTTGAGGAATATGAAGCTTTATCTGATGGGAATATTAGGTTTGAATTTTTTCGTCCTGAAGATGATAAAAATATAGAGCAAGAAGCACAAAAAGCAGGAATAATGCCGGTTCAAATGCAAGTTGTCGATAATGACAAGATGGAAGTTAAGCGTGTACTTATGGGCATGGTAATTCTTTATGAAGACAAAAAAGAAGTCCTTCCAGTTATTCAATCCACAACAGGTTTAGAGTATGAAATAACTTCAAAGATTAAAAAATTAGTTGAAATAAATAAACCTACGATTGGTATTGTTCAAGTTGAAGGCCAAAATAGTCAGTTTTCTAATATTCAAAACATCTTAAGTCAACGTTATTCAGTTAAAACCGTTAATTTAAAAGAACAAGTCTCTACTGATGTGATGGCAATGCTTATGAGTGGGGTTTCCGATTCATTAAAAACTGATGAATATAATAACTTGGAACAGTATTTGGATAGGGGTGGAAATTTATTTTTAACACAGGGTAGGATTAAAACAAATCTTCAAGTTCAACAAGCATTCCCAATTCAGTCAAATATATTTAATATTACAAGTGAATATGGTTTTACGATTGCTGAAAATTTAGTAATTGATAGAATTTGTGGTAGGGTAAGTGTGCAGCAACAAATGGGTCCAATCAGAATGAATGTACCAATGGAATATCCTTTGCTTCCAATTATTCGTTCATTTAACACAAGCGAAGCAATTGTTTCAGGGCTAGAACAGATTCAATTAATTTTTGCAAGTGAGATTAAACAAGATTCATCTTCAATTGGAAATATAAACTATGTACCTTTATTTTTCACCTCAAAGCAATCAGGTGAGATGCGTGGGAATTTCAATCTAAATCCTGATCCAAAACAAAACCCTTTTCTTACAATGTTTAATCAGTCTGATAAGGTATTGAGTGCAAGATCGGAAAAAACTCTAGCTAATGGAGTCATGAGTCAAATGGTCTTAGTTGGAGATTCTGATTTTATGATAGATGAAGGTGGTGGCCGTTCACCAGAAAATCAAATATTTATTATGAATACTGTCGATTATTTAATTGGTGATCGTGACCTAATTGCATTACGCTCAAGAGAAATCACATCTCGTCCATTAGAAGAGGTTGCTGATAATTCAAAGAAAAGATGGAAATGGCTTAATATTGCTTTCCCTTCATTATTAATTATGGCGTTTGGATTAATTAGAATGCGACAACAAAAAAGTAGAAGTCTTCTTTTGGAGGAATTTTATGGCTAGAATAAAATGGTTGGTTTTTTCTCTATTAATTTTAATAATATTATTTTTGATAAACACTTATCAGCAAAGTAGTCGTGAGACAAATAGTTATAATCTTTTTAATATAGATAGAGAAGATATTTTTAATATTGATATCTCAAAAAGCGATGATAGTATCAGTCTATATTTTGATGGTCAAGCCTGGTCAATCCAGGGGAATGACACCTTAATTGTTAAAGAGAATTCAATCAATGGTTTTTTTAATAATGTATTAAAATCAAAGAGGACATCACTGGTCTCGAAGAATAAAAATAATTGGGATAAATTTAATGTAGGAGATAGTACAGGAACTCATCTTAGTCTAAAAGATCATAATGACGAAGAATTAAGTAAAATTACAGTTGGAAGTTCAAACGCTGAATGGTCCTCTTCTAATGTAAGAGTTGGTGATGAGATAGAAGTTTATCAAACAAATGAAAATATAATATGGCAGCTTAATGTATCTCCCACTTATTGGGGTGAAACTCCAAAGCCAGATACAACTGCGGCTGATTCACTCTAATTTTAGCTTGTTATGATTTATAAATCATACTAATTTTTTATGAGGAATAAACGCTCAAATCATTCAAAATAGTATTTTAATTTAAGTAGGGAATTTAATGTCAGATAATTTAAAAAGTGTTATTACCTGTGATTTAGATGGTAAAATCGAAACTTTTTCTGAAGGTGCCCAACTTCTATTTGG
>Ga0308019_10000442_pt1 | contig 26042 bp, 26 predicted proteins | sample Neamet284_FD_203135 | JGI IMG/M metagenome (GOLD analysis project Ga0308019, IMG submission 203135) | Marine microbial communities from water near the shore, Antarctic Ocean - #284 | ecosystem: Environmental > Aquatic > Marine > Unclassified | place: Southern Ocean | collected 2014-10-01 | reverse complement strand
TAGAGCATATTTTATACCCCCTCCAGTGTTAAGGATGCCATCATTTTCTTGGGATATGAATATTTTATAGTCAATTCTCTTGTTTAAATGTTTGATTAGCTTTTCTGATAAGTAATGAGTGTTAATAAATATTTTTTTTATATTTATTTTCTGTAATGGATCTATAAGATGATCTATTAAAGGTTTGTTTTTTAATTTTATTAATGGTTTTGGAGAATTTTTTGTAAGAGGTAATAATCTTTTTCCATACCCGGCGGCTAAAATAAATGCTTGATCTATTTGATTCTCATTATTGTTCATAATTAATCTTGATGTGTTTTTGAAAATTCAATATTATCTGAGCTGTCAATTTTAATTTTTTGCTCAAATGCATGTAAACGTTTAAATATTGATATTAATTCAATAATGGTTGGCCAAGCATTGACTATGTATTGAAAAGAATTAGACACTTGACTGAAAGCTGTTAATATTTGTTGCAATATACCAAAAGTAATTTTCCCTGCAACAATTGTTGGTATCAAAAGCAAATAAGAAAAAATATTATCTGCTTGTATATAAAAACTTCTGGCAATATTGAAATATAAATAATGAAAGTATAATCTAAAGTAATTTTTTCTAACATTGTCAAATAATTCGTAAATTGTTGCTGGTTCGGCCCTATCTTCATTGTCTTCACCGTAAACCAATTCTTTTCTTAACGAAGCTTCAACTTTTTGATTTCGAAATTCAAGTCCAGGAAGCTTTATCCCAACTATTGCTAAAAAAACAGTTCCAAATAATGACCAAAATATTGCTGCATTAACTAATGGCGCAGATATTTCACCAAAGATAGGTATTATATTTACATATTCTGAAAGCGCTAGCAAAACTGGCAAAAATGCAATAAGTGTCATCACAGAATCAATAATAGACACCCCTAGACTTTCCATAATGCCTGCAAACCTCATTGTGTCTTCTTGTACTCTTTGTGCAGCACCTTCTGTGTGTCTTAATCTGCTCCAATATTTTGTATAATAGAAATTCATGGCCGTTCGCCATCTAAATATGTAATGACTAACGAAGAATCTGGTAATTACAAATACAATAAGTGATAAGAAGGCAATTTGAGCAAAAATGAAGAGTAGTCGATATAAATCTGATGCTAAAACTGTTTCTTGACCTGTCAACGCATTTTGCACAGAATCAAAAAAAGGCCTTCTCCAATTATTTATTGCCACCATAACTTGAACATTAAAATAAGTTGTAAATAATATAAAAGAGGATCCTAATATTGACCAATATTGCCATTTATGTGGTGAAAATTTTATCCAGAGAAAAAAGAAAATCAATGTAGATAATGCGTAATATATGTAAAAGAATATAAATTCAGTTGTTATAAAGTGTCTAAATCCTATTATGGGTTGCTCTGGTTTAGAAAAATCAAATCCTATATATTCTCCAAAAGACTTTGCTAATGTAATCCAGATTATTGTGCAGAATGAAATCCAAATGGTACTAGATATAAAAAATAATAGAGGTTTTGGGAAAAAACATTTAAACATTATTTTTCTTCCTTAAAATTTCTCTCAAACCATTCTTTGAGATCTTTTAATACCTTATTTTCAAAATTTCTTTCAATGTAACCTATGATTCTAGGAATATGCAATAAATATTCAGGTTTTTTGGAAGACATTGCAAGTCTTGCAAATACGCCAAGTATTTTGAAACATCTTTGTGTGGCAATAATATGATAATCTTGAACTAAATTTATTTCCAAATTTTTTGATGCTTGAGAATATTTTAATTCGTTATAATAATTTAATATTTTCGTTTCTAGCTCTCTACTAATATCTATTCGGGCATCTTGAGTTAGTGATACTAAATCATATAACGGATGACCGATTAGAGCATCTTGAAAATCAATAATACCGCATCTTCTTAATCCATTTTCATTATTTACCCAAAGTAAATTCGGGGAATGAAAATCTCGAAGCGTTAATGTTGAAGATTGAGAAATTTTGCTTAGTAGTGTATTCCAAATAGCAGTATATTCTTTATAAACATTAATTTCACATAAGGTACCTTTTTTGTAAGGCCAATACCAATCTATTAATAATTTTACTTCTTCTAGATAAATATCTTTATCATAAAAATTTAGTACATGTTCCATTCCGTTGTATTTTAAATTTTTTTTATGTTGAGAATTTTGAATCAAAACCAATGATTCTATAGCAGGAGCATAGTAATCAAATACATGGTTGTCATTTAGATTTATTTTACTGTATTGAATATTTCCTAAATCTTCTAATAATAAGAAAGAGTTTTTTCTATCTATTTTCAGAATTCGAGGAATTTTTATACCCAAACTTTCTAAATAATAATTAATTAAAATAAATGCTTCGATATTTTCTGCAATTTTTGTAGGATTGATCTCTTTTTTTCTTTGATTGTTATTCATCACGACATAAGAATTATCTTCTGTTACAATTCTTTGATAGGATCTTTCCGATGCGTCACCTTTCATCCAATTTTTATTTACTATCTTTAAATCACATCCACTAATAAAATTATTTAAATGAATATTTCTCTCTAATCTTTTTTTCCAACATCCATAGCCTTTTATATATGCAATTCTTTTATTTTTACCATTATCTTCAATTTTAATTTCAAGCCTATCTTTAGGTAGCTCATGTGAGAATTTATCTGCCCATTCTACAATTACGATACCTTCCTCTAATGCTTCTTTAAAGCCGATTTCTTCAAGGTCAGTGTAATTCTCTATTCTATATAAATCATAATGTGTTATAAGAGATCTTTGGGTTGGGTAAGTTTGTGAGAGATTGAATGTTGGACTGGTCACTTCTTGGATAACTTCACCAATACTGTTTATAATGTATTTACTTAAAGTTGTTTTCCCTGAACCCATTGGACCAACGAGTGATATAAAGTCTCCTTTTTGTATAATTAATGAGACTTCTTTTGCTAATATCTCTGTTTCCTTAAGATTATTTATTAAATTTTTTTTTTTCATGTTAATTATATTCATAAATTGCTTTGTTTTTTAATTGGTAATCTAATTTTAATTTCAGAATAATTTTCAGTATTATTCGTAATAGAGATGCTACCGTTATGAATACCAACAAATTTTTCAATTATTGAGAATCCAATACCACTGGCTGTAAATTCATTAGCATTTTTTTCTATAGTCAGTGGATTAATTACTGCACCCATTCCTTGCCATTGATCATAAGTTACTATTTCAATGCATGCATTTTTTTTATAGATTTTTAATTCAATTTTACTCTTTATGGAAGCTCTATTTATTGCACTAGTAAGTAAATTTTTAATTATTTTTTCAAAGCAATATTTATCTATTTCTATTTCTTGCATAGGATTTTCCATATCATAAATAATTCTAATGTCTAAATCTACTATTGTAGATTCAATGTCTAGTTTAACTTTATTCAATGTTTCTTGGATTTTAATATTCTCATAATTTAATTTTAGTCCCCCTGAATCTACTGCTGTTAAATCAAGTATATCATCAATTAATGAATGTAGTTCTTTGCTTGAACTTTGAATATCATTTAGATAATCGGCTTGCTTCTTATTTATTTTACCAAAATTTTGATTACTAAGTATTTCTGAAAACCCTATTATATTTGTCAGAGGAGCTCTAAGTTCATATGAGATATGTCCCATAAACGTAGTCTTGATACTATTTGCATCAACTAATGCTTTATTTTTTTCTTTTAAGGCATTTTCTACTTTTGATTTATCGGTAATATCATTGAAGCTATAAAGCACGGCACTATCTGGTAACATTGCACTTCTATAATTTATGATTTTACCATCTTGTGATTTAATTTCTCCAGTGATTGAGGTTCTTTCATTTTCGGGAGAGATAATATTATTATATATTTTAGCCCACAAACCCTTCTCGATATTATTTTTTTCTAGGATGTTTATAATGCTTTCTATATGAGGTTCTTTTTCTAAATAATGATTTTCAAGATTCCATAATTTAGCAAACGAAGGGTTGAATAATTTTAATTTCCCATCCGTTCCAAACAAAGCGATCCCTTCGTATAAGTTTTCAATCGTCTGCTTTTGTATTGTATACAATGTATTGTAGTCACTCTGTAGATTAAATTTTTCAGTTAAATTTTCGTACAAATAAGTAACGCCGCCAATTGGGTTTGGTTGCTTAAGCAATCTAATTGACTTGCCATCAGGCGTATGCCACCATTCTTCAGCATTGTTATTTAATTCATAAATTTTTAGATACTCAGATCTCCATTTTTTATAATTAATTTGCTCTGGTATTTGATTTTTATTACGTAGATAATTAAGAATCTCTATATCAGAAGGGTTACTTTGGAGCCATTCCTCGTCCATTTGCCAAAGCTTTACATAGGCCTCGTTATAAAAATTTAATTTTTTATCTTGAGAAAATATTGCTACAGCTGTTGTTATTTTATCTAGTAAGTGCTGGTGGGCTAATATTTGCTTGTTTAATATTTCAAATTGAGCTTCACGATTGGTTATATCTGTTGCGATATAGCAATTTTTATTATATCTAATAAATTTTGTAACTTCATAGATAAATCTTGAACCGTTCACTACAGTTTTTAATTTGATTTTTTCAGTTTTTATTTTATTTATTTTATTTTTTTCAATTATTTGAATATTATTTTTAATAATATATCTTTTATCTTTTATATTTAATATTTTTGCGTAAGTTTTATTAATTGCTTGTAGTTTATTATCCTTATCTGCAATCCATATGATTAGAGGAAAATCATCTAAATTTTTTTTAATTATGAATATATCCCATACAAAAAAAATTAAATTAAGTTCTATTATTGGGAATCTTAAATGTTTAATATAATTATGTATTCTTGTATAAAATGATTCTAATTCTTTGTATTTCTTTTTAAGAACTATTTCAATTCTATCTTTTCTTAAGGCCTTAGTATTAGAGAAATAAAGACATGTAATAATTATTGATGATGAGATAATCAAAGATACGAAGAGGATAATAAATATCAAATACCCTCCATTTATTGAATTATTTAAATGCATAGATTCGAGCATTTTATTAACACTTTATATTTGAAATAATCATTCATATTTATAAATATGAATGTATCACTAAATCTTATAAAGGTTACAGTTATTTCTAATAATGCTGGTAATTAAAGATAAAATTTTTTACTAACTAAGTTAGTATCTATAATGGTCCGGTTTATAGGGCCCATTTTCTAAAATACCAATATAATCACTTTGTTCTTCGGTCAATTTAGTTAATTTTACCCCTAATTTTTCTAGGTGTAATGAAGCAACTTTTTCGTCAAGTAACTTTGGTAACATGTGAACACCACTTTTATAATGATCTGATTTAGACCATAATTCCATTTGAGCGAGGACTTGGTTCGTAAAGGAAGCACTCATTATAAAACTAGGATGGCCGGTTGCGCAACCAAGATTAACCAATCTACCTTCTGCTAAGACTATTATTTTTTTACCATCTGGAAATTCAACTTCATCCACTTGTGGTTTGATGTTAGTCCATTTAAGGTTTTTTAAGTCAGATATTTGAATTTCTGCGTCAAAATGTCCAATATTACATACTATAGCTCTATCTTTCATTTTTCTCATGTGATTAAGTGTAATAATATCTTTATTTCCTGTAGCGGTAACGAATATATCTGCCTTTGTAACAGCATCGTCCATTGTAACGACTTCAAAGCCTTCAAGGGCTGCTTGAAGAGCGCAGATAGGATCAATTTCAGTGATTAAAACTCTTGCTCCTGACGCTCTTAGAGCTTCTGAAGACCCTTTTCCAACGTCACCATAACCTGCTACCACAACTGTTTTTCCAGCAATCATTACATCTGTTGCTCTTCTTATCCCATCAACTAAACTTTCACGACACCCATATAAATTATCAAATTTTGATTTTGTTACAGAATTATTGACATCTATGGCACCAAAGGGCAATCGACCTTCTCCATTCATTTGATGGAGACGATTAACCCCTGTAGTAGTTTCTTCTGTTACACCCTTTATATCTTTTAGTATCTTTTTAAACCAGCCAGGTGTTTGTTTTAATCTTTTCTTTATTTGAGCAAATAGAATAGTTTCTTCTTCATTTTTTGGATTATCTAATATATGAATATTATTTTCGGCATCAGCTCCTAGAATTACGTAAATCGTTGCATCACCGCCGTCGTCAAGTATCATATTTGGTCCATTATTATCAGGCCAATCAAATATCTTGTCTACATAATTCCAATATTCTTCTAATGTTTCATCTTTGAATGCAAATACAGGTATATTTTCTTTTGCTATTGCAGCAGCAGCGTGGTCTTGCGTAGAAAATATATTACAAGATGCCCAACGGATATCAGCTCCAAGATCTGCCAATGTTTCAATCAGCACAGCTGTCTGGATGGTCATATGTAAACAACCAGCAATTCTTGCGCCCTTTAAAGGTTTAGAAGATGAAAATTCTTTTCTTATAGACATTAATCCGGGCATTTCAATTTCAGCTATTTCGATTTCTTTTCTTCCAAAATTTGCTAGTTCTATATTGCGGACTATGTAATTATTTTTTTGTGTCATTATATTTCTCTTAATATTATTTTTTAAATTGGAATAGATATTTAAATGTATTTAATAATCCAGTTTTGTTAAATTTTTTTTAGGGTCAATTTATTCTTCATTGAAGGAAGATGTAACAAGGGTTGTGAGCTCTTTTAATGCTTCTTCAGCATCTTTTCCTTCTGCTTTTATGGTTATATAAGAACCCTTGCTTGCCCCTAACATTAACAATTCCATAATCGATGTCCCTAGCACGGTTTCATTGTTTTTGCAAACTTCTATATTGGATTCATATTTTAATGCAATTTTTACAAATTCTGCAGAGGCTCTAGCATGCAAACCCTTTTCATTACTTATTTGAACGATTTTTTCAAGATGTTTATTTTTCATCAAGAACCTGGCTAGCAATTGTTATATATTTTCTTCCTGCATCTTGAGCATTATTAATTGCAGAATCCAAAGTACTTTTTTCTCTTTCGCTGACTAATGTGATAAGCATTGGTAAATTAAACCCTGCGATCACTTCTATTTTTGATTTTTTGAGTGCAGATATAGCTATATTAGATGGCGTTCCTCCAAACATGTCAGATAAAATAATTACTCCATTTCCAGAATCAACATTTTTAATTGATTTTAAAAGGTCTAATCTTCTTTCGTTAATTGAATCATTTGATTCAATAGATATTGTTTCAATATTCTTTTGCTTTCCAACTATATGTTCTAGGATTCTTAATGATTCCGCTGCAAGATTTCCATGCGATACTATAACAATTCCAATCATAAGTTAGTCCTTTTAAGTTATCAGATTTCTTTCTATTATAATTTTAAATATAGCGCCTCTTGTTTTTTTCTCCAGAGTAGAGTTATTTAACACAGATATTTCGCCATTATGTGATTTTATTATTTGTTTAGCTATAGATAATCCAAGTCCAGAATGTGATCCAAATATTTTATCATCTTGTCTATCGGTATAAAATCTATCAAAAATTTTATTTATATCTGAACCTTTTATTCCGGGTCCACTGTCTTGTATTGATATATTTATATAATTTTTATTATTATTTACTTTTATTATAATAGGGTCATTCTTTTTCGAGAAAGATTTTGCGTTATCAAATAAATTTACAAAAACTTGACGCATTCTATTTTCGTGACCATTGATAATCATTCTTTCTTCTGATTCGTTTATAGAGATATGAAGTTGGAATTGATTGTAGTTATTTTTCTTATTCTCGGATTCAACTAAATTTTTTATTAATTTTACTAAATTAAATGGAATTCTGTGCTCTAAGGATAATTCTGCATCTAATCTAGACGCAGCTGATATATCTGTAATTAATCTATCTATTCTATCAATGTCGGATTGGATTACATTAATCAGTTTCTCTCTCTTTGTTGTATTCTTGGCAATCTTAAATGCTTCAATCGCACTTCGTAATGACGTTAGAGGATTTTTAAGTTCATGAGATACGTCAGCAGAAAAATTCTCAATCGCTTCTATTCTTTCATATAAACTTTTAGTCATTTCTTGTAATGAGATAGATAAATCTCCTATCTCATCATTTCTGTGCGAAAAATCAGGTATGCCTTTCTTGTACGTTATATTTTTTTTAACATTATCTGCAGCAGCAGCTAATTGCCGAACTGGTTTTCCTATGGTATAGGATAGCATTAAAGAAAGAATAATTGTTACAAAAGCTGCGACTAAAAAAACTCTAAAGATAGCTTTTCTCTCAGAATTAACAATCTTATCTATATCTCCTCCTTGGGTCGTTAAAATCAGAATTCCTAGTATAGATTGAAATTTTTCTATTGGTACTGCAACTATTATAACTGATTCATTTATTTCATTTTTACTAACTAGCGATACTAATTTACCATTTAAAGCTTTAAAAACAGAGTTATATTGATTGTTACGATCAATATTAGGATTCAGCTTTTTAAATAAGTTTATGTTTTTAACTATATTGTAGGTTTTATTATAAATTGAATTACTTTCGATCAATGGTACGTCGTATTTCTTGATTTGACCTTTTGTAAATAAATTTATTGAATCTAAGATTATTTCTTTCTTATTATTGTGGATTATTGTACGCATCTTCTTTGGATCAATTAGCTTTGTAATAACCGGTAAGGCCAATTCAGGATTAATTTGGTAGGTTTTGTATTTTATAACTCGTGCATTCATGTTTTTAATATTTTCATCTAGATAATAATAGCTAGTTTTGGATGAGATTGAAGCGCTTGTTGATATAGCTCCTGCAATGATTTGTCCTTGTGTAAGTAGGCTTTCTATTTTTGCTTCTATCAAACCTTCTTTGAATTGATTGGTATATAAAATTCCACACAATAATATTATCAGAGCAAATAAGTTCAGCGTTATTATTCTCTTTGTAAGACTAGAAAATAATTTATTATAAATAGGTACCGATTTCACTTGAAAGCCTTTTTTATAAAATAATATCATTTTTAATAATGATTATTAAAAAACATTGTTTATTGTTCGTCTATTTGTATCTTGTAACCTACTCCATAAATTGTTTTGATGGCAGTAAAATCAGAATCTAAGAGTTTAAATTTTTTTCTAATTCTTTTGATATGACTATCAATTGTTCTGTCATCTAAAAATATATTTTCTTTATAAGCTTCATCCATTAGTTGGTCTCTAGATTTAACTACACCAGGCCTATTTGTTAAAGATTTCATTAAAAGGAATTCAGTTGAAGTAAGAGAGATATTACCCTTTTCCCAAAGACAGGTATGTAATTTAGAGTTAAGGACAAGAGGTCCGCAGCATATAAGATCGTCTGCAGCTAGATGTTTTTTAGTAGATTTTTTTAAGTTAATTCTTCTTAAAACTGCTTTTATTCTTTCTAGTAAAATTTTTTGTGAGAAGGGTTTGCGGATATAATCATCTGCACCCATTTTAAATCCAAAAATTTCATCTAGTTCATCATCTTTTGAGGTAAGAAAAATTATTGGTAAGTTATTGTATTCTTTTAGTTTTCGAAATAATTCCATCCCATCCATTCTAGGCATTTTAATATCAAGAACCGCTAGATCAACAGGGTTATTCTTTATTCCTTCTAGTGCAGCTATACCATCTTGATAAGTGTTAATAATGTAACCTTCTGATTCTAATACCATTTGTAGAGATACAAGAATATTTTTATCATCATCTACCAGAGCAATTCTTACCATTATATAATCCAATTTATTGCTTGTTTTTATACTAATATGTATATATAAAAACCTATTATGGGAAAATTATGTTTAATAGCAAATATTATTTAAACATATATATGGGGAGTCGAATAGGTGAATTCATCTAATATCAATTCAAAGGTTAATAAAATATATACTAACAATTCAGCAGCTGAGTTAATGCAAATTGCTGCAATGAAAAACGAAGGTGTATTGACTGTAGACGGATCTTTTTCTGTTGAAACAGGACAGCACACAGGAAGATCTCCAAAAGATAAACATATTATTTGTGATGCCAATACAGAAAATGAAATTTGGTGGGATAATAATGCTAAAATTACAAGAGAAAAATTTAACCTATTAGACTCTGATATGAATGAACATATGGCAGGTAAGGAATTGTTTGTTCAAGATTTATATGCTGGGGCTGATTTAAAGGAGAGAATTAAAGTTCGTATTATCACAGAATTTGCTTGGCAAGCATTATTTATTCAGCATCTTTTAATACTGCCTCCAAGAAATGAATTGGATAATTTTATACCTGACCTTACTATTATTGATTTGCCAAGTTTTGATACGGATCCAGAAAAATATGGAGTTAGAACAGAGACCACAATAGCTTGTGATTTTTTGGGAGGGAAAATTTTAATTGCAGGTACATATTATGCGGGTGAAATAAAAAAAGCTGTTTTTACTTATTTAAATTATACATTACCTGCGAAAGGTATATTCCCAATGCATTGTTCTGCCAATAGTAACGCTGATGGGAGTGATTCTGCTTTATTTTTTGGTTTATCGGGTACTGGTAAAACGACACTTTCAGCAGATCCCAAACGTGTGTTGGTAGGTGACGATGAGCATGGTTGGAGCGACGATGGGATTTTTAATTTTGAAGATGGTTCATATGCAAAAGCTATTAATTTATCCAAACAAGCTGAGCCTCAAATATATAACGCAGTTAGACAATTTAGTTCTGTTTTAGAAAATGTTGTGGTTGATAAATATACGAGAGAATTAAATTTTAATGATGGTTCGTTGACGGAAAATACTAGAGCAGCTTTCCCAATGAGTTTTGTTGGAAATGTTTCAAAAAGTGGAGTCGCCAAACATCCAAAGACTGTCATATTGTTGACCTGTGATGCATTTGGTGTGATACCTCCAATTGCTCATTTAACTTCAGATCAAGCTGTATATCATTTCTTGTCTGGTTATACAGCTAAAGTAGCAGGCACAGAAAAAGGTGTTATAGATCCGGTAGCTACTTTTTCTACTTGTTTTGCAGCACCGTTTCTACCAAGACATCCAAAAGTATACGGAGACCTTTTGAAAAAAAAGATGGAAAAATATAAAGTTAACTTTTGGCTTATTAATACTGGATGGAGCGGTGGTCCTGCTGGTGTTGGAAGCAGAATGCCAATTGCATTAACTCGTAGTTTACTCAAAGCTGCATTATCTGGAGCTTTAGATAATTCAGAGATGAGAGAGGATGAATATTTTAAATTTGATGTTCCTGTTTCTATAAACGGTGATACAAGTTATTTGAATCCCAAGGAAACATGGGCTGACAAAGATTCTTTTAATTCTTACTCAGAAGATTTGGTAAAAATGTTTAATAAGAATTTTAAGAAATTTGAGGATGCTGTTGACGAGTCTGTTATTTCTTCTGGTCCATCGCTTTTGTAGAAATTTATATAATTTTCTTAGTGAGCTTCGCCCCAATTGGTCGATACTTTTATATCAACTTTAATTGGAACTGATAATTTTATTATTGGTTCTGCTGCAGCTTCCATTGTATATTTTATTATTTCTTTTACTTTTTCAATTTCATTATCAGGAGCTTCAAATATTAATTCATCATGAACTGATAAAAGCATTCTTGTGTGAATATTTTTATCCAGGAAAGTATTGTTGATATTGATCATTGCTCTTCTAATTATATCAGCTGCAGATCCTTGAATTGGCGCATTAATCGCTGCTCTTTCTGTAAAAGAACGAATGGCATGATTCTTTGAGTTAATATCTTGATAATGACATTTTCTGCCAAATATTGTTTTAACAAATCCAAATTTATGTACATACTCTTTAGTTCTTTCCATATAATCTTGTATTCCAGGGAATTTTTTGAAATAACTTTCAATATATTTTTTTGATTCTATTCTTGATATTGATAATTGATTGGCTAGTCCAAATGCTGAAATTCCGTATATTATTCCAAAATTTATAGCTTTTGCTTTTTGTCTGGTGTCGGGATCCATATTTTCTATTGGAATATTAAATATTTCTGAAGCCGTAATCGCATGAATATCCAAGTCATCGGAAAAGGCCTTTTTTAACGATGGTATATCAGCAATATGGGCCAGGATTCTTAATTCAATTTGACTGTAATCTGCAGATATTAGAGAATTTTTACTTTTTGATATAAATGCCGATCGGATTAGCTTGCCCTCTTTAGTTCTTATCGGAATATTCTGAAGGTTAGGATTTGATGATGATAACCTGCCTGTTGAGGTTGAAGCCAATGAAAAAGAAGTATGTAACCTATTGGTTTTAGCGTTGATGTATTTTGGTAATGCATCTGTATAGGTAGTTTTGAGTTTTGATAATTGTCTCCACTCTATTATATAATTTGCAATTGAATATCCTAATAAAGAAATGTTTTCCAAAATATCAGCACCAGTTGCCCATGCTCCTTTCTTTGTTTTTTTTCCTCCGTCTAAGTTCATTTTTTCAAATAAAATTTCACCTAGTTGTTTTGGGCTGCCTATATTAAATTCTTCTCCCGCTTCTGTAAAAATTAAATTTTCTAAACTACTCATTGATTGAGAAAATTTTTCTGATAATTCTTTAAGTATGTTTGAATTTACTAATATTCCAGAAATATACATTTGAGATAATATTGGAATTAATGGTTTCTCTAAAGTATCGTAGACAGATATCATTTTTTCTATGAATAGTTGATTTTTTAAAATATTCCACAAACGTATTATGGAATCGGTTTTTTGATTTGAATAGGAGGCAACATCGTCCACAGACAATTTATCAAAAGAAATACTAGATTTTCCCGATCCAGTTAAGGTTTTCTTGTCAGTAATATTAAAATCTAAATATTTTTTTGCCAAATCCGTTAGATTATGAACTTCTGTTCCACTGTTAAGTACATATGACATAAGCATTATATCATCTAGAGTATTAATTTTTATAGCTCTCTCTGAAAGCAAAATAAAAGAATTCTTAATATTATGGCCAATTTTTAATATTGAACTATCTTGAATTATTTCCTTTAGTATTTTTAATACAAATCTTTCATTAATTTGATCATCAACTTTTAAATCGAATACTAAATCCGTTGAAATATGATTTAAGGGAATATAAGCAGCACTCCCAACTTTATAGGACAGTGATAAACCTACTATTTCTGTCGTTAGTAAGTCTTGAGAAGTGGTTTCTATATTTATTGACATTATCCCAGAATTTTTTATTCTTTTGATATAGTCCTCTAATTCTTTTTCCTCTTTAATAATTATATATTCTTGACCATTGAAGGGTATTTTTGATATTTCATCAACAATACTTAAAGGATTTTGATCAATATTTGCACTTGGCAAAACTTTTCCTTTGAGATCTTTTTTGACATTATTGTCAATATTATACTTCCTACTTACCTTTTCACTAAAATTTGTTAATTCTAATTTATTTGAAAAATTTATTAGTTTTTCTGGATCTATATCTAATGAGACTAATTTTTCTAATTCTATTTTGATAGGAACATCTTGTCTGAGCAGAGCAAGCTTGTATGAAATTCTTGCATTATCAGCATATTCTATTAGGTTCTCACGCCGTTTATTTTGTTTAACTTTTTCTGAATTCTTTAAAACATTTACAAGCGATCCGTATTCATTAATTAATTCTGCCGCTATTTTGATTCCTATGCCAGGAACTCCAGGGATATTATCTGTTGAATCACCAGCCAAGGCTTGAACATCAACTACTTTATCAGGCATTACACCAAATTTATTTTTAACAGCTACTTCATCAATAAATCTCTCATTTCCAGGCATAGGATCATACATTTGAATTTTATCATTAACTAATTGCATTAAATCTTTGTCGCTAGATATAATTGTTACTTTTGCACCTTGGCTGTCAGCTATTTTTGCATATGTTGCAATCAGATCGTCGGCTTCAAAGTTTTCCTGAATTATTGGTTCTAGATTGAAAGCTCGTATTGCATCGTGTATTATAGGGAATTGAGGAACAAGGTCTTCAGGAGCGGATTCTCTGTTTGCTTTATATTTTGGATATATGTCATTCCTAAATGTATTGCCCTTAGGATCAAATATAACCGCAGTATGTGTTGGAAATATACCATCTATTCCATTGTTTACAAGTTTCCACATCATATTACAGAACGCCATTACAGCTCCAGTTGGAGTCCCATCAGAATGAGTAAAATTATTGCCACGAGCTTGAGCAGCTTTAAACATAGCAAAATAAGCACGGAATATAAAAGTTGAACCATCTATCAGATAGACTCTCGATTCAGAGTTTAATGTGTTTTTATTAATAGCTTCTATTTTCTTTATTGTTTTATCCTCAATTATTATCTTATTAATAAAAATTAAACCTTTTTTATTATTAGATTATTATGCAGATTCATGGAATAGTATATTTTTTATTATAATTCATAGATTACTATGAGTGAATTAAATTACAAATTAAAAATCATTTTATAAAGGTTAGCATGATTAGCTCTCAAACAAAATTCGCAATTGAAACAAAATCGTTGAATAAAATTTATCGTAACAAAAGATCTTCTGTAAATAAACATGCTTTAAAAGATGTGAGCATTGAGATAGAACACGGTCAAATATATGGTTTGTTGGGACCTAATGGAGCTGGAAAATCTACATTTATAAATATATTGGGTAATCTTGTTCTAAAAACTTCAGGAGTTGCTAAAATTTGGGGTTATGATATTGAAAAGAATCCTAGAAATGCAAGATCTGCAATTGGCATAGTTCCACAAGAATTGAATTTAGATCCATTTTTTACTCCTATTGAAGTGCTGGAAACACAAGCAGGTTTATATGGAGTTCCAAAAAAGGAAAGATATTCAATGGAATTGCTAAAGACTTTGAGATTAGAAGATCAAGCACACGCATATTCTCGATCGTTATCCGGAGGAATGAGAAGAAGGTTGTTGCTAGCCAAGGCAATGACTCACAGACCACCTGTGTTAGTTCTTGATGAACCAACAGCTGGCGTTGATATTGAGCTAAGGCATCAATTATGGGAATACGTTAAGAGATTAAATAAGGAAGGGACTACAATATTATTAACAACGCATTATTTAGAGGAGGCACAATCTTTGTGCGATAGAATTGGTATTATAAATCATGGAAAAGTAGTTGCAGATGCTCCTACCAAAGATTTAATTAATAGTTTAGATAGGAAGCAAGTACTGATAAAAATGGAAAAACCTCTAAAGATTTGTCCATTTTTAAGTAATGTAACCGAGGTTACATTAAATGAAGAAAATACTTTGAATATAATTTATCAACCTTCGAAAACGGACTTTAATTTTATTTTATCTCAATTACGGGACAAAAAAATAAATATTAAAGATATAATAACAAAAGAAGCAGATTTAGAGGATATATTTTTAGAATTAACTAATACAAATGAATAAAATGGTAATTTAAACAATAAAAAAACCAGGTCTAATTAAAAACCTGGCTTTTTATTATTCAGTAAAAATAATTATTTTAGTGTGTTCATAACTATTAAAGCTGCGATTACACCAATCAGTCCTGCACCTGAGAATTGATTAATAAGATCAATTAGGTTGCCTGCAACGTTCGCATTAATAAATGCAAGAGCATCAGGAAATAGAATTTGTAAAACTACTCCTAGGCCCACAACAACTAAAGCAACGTCAATACCGCTTTTCAGCATATTTGTTAAAGATGATAACATTTTAATTCTCCCATTAGTTTTTTAAAAAAGTTAAGCAAAATATTATAGTACACAAAATTTTAATTTGTAGCATACCATAAACTCAAAAATTAGTAATAAATGACTTATTTACGTACAATAAGATATGCAACAAGCCCTGCAGCAATTATGCCAACAAGCCCTTCGTTACCAAACTGCGTTACTAAGCTACCAATATTTCCAAGAATATCTATTCCAAAGAATAGGACGAAACTATCGCCAAATAAAACTTGGAGTAAGGTCATTAGCGAAACAAGCCAAAGAACCATTTCAAGAGCACTTGATAAGATTCCTTTTAATTTGTCTAATAATGCTGTCATTACTTCTCCCATCTTTTTAAAACTATCATAAGAAAAAATTATCCATGATAGAATCACTATGTCAAAGTGTAATTAGTGACAAAAAAATAGTCAAGTGATTAAAAATCATACACTTTGAGCTTTTTTTTAAATTGAAATAGTTGATAAATCATTAATAAAAGTTTTTATTGAATATATGTGACAAGAATTTTGTAATGGTTTAAGTTAAATTTTTTTTCATAAAATTTAAAAAAACCCTCTATATTAAGTACTAACAACAAATTTTATTTTGGTGATATATGGAATCTTACGCTAGAAAAAGTATTTTAATTACTGGCTGCTCAAGTGGCATAGGGCTATGTGTAGCAAGGGATATGCATGCCTTAGGATGGAATGTTATTGCGGCCTGTAGAAAGAAAAAAGATTCAATTCTTATTCAAGAAAATTATGGAATTGATAGCGTTGTTATAGATTACGAGAATGAAGAGATTATTCACTCTGGTCTCAAAATGGCGTTAGAAAAAACAAACGGTAAATTGGATGTTTTGTTTAATAATGGAGCATATGCGATGCCAGGTGCTGTAGAAGATATTCCTGTGGATTCACTGAAACAGATCTTCGAAGCGAATTTTTTTGGATGGCATTCTTTAACAAAAGAAGTCATTCCTATAATGAGAAATCAAGGATATGGACGAATAATACAAAATTCATCAGTCCTTGGTTTTGCTGCTTTAAGATATAGGGGCGCCTACAATGCAACTAAATTTGCTTTAGAAGGTTTAACAGATACCTTAAGATTAGAATTATATGATACAGGCATCAAAGTTATTTTAATAGAGCCTGGACCAATAAGAACTCAAATAAGGCAAAATTCATACGCACATTTTAAAAAATGGATAAAATGGGAAATTTCTCCCAATAAACTTTCTTATGAAAAATATCTCATTCCAAGATTGGAACAAGTAGATCCTCCAATGGATAAATTTGAATTAATGCCAAGTGCTGTTAGCAAAGCTGTAATACATGCATGCACTTCAAAAAATCCCCATCACAGGTATCGCATAACATTTGCTACGAGTATAATGATGATTTTAAAAAGAGTGTTAACATCGAAAGCGTTTGATTCAATTGCCAGAAGAATATAAGTTATTCTTTAGCAATGTATCAACAAAAAATAAGCCTTAAGGAAATTTAAAAATGAGATACTTCATAACATTTATGTTTTTTATGATAACAACTTCTGTATTTGCAAAATGTCCAGATATTAATGGGATGAAAGTAGATAATAGTTTTGGTGTGGAAATTTGTGCTATGCCAGGTGTTAAACAAATTCTTTTAGATCATGCAACTTCAGTCATGGATAAAATACTTGATTATGATCAAGACGGATTAGCTGATAATCAAGATGTAGTTGACACTCTTGTGAAAAGTGGAAGCGTTTATGCTATTTTTAGAAAGGAAAGACAGGAAGATGAGTTTGACGAGGCTTTTTATGAAGATAACTTGGATTACATTGAGGAAGTATGTTTTCCGCTTGAAGATGAAGGCGACGAAATTGGATTTGAAGAGTGTATAGATCAGTTTGGAACATTTCTTGCAGTTTTTACTGAAGAAATGAATCTTCATAAAGGTTGGGATCCAACGATTGAAGAAGCTTTGCATTTAGTAACGCACGCAGGATATGCTTCATTCTATTACGATCAATTTGGTCAACATAAGGATTCATATATTGCTAAATTAATGGATCAGGCAAGAGGGGGTTATTTTGAAAAAAGCCAAGGAAGATACCCTAAGGGTTCATATTATACTTATGATGACCCATCATGCAGTTATAGTTGCCAAATTACAGAATTTACCTATTGGGCTATTACATCTTTGAGAGGCCAGCAGGTAAATAGAAAGCCTTCAAGAATTAGGAGTGAATGGAAATTAAACACTCCTGAAAAAATGAGAGAAACTGCTCCAGATCTAGTAGCTTTTTTAGAAGACCCTAAATATAAAATAAAATTTTAATTATTTTTTTGATATTTATCTTATTTTAATGCACCCGTAGCTCAGCTGGATAGAGTAGGTGGCTTCGAACCACTTGGTCGGGAGTTCGAATCTCTCCGGGTGCACCATTTTTGAACGACGACATTACAATTAGTAAGTTATTTTTTTTTTCTTAATTTTATAAATTAGGAACGATATACATGCTAATCCTATAAATAGAAAATGTGCATTTATATAGATAAGGTAAATATCAATGCCAAATACTATATTACTTTTAGGCCAAAGATTGTAGACCCAATAAGTATTTGATAGGATAGGTAAACTAGCACTTAACACACCCACAACTAGTCCTTTAGATATGAACGCTATACTTACAGTTGAAAGATAAATTACAACACCAAGAATAAATAATATTCTTGATAGAATTCCTTGTATAATTTTCATTTTAATTCTTTTCTTTATTATCTGCATTACGTATACAGTAATAACACTATTATTCTTTATGCAAGGATGCAATATGTATTGGTTATATTTATGTTTAGCTATAGGATTCGAAGTGTTAGGAACTAGTTTTTTGAAGTTATCAAATAGTTTTTCTGAATTATATCCATCAATTATATCTGTATTTTGTTTTTTATTTTCTTTTTATTTTCTATCACTTACTTTAAAATATATTTCCGTAGGTATTGTTTATGCTATTTGGTCTGGAGCAGGTATAATTTTCATTTCCTTAATCGGAATTATTTTTTTCAAACAAACTCTAGATGTTGCAGCATTAATAGGCATGAGTTTTATAATATTGGGTGTAATTATAATTTATACTTTATCTAATAGCTTAAGAATTCATTGATTATTTTAAGTCAAGATTAGCCTGAGATACAGAATGGTCCCATAATTCATTTCTTAATTCTTTGTTTAAGATAATTTTATTGGGATGTTCAATTATTAAAGGATTTCCCTTATATTGTTTTGGTGTATCTAATCCTATAAAATCTTTTCCTTTAATTGAGGCGTCTAATCCGGCTTTAAGTAAAGGTGCGGCTCCTTTTGAAACACTATGATGACGGTTAAGCAGCACAAATTTCATTTTCATTCTCAAAGAATATTTTTGAATATTAGTTAGAACAACCCCTGGGTGCCCTGAAACAGCTATTGTTTTATATTTTTTATCTTTTAACCTATTGTCTAGTTCATAGGTAAACATCGATCTCATTAATGTACTGTCTTCATAGACTTTCATCCTATTAAATTTTTTATGTTTTTTATATTGATTTATATTTAGTGTTTTTGGTCTAAAACTAGAAAGACTTGAAGTATTTATAACACGAGATCCTTGAACATTTTTCATTAGATCAATTAATAAATTAGTTAAGTAAAAATAGGACAAATAGTTAATTCCATACGTTAACTCATACCCTTCTTTTGTTTCTTTATAAGGAGGCAGAAAAATCCCACCATTATTAAAGAGGTAATCAATGTTCTCAAATTGGCTTTTTATAGCATGAAAAAATTTATTCATACTTTCAAAACTAGAAAGATCGCAATGAAGATATTGTGATTTTTCACCCAGATATTTTTCTGTCTCTTTACCTTTTTTTTCATCCCGGCACGCTAATATTGTGTAAATATTATTTGCAACTAATTGTTTTGCTATTTCTTTTCCAATACCTGAATTAGCCCCAGTCACTATTGCTATTTTATTCATACTACCTCTTATTATTTATTTTCTTATCCATTTCTTGATCAAATTTATAGTTTTTAATAATTCGCACTTTCTTTCAAAAGGGTCTGTAATCCGTATATTTTTTTTAAAAGAACGGCTGAAAAGAAGACCTTTTTCAATGTTATTTTCAACATACTGTAGAATATTATCAAATTCTGAATTTTCTATGTACTCATAGGAACATTTTTCATAAATATTTTCTAGTCTTTTTATAAGAATAGAGATTTCATAGTCAGATTTTATTGATTCTGACCAATCTCCACCGAAAGCAACATTTTTTAGTTGATTTTTTTTGTCCATTATGAGAACAAAGTAAGAACAAAAATAAAAAAAATAAAGAAAAAAATAAATAAATGACGATTTTTAGAACTTTGTATGTGGATATGGATAGTTTTTTTGCAAGCGTTGAAAAACAATTAGATCCCTTTCTAAGAAAAAAACCGGTTGGAATTACGGCAGTGAATCAAGACTCTGGCTGTATCGTTGCCGCAAGTTATGAAGCAAAAGCTTATGGAATAAAAACAGGAATACGCGTGTATGAAGCAAAAATATTATGCCCAAGTATCTTGTTAAGAGAAAGTCGTCATAAACTATATGTTAGGTATAATCAGAAAATTTCTTCTATTTTAGATAGTATAGCCGAACTAGAGGCAATTAGATCAATTGATGAATTTCAAATTGCATTAGGAGGAGACAGCGCGAAATTAGAATCTGCTATTGGTTTGGCTGTCCAAATGAAACTAAAAATAAAAGAATTGATAGGATCAGAAATAACTTTGTCAATCGGAATAGCGCCCAATCCTTTGTTGGCAAAAATTGCTAGTAAATTAGATAAACCTAATGGATTGCAGTGGCTTTCTTATAATAATATGCCCCAGAAAATTAAACATTTAGATCTCGATGATTTACCAGGAATATCTAGAGGATTGAGATTGCGTTTATGGAAAGCAGGAATATATAATATCCAGAGTTTGTATAATCTTGATCCTGCCCATGCTCGGATTATATGGAAGTCTGTTGAAGGGGAGAGATTTATTCGATCGTTACGGGGAGAGAATATTCCTTTAGGGAATACAATTCGAAGAAGATACGGTAATTCAAAAGTTTTATCTCCTGAATATAGATCAATCAAGAAAGCATATCTTGTTGGAAGATGGTTAATAGAAAAATCATCCGAAAGACTGAGAAGACATAAATATTGTTCGGGTCGTCTCGATATTATTATTAGAATAAGAGATTTAGGAACATGGGGAGATTCAATAACTTTTGCCTCTTCGCAAGATACTTTTTTCTTTTTAAATCAATTTTCCAAATTATGGAATAGGATGATTGATTCTATTAAACCTGTTTATATAGATTCTTTAGGTGTACATTTTTCTGATATTGTCTTCTTGCAAGATAGATCTGCAGAGCTTTTTATAAGTTTTGAAGCAGGAAAACAGAATAAAAGAGAAAGACTTTCATCATCTATAGACAATCTGAATTTTAGATATGGCAAGAGAGTAGTAAAATTTGGAGTTCACAAAGAACATCCAGGATTTTTTGAAAAAGGATAGTAATAATTATTTATCATATTTTTTAATATAATTATTTAGCTATTGATTTATGCATAGCTTAAGTTACAATTTTTAATTGAAAATAACTGAATTAATTTAGGGGAATTTTTATGGTTTATGAACTTAGGATTTATCATTGTGCACCAGGTTGTTTGCCAAAGGTTTTGGATCGATTTGAAAATGTAGTATTCGATTTTTGGGATAAATATGGAATAAAACAAGTAGGGTTTTGGACCACGCTTATTGGAGAATCAAATCAAGATATTACTTATATTTTAAAATGGGATTCATTAGCTGATCGCGAAACTAAATGGGCAGCATTTCAATCTGATTCTGAATGGATAAAAAAAAGAGCAGCAACGGAACCAAATGGACCTTTGGTTTTGTCATATAGTAATTCAATATTAGACGCTGCATCTTTTTCAAATATTCAATAGTGATAGTTTTGTAACAGATAAAATTTTTTTAGAAAGGGAAATAACTATGTCTAAAAAATTAGGTAACAAGACAGAAGAATTAGCCTCTGAGCGCCCTATTGCTAACCATGATATAGTGTTAGAGAATGATAAAATGATTGTTACGCATTGGGTATTTAAGCCTGGTGAACAAACAGGTTGGCATTTACATGAAATGGATTATATGCCAATTCAATTATCGGAAGGTAAGCTGATGTTTCAATTTACCGATGGATCAACAAAAGAAATTGACTATATACCAAGAACAACTTCTATAGTCCGTGCTCCATTAGAACATAATGCAATTAATACCAGTGATATTGATGTAGTGGCATTAGAAATTGAATTTAAAAAATAAAATAATAATATTGAATTGCAAGGGAATGGCTTATGGTTTCACAGGGTAAATTAAATGGTAATGTTGCAATTGTAACTGCAGCAGGGCAAGGGTTAGGTGAATCTATTTCAAAGACTTTTGCTAGAGAAGGTGCTTTAGTAATTTTAGTTGATATTAACCAACAAGAACTAGCTAGGGTTAAAGAAGAAATTATAGAAAGTGGAGGTAAGGCTGATTTAATAACTGCTGATTTAACTAAATCCAATCAAGTTAATGATATGGTAAATATTGTAACAAAAGATTATAAAAAAATTGATATATTGGTTAATGGTGCGGGGGGATTTGAAAGCTTTTCTCCGATAAATGAAATTACGGATAGTGAATGGGATAGCGTAATAGCGTTAAATTTAAATTCTGCTTTTTACTGCTCAAGAGCAGTATCGAATATCATGATTGAGAATAAAAAAGGTCGTATAATTAGTCTTTCTTCAGGTGCTGGAATTGCACCAAATCCTTATGCTCCATCTTACATACCTTATGGAGCAGCTAAAGCAGGACTAATTGGGATGACTAAGTTGTTGGCAAGAGATATTGGTCAATACGGGATTACCGTTAATGTAATAGCACCAGGAACGGCTTTAACGCCCCGTGTTAAGAGAGTTAGAGATCAAGAGAGTTTAGATAATATTGCAGCAATGAATCCAATGCGTAATTTGATTGAACCAAAGGATTGTTCGGAAGCGGCATTATTTTTAGCGTCCGATGAAGCGCGATATATAACCGGTATTACTTTAATGGTAAATGCCGGGAACTTGATATTATAAGTTTAATGTATTTTATTTTAGAATGAGCATGAAATGGCAAGTAAATTTAGTGGTGTAATGCAAAGTCCAGTGACACCCCTTAAGGATGATTTTAGTCTTGATTTACAAACTTTTGAGAAGATTATTGATTTTCACATTAGAACTGGTGCAACTGCTATATCATGGCCACATCATAAAGGTGAATCATTAAATCTTACGATCGATGAGAGAAAATATTTTGCAGAAGCTGCTGTAAAAGTTGCCAATGGTAGAGCACTTGCTGTAGAAGATACACATGATTTAGCACATCACGCTCAATCAATAGGTGCAGATGGAGTTCTTGCTATTACACCCTATATTTGGTCACTAACACCTGAATCAATATATAGCTATTTTGTAAGGTTATGTGAATCGATTGATTTGCCAGTTTTATCATATAATTCTCCAAGTTATTTAGCTGGCGTGAAAATGTCGAGTGAACTTATTGAAAGACTAGTTACTAAATTACCAAACTTTATTGGGGTAAAGGAAGCCAGTTTTAATTCCGAGACATTTATAGAAATATCAAGAGTGGCTTTGAAAATTAATCCAGATTTTGCAATGTTAACTGGTGTTGAATTTCTTTTACCGTCAGTTCCTCTAGGCGGTATTGGTTGTTATTCTGCAGCTGGATCTATTTGTCCAAATTTATGTTTAGAATTATATAAATCTTGTATTTCAGGAGAATGGGAGAAAGCGAGAATTTTACAAAATAAAGTAACGAGAATATGGCATCTTTTTAAAGATCAATATCCGTCTTCTTTGAAAGGAGGGATGGTTATTATGGGTAGACCAGTTGGACCTACCAGATCACCTTTACCGATAGCAGATGAAGAGCGTTGTAAATATATTGAGTCAGAATTAGAAAATATGGGCATACTTGAAAGTGAACCTTATGGATGGTAAGAGAGAAATATAATGGTATTTTTACCTAATTTAGTGCATTCGTTAATTACTCCATTTAAGGAGGATAATTCTATTGATTATAATATCTACGATAAAATTATAGAATTTCATTTATCTCATGGAGCTGATAGTCTTGCTTTGCCAATGCATATTGGAGAATATGTCAGTCTATCAAATAAAGAAAAAAAAGAATTAATCAGCTTTGTGCTGAAAAGGGAAAAAAAATTACCAGTGGTTGCACATGTTAGCGATGCTGGTACTAAACTTGCAACCGACTTGTCCTTGTTTGCTCAAAATTTTGGCGCATCGTCAATAGTCGTTACCACACCGTATTATTGGACCCCTCCAGCATCAATGTTATTGCAACATTTTCTAACCATTACTGAGAATATTACATTACCTGTTTTTATACATAATGATCCTGTAAATATGGGTAATGCAAAAATTAGTATAGATCTTTTGAAGGGTTTATTAGAAAATCGTAAAAATAGCATATATTTATTAGACTCAGGGCTTGACTGGCAATTTATGATTGAACTTGTTACCCTAGCTGAAAAAAATGATTCCAAAATAAAGCTAGCATCAGGAACAGATTATTATTTATCTGCTGCTGCTATTGGTGCGAATACATATTTTTCTTCACTTGGATTAATCGCACCTAAACTAATTCGAAGTTTATATGATTTTTGTAAGACTGATTCATTGTTTGAGGCGAGGAAAGTACAAGAAGATATAGCAGAATTATTATATATTATTAAACCTTATGGAGTCCCCGGTCTTAAGGCTGCTACTAGATATATGGGAAGAGATTGTGGTTGTTGCCGTGATCCATTGTATGCATTGAATCCTAAAGACAGGAACGATCTTGAAGAAAAAATAAAGAAATTTCGATTACTTGAAGGCGAGCCAATTGGTTGGTAATAGGATATTTTAAATTTTTCAAACCACAAGATTTATTAGAGTAGAGATAATATTTATTTTAATGTTAATCCACCATCTATTATTAAAGTCTGTCCTGTAATACTATTTGCATCTTTGCTGGATAAAAATAATGCCGATGCTGCAACTTCTTCAGCAGTTGCCATTCTATTTAATGGTATTTTAGACAGCATGTTATTTATATAGTCTTTATCATTCCCAGTTTTTTGTCTACTAGGAGCTTCAGTTAACATTCGTCCTGGTGCAATTCCGTTTACCCTTATATTATAATTTGCCCATTCTACTGCAAGCATACGCGTCATATGATTAATTGCAGCTTTTGATATTCCATACATAGAACGATCGGCTTGACTAATAATAGAGTGGGTAGATGTAATATTTATTATTGATCCAGATTTATTATATTCAATAGCTTGTTTCGCAAAAGCTTGTGACATGAAAAAAGTTCCATCAAGATTTGTTTGCAATATTTCTTGCCAGTCATCCCTTGTAATTTTGACGGCTGGAATTCTTTTATGAGTGGCAGCATTATTAACTAAAACGCTAATAAGGCCAGTCTGTTTTTTTATTTCCGCATAGACATATTCGATACTCTTTTGTGAATTCAAGTTTAGTTCATGTAACGAAAATCCAGATCCTGATTTTGACAGATCTTCTGATATATTTTTTAGATTTTTAATATTTGTTGCAGTTAAACATACGTGATAATTATTTTTTGCAAATAATCTAGCGCTCGCAGCTCCAACTCCATAAGAGGCACCTGTAATTAATGCTACTTTTTTTAAACCTTGAATCATTAACAGAAACCTCAAAAAATATTATTTATATGGTATAATAACATACTACAGATTGAATTTTAAAAAGAAATTTAGTGAAATCTGATATTTATAAAGATTTTTTGATTATGAAAGAACAAATTATTAACGCAGATGTTATCGTTGTAGGTAAGGGTAATGCGGCATTGTGTTCTGCATTGGCTGCAGCCGATCAAGGTGCAAAAGTTGTGATGATTGAAGCTGCACCTGAAGAAGAATCGGGGGGGAACAGTCGTTTTGCTGGAGGCGTTATGCGTTTCGCATATGATGGTGTTTCTGATATAGAGAAACTTTGTGATTTGCAGCCAAATGAAATTAAAGATATTGATTGGGAGAGCAACACACAAGAAGAATTTTTTGATGATTTGTGTAATGTTACAAATTACAAGACAGAT
>Ga0308019_10000441_pt1 | contig 26066 bp, 16 predicted proteins | sample Neamet284_FD_203135 | JGI IMG/M metagenome (GOLD analysis project Ga0308019, IMG submission 203135) | Marine microbial communities from water near the shore, Antarctic Ocean - #284 | ecosystem: Environmental > Aquatic > Marine > Unclassified | place: Southern Ocean | collected 2014-10-01 | reverse complement strand
AGTACTCTGGGAGTAGGTGCAAGTGTTGAATCGAGCCAACCAAGCCGAGTTTCGTACCTGTGAGTGGCGCAAGCCGACCAACAGCATCCATGAAGCGTTCTTGTGCTTCTTCTTCCGAAAGGTCTTCTGGAGCAGGTTGGTTTTCCATTCGTTGACGAGCCATAGCTCGATGAGCCTCTAAGAATGGAATAATAGGCTCCAGTTCAGGTTCGCCATCATAGGTGACATCAATGAATTGTGTCGGCATTCCTGAATCGATGTTCATCTGTGAATGTCCCATGTGTGCAACCAATTCGACACCCATCATTCCCATTTTGTCGTGAACTAAATCGCATGCTCCGTAACATGGGTCCGCTGCCAAGATGACTTTCGCACTTGTTTCAGTTTCAATCGTGTCCATCATTTCGAGGGCTTGCATTTTCAAACCTTCAGGAATTTGAAGGGCTACCAAGCGGTTATCATTTGATTGAATACGTTCTATCAATTCGGTGAGTTGAAAGTCGTGACGATCTAAATCCATGGTTGTCCCCAAGCCAAGGGGCACGCATCTCCCTCATCAATCCACCCTTTACGGGCAATTACTCTTCATCGAGTAAAATGATACGGTCGCCGTCCATTTCCAAACGAACTAACGATTCGATAATCACTTCAGGATATTCAGCCTGTAATTTGACTAAACCGGGGCCCTTTTCGACTACGGCGATGATATGTGTGACTTCAGCACCGGTTCGTCGAACACCTTCAAGCACTGCTTTGAGCGTACCTCCGGTTGAAAGCACATCGTCAACGATCACGACTTTTTCTCCAGGTTTGAAATCATTGAGAAACATTTCACCTTTTGAATAGCCGGTTTCTTGGCCGATGGTCACTTCTCCTTCAAGGCCATACGATCGCTTTCGTGCAATAATCAGTGGGATTCCAGTACGAATGCTCAACGGGGCAGTAAGCGGTAGTCCCATCGCTTCAATTCCCAATATGAGGTCAACGTCATCCCATTGAATGGCTGCTTCACACAAATCAGTAACTGCTTTCAGCACTAAAGGGTCAAGGCGTGGTACACCATCTGTGATGGGGTGAATGAAATAGGGATAATCGCCTTTCCAAATAACTGGAGCATTGCGAAGGCTTTCTCGGAGTCGATACAGAGCATCCGTCATAGCAAAGCGGCTAGAGTGACGGAGTATGACCTTTGCTCAAAGTTCAGCAAGGTATTCGACATACTCATCAGGGTCGAGTAAGTTCTCAAGGTCCATTTCGTGAGGTTCGATGATGATAATCCATCCATGGTCATATGCGGAATCATTGACCAAGTCAGGGTTGATTTCAACTTCACCGTTCACTTCAGCGATGAGTCCAGAGTATTGTGAAGGGAAGGCAACCTTCTCTTCAGCAGTCCAGATCGAGAACATATCTCGGCCTTCGTCGATTTCATATTCTGCTTGCGGAAGGATAACACGCAAAACTTCGCCGATTTCAACAGCAAGGTATTCGCTGACTCCAATCATCAAGCGTTCATCTTTCTCTTGATACCACAAATGGTCACGAGAATATTTTCTGTTATGAGCTACGCTAAATTCTACCACTTCGTCGTCCATAGTTTGACACCCCTAATCCGCCCCAAACATCATTATATATCAAACTGAGGCATATTCGACCTCAAGTAAAAACGACAAACGGGTTAAGTGAGTTGCCGTTTTAGCATCATTTGGTCGCCTATGGATTACGCCGAAACCGATGAGCAACAAATGATTCGCGAACTTGTTCGAGATTTCGCAGAAAGCGTACTGACCCCCACAATTGAACATCGGGATGAACATCAAATTGCTCCTTCCGCTGAATGGCAAGAGTTCCTCGAGTACGGGCTCCAAGGCGTTACAATTCCTGAAAAGTATGGCGGCTCTCCAGTCGATGACATTTCAGAATCGATCATTGTCGAAGAGCTTGCACGCATCGACCCTTCGTTTGCGGTCATGTATTGTGTGCATGTTGGTCTGTGTGCCAAAACCATTGCACTGCATGGGGATGATGCACAAAAAGAACAGTATCTGCCTCGTCTTGCAGCGGGTGATGTCGGCGCTTATTCATTGTCTGAAGCAGGGGCTGGAACCGATGCAGCAGCCATGATTTGTAAAGCCAAACTGTCTGAAGACGGTAAGCATTACATCCTCAATGGTGAAAAAATGTGGGTTACCAACGGTGTTCAAGCCAAAATTTTAGTCTTATTTGCTAAAGACGTCGACCATCCTGACTACGGTGTAAAGAAGCACGGTGGTTCAACTGCATTCATTGTTGAGTCCTCTTTTGAAGGGTTTTCAGTCGGTAAGAAGGAAAATAAACTCGGAATTCGTTCATCAGACACATGTACTCTCATTCTCAACGATTGCAAGGTTCCTGTTGAAAATGTTCTCAAAGGAGTAGGAAATGGCTTCCCAATCGCAATGAATGCGCTTGATAACAGCCGAATTGGAATTGCAGCACAGGCTTTGGGTATCGCTCAAGGCGCATTCGAAGCAGCACTCAAATACGCTCATGAGCGTGAAGCCTTTGGAAAACCAATTGCTCATCACCAAATGATCATGGCTTATCTTGCCGACATGGCGACACGTATCGATGCAGCCCGTCTTCTCGTTTATCGAGCATCATGGGTTAAACAACAGCATTACGAACACAATGGTCCTCGTCATTCGAAAGAAGCCAGTATGGCAAAACTGTTTGCAGGGGATACCGCCATGTGGGTTTCAGAACGCGCCATCCAAGTATTGGGTGGATATGGATATACCAAAGAATTCCCAGTTGAACGCTTTTTCCGAGATGCAAAAATCACTCAAATCTATGAAGGAACTCAAGAAGTTCAACGGATTGTCATTGCTCGTGCCCTCAAGTGATTCAATTCATCACAGGGTTTCGACCTTCGAGAGCGGCTTGTCTTGAACCACTGGACCATTTGACAATCTTTCCTTGGCAAGTGATGAGAATTCCTTGTTTGAAAGATTCAATCAATTCATTTTCCGATACAGGGAACATGATTCCAGCAGAGAAAAGTCCTCCATCAATTTTCCCTTGAATCGTACATCCTCCACGGTATTGACCTGAACCTAAGAGTGTCCGACTGACTTCTTCCACTGTGACGATACATGTGTGCTCTAAGGATTGCTCTATGACACTTGCTGATTCACTCGAGAGGCGAGTCTTCTCAAGTTGCTCGATGGTTAATTCAGTTGAACTTTTGTCTGATGATGATTCCTCTTGGACAACATTCTGATTGGGCATGGAGTCACTCGGAGAGGGTTCAATCACCTCATCAGGGGGCTGTTCGGCTTCGACCTTCTGAGCCGCTTGAGCCTCTTCTGCTTTCGCTTTTTCTTCGGCGACCTTTTTTCTCGCTTCGGCCTCTGCTTCAGCGATTAAGAGTTCAGCTTCGTCAATGACTCCGACAGGTATCTCCTCGCCATTTTGTTCGGCGGGAGCATCGGCCAGAATCTCTTGTTCTAATTCATCGAACTCATCAGCAGGGGGTTTCTGGTCTACTTCCAAGCCAATCGATTCCAAGAACTCCCACCACTCAGGTACAGATAATTGACCATCACCATTGGAGTCCATGACTTTGAGTACATGAGTGATGACCCATGCGGGTGGCTCGGAATTCGACAGATTTCGAATTAAATTGGTGGCTTCTTCACTTGAAATAAAGCCGTCAGCATTCGAATCGAGCATTTGGGTTAATTGGGTAGAAGTAAACCCAGATTGCTTAATCCAAACTCCAAAACGTTCAGCCATTTGTGCAGCAACTGGGTCATTTTTAATTCGAGAATTAGTTTTGGATTGAGCCGCGTTGACTTGGCTACGAATCCGCTCCTTTGCGACCGCAGTAGCGTTTGAAGCGACTTTTTCTCTCACCGAAGTAGCCCAGTTTTGAACAGATTCTTGTCCGGATAGAATTTCAATAACCGTTTCTCGGGGCAAATGTTCTGGAGGTGCTTCACCAGTAAATTGAACCGCTACAGCAGCTAATTCTTCATTGTCCAATATGGCGAGGTTGATTCCTTTCGTCATGAGTTTTTCTTCGATCTTCTTGAAGGCCATATCACGTACAGCGTTGCCTTGCATATGCTAAGCACAACGGCCCTCCTCATCAACTTAATGCCAGTATCTCAATCTGGATATTGCAATTTCGGCCAATCCAAATGGTTCTCTTCCGTCCAATGAAGTGAGCAGAGCACTGCTTCGACTTCGGCAGAGTTGACCAAATCTCTTTCGATTTGCAGCCGATGAAGCCATGCTTTCAATCGACCGAGCGCTTTTCCTTTTCCAATACCGGAACGTTCCATGAGCCAATGGCCATCAATAAGTGAATCATGGCCCATTTTCAATGGAGTTAAGGCTTCGAATGCTTCGAGTAAGCCATACACTGCGTCTGCATCTTCAGTTCCAATTCCTTGAGAGGGAGAGATCTCATGGCTGCGAAGAACCACTTCAAGTTTCAAATGCTGTTCAGCGTGCTGTTCAAGAACTGCTCGAAAGACTCTCAGGCTTGCGAGAGACTCTACAGGCAATGTACCAAAACGACTGTGAAGGTCGAGAATATAGGTGCGCTCTTTCCTGGAGAGTTTAAGTTCAGTGAGCGCCTCACCAACCTCTATAGAGAAGCATTCTGCAAGCAGTATGGCGAACCGTGTGAGGCCATCGAAGTCATAGACAAAAGGATGTTCGAGTGCTGCAAGGCGGCGATGTTGTGCGGCCCATTCACCAGGTAGGAAACAATCCAGAATACCATCGTGAGCCATTTTCCTCACAACTGAGGCTACATTCTTACCATTGAGTATTTTGAGCCATTCCATCCAAATCCGTTCGTGCGTGACTGCTTTGAGCATGTGTGAGTTTTGGCGCAGTGCTTCACTTAATTCTGAATCAAACTTCCACACGCCTGCTTTACCTCGGTCAAGGAAGCGATAGGCACGAAGAATCCGTAATCCATCTTCAGAGATTCTCCGATAGGCTTGACCGACCGAGCGAAGCATACCTCGCTCCATATCTTGCAAACCATGATGCGGGTCATGCATTACTTTTCGTGCAATATCGATGGCCATTGCATTAATGGTAAAATCACGACGTTCAAGATCCTCGGAAAGAGAGATACCCCAATTGACTTGTTCCGGTCGTCGTCCATCATCGTAGTTGCTTTCAGTACGAAGTGTCGTCGCTTCATAGAATACTCCGTCACCTCGAAGGCTAATCGTACCATAATCAATGCCAGTTGGTATTGAGTCAGGGAAAATCTCCATCATACGTTGGGGTTCGAGGGAAACTGCAAAATCAATGTCATGAACATCAATTCCAAGGCATACATCTCGAACTGCTCCGCCAACAATCCAAATCCCACCGCCATGCTGAGCGATAGTAGAAGCAATACTGAGAATCTTAGGCGGTAAGTTTTCGAGCCAAGCAACGACGTTTGCGGGGCATTCAAGAGCAGGTACATCTGCTTCAAGAGCAGGGTTCGGCCAACTTTCACCCGACATACGAACCCTCCTTTACACCGAATGGGGGCACAAGACAGACAAAGCATTATCGCAGAATGACCATTGGAAAGGCTCAATGTGGGATGAAGATGATGTCCGCCTCGTGCCGTATGAATGGCTCAAGCCACATGAAGAAATCAAGCCTCGTAATCGAGATAAATTACTTGAAATGACAAAACGCTGGGGTGGATTTACCAAGCCACTCATCGTTGACAAGCGAACAGGCGCCATTTTAGATGGCCATCATCGTTATTCAATTGCAGGTGAACTCAACTTAGCACGTGTTCCAGCCATTTGTGTTGATTATCTTGAAGATGAAAGAATTGTGGTTGAGGTTTGGCCAGCAGCAGAAATCGAATCGATTACGAAACAACAAGTCATCGATATGTGTCTTTCAGACAAGGTATTCCCGCCAAAAACCAGTCGTCACACCATTGCTGACCATTTACCACCAATTCATGTGCCATTGGAAGTACTCGAACAGCACGCTCCTACTCAATCGGATTGACGTGTAGCAATGTAAGATCGCCAGCGAGCGTTTCCTTTACCGTCTAATTTCACACCGTGTTGTGGTGAAGAAACTGGAGAAACGGTGTGTTGGTGAATGATTCCCTCGTGGGAGACCATCATCTTCACTTCTGTTCCAGCTTTACCTTTGAGCGAGGTCTTGAGTGCCTTGGTGGAGGATGTACGAACTCCATCGACTGCAATAATTTCATCACTCGGCATAATGCAATGGCGTATTGGTGAGCCTTTCAGGTGTGAAGTTACAGTGACTTTACCATCTTTGCCGGAGAGGTTCACTCCCAGCCAGCCATGCGTTTCCTCACCATCTTTGTGTGGATGTTCAGGTGCGAGTTCGAATCCGAAAAAGGCCATAGTGGCCTTCATGTCGGGTGCTTTTCGTTCATGCATCAAATCATCGAGCAATGAGCCTAATTGTCGACCACCTTTCATCGAAGTCAAGGCTCTGCGGATGTCTTTGTAAGTTACACCTAACCGCTCAACTCCGTCGTATTCTATGGCATGCTTTCGGCATAAGTCAGCCATCAAATCACAGACACCAACATCGCCTTTGGAGCGTCGGCGTAGTTCTGTATCCAACTGCATTATTGCTAATTCTCCTTCGAGGTAATATGAAATTTGAGTTTCTCTGGAAAAGGCATGTCCTCGATACAAGTGAATCCAAGCATCGTGGCTTGATTCAGCCAGCGATTCGCTTTCCATTCCATGTCGAGCGGTATGTCGCTTCATTTTACGCAAGAAATCCTTGCGCCAGTCTTCTTCCGACCATGCTCCAGAGCGAACACAGATCATGTCGCCCATCCATGAGGTGGCTCCTTCAAACCACCACAATAAATCTGAATGTGCTTCTCGTTGTAGGTCATAATCAAGGAAATTACGAGGACGCAAGCGTTTGACGTTCCACTGGTGGAGGTATTCATGGCTAAACAGGCTTACTAAGTCTCGATATTCATCCTCATGGCCAGGCATAAGGCATTGGCGTGGCAGCATTGATGTTTGTGAATTGAGGTGCTCAAGTCCACCTCTCATGTTTTCAGTGAGTTGGATCACTGTAACGTAATTGTCCCAAGAAGGTATTCCGAACAAAGCGTGATGTTCTTTCACCACTCGGTCCATATCGAGTTTGAATCGTTCTAACATTCCAGCATCGACCGAGTGTCCACCGCTGTCCCATAATTTGAGGTGGTGCGTGCGTCCATCAACGACCCATGAATCCATGGCATTGGGGTTGCATTCAATGATTGCATCGAGGAATTCATCACGCTGTGGTGAGGTGAAGCAATGGGTTGTGCCTTGATTGAGCGTCAATTCACCTTTGCCGGTTCGGTTTCCAGTATCCGTGTATTGGGTGGCAGGCATCCATCCTTTTGGTGCATGTAATTCGACAATATGTTCCATATCCATTCGAGCCGAATCGATTCCCTCGGTCGGCATGAACCAGGTAAAGGGCGGCATCATGTGGAGATGAGTGGTATCCAAATGATTGCCTCGAACAGAAAGGTCGGTAGCAAGCAGTCGATAGGTCAACATCACGCTGTTGGTGTCTGGTGTCAATTTGATACGCATGGCATCGACATCTTTTCGATGTGCAGTGAGTGCATTTCCGGATTGGTCGGTCGCCACAAATTCAGTCATGTGTTGAATTGGTTCACGCAAGAAATAGGACCCAGGGACCCATCGAGGGAAATGAACAGTGAGGCTCGAGGCTGTAAAAGGACCGTTGATTTCGATACCAACGCACAAACGTCGAGATTCACCTTCTGTTGCGTCAATAAGGAAGCGGATACCTGAGGATGGGCGGCTCATAGACCAAGTTCAGTAGAGGCAGTAGAAAGGTTCTCTGCTGAAATCCGGAGCAATTCATCGCTACATTCGGAAAGAAACAGTCGATTTTCTTCTGCGATCTTTGGCTCTCCACAGCGTCCAATCAGCCGCTCTAGTAAGCGAGCACGCTCAATCACATCAACCGAATCATTTCGAATGATGTTCCAACGCAGAGTGTCGATATCTGTACTCTTTTTACCTTGCATCCATCGTCCTGCAACTGTGAATAATTCGTGTTTAAGCAGCAGTTGAATCGCGCTATCTTCCAAGGAATCACATTGTGAACGGAGTTCTTTGACCAACAATTTCATCGTTTGACCATCGGCATGTTGGGCGATTTCCACCAATACCTCTCCCGCGTTGTGAACTGCTGAAGAAAGTAAGGGGATCGATTTGAGGCCACGTTTGAGCACCTCTTTCATGCTGTTCTCAGACAGTGTTTCTCCGTTATCGACCATGGCCTGTAATGCTGCTTCACAAACGCCGTTATTTTCATCGTGAAGTGCAGCAGTACGATGCTTTGCATTTGCACCTTGGCTGAGAACAGCCAGTCGCCGGAGTGTGCTGTCGTCATGCGTTTGAAATCGCTCTGCATAAAGCGCTGCATCTTTGCCCTTGAGCAATGCCTCAGCCGCTTTCCGTGTACATGTCAAGTCTTTATCTTCAATGAGCAGGAGTGCGATTTCAGTTGTATCCTCTGAGAAGTCACCGAGTAGATTTGCAGCACAACGGCGCGCATCAAGCCAGGAATGAGTCGCCAAAGTTCGCAAAGTCTCGACACCTTGTTTCGGAGCCCACTTACGATGAGCTTCAAGTGCTTTTGAGCGAAACCAAGCATCCTTGTCGTTAAGCAAAGGAACGAATCCCTCGAGTGCTCGAGGGATATCGGTATCGAACAAGACACGGATTGCGCGCCTACGTTGCCGCACATCCTTGTGCTTCAAGCGAGCGATTTCACCGTCCAGACCGCCACGCGCCATGCTGCACCGAACAGACGGTGCCTCATAGGGGTGTGCCTCACTCTTCTTCAGAGGATGGAATATCAACCGCTTGCTTTGGTAGCAACTCGACTTCCATGTTGTGTTGTTCCACCATGTCATATTCGAGGATGTTCTCTCGCTTTGAGCGAATACGTTCGAGTCTCAAACCTTGGTGGGCTCCAATCAAACGCATTTGCAGTGCCCGTTCATATTGGTCGCTGATCTCTTGTAATTGAGCTTCGGATTCAGCCATATGAATCAGTTCTTCGAAATCCTCGGTTCTTCGGTTTCGAGAAAGGAAGGTGAATGCGAGGTAAAGTGCACTCGGTCCGCCGATTCCGATGGTAACCAAATCCCATTCTTGGAGGTTGATGTCGATCAAAGGAATGTCCACACCTGCAAACGGTTTGGATGCAGAACTGAACGAATCGGTCCCAGCGTCTTCTTCGACTTTATCGGATACGCCGTCATTATCATCGTCTTGGTCAGCATTATCGCCGGTACCGTCTTCATCGTTATCCCACCATTCATTCGGATCATCTGGGAATGCATCTTCACAACGTTCGAATGTTCCAATCGTTTCACAGAGTAAAGATTCCTTTACAATCTGAATCTTGTTCGTGTCGGTGTACTCTGGACTACTTGGGTCAATCCGGCCATCATTGTCTCGGTCATTGAGGGAACAATCACCATTGACTGCATTGTAGGTGTCTGGGCCAAGTTGGACAAAGCGGCAATTGTCGCCTCTTCCATCTTGGTCATCATCAACCCACTGCGTCTTTTCATTTGGGAATTGGTCATCTTCATTATCGTAGCCATCGTTGTCGGAATCAGAAGTACACATTCTCAATTCTCCAGTCTCCACATCATAGCATTTGTCAGCATCATTATCGCCGAGACCATCACCATCGTAATCTTCCCATTCGTTGGCATCATCGATGAACGCATCTGGATTCTTACCCCAGGTATTGTCACCATACATGTCCATGTCGGTATCGTTCCATTGCGTTGGGTCACGAGGGAACATGTCAGCATTGTCACCTTCCATGTTGTCACCGTATCCGTCGTAATCAGAATCTCGCCATTGCGTAGGGTCATTTTCGAAGGCATCGGCATTATCTCCAATTCCATCGAAGTCACTGTCTATCGTTTCAGAAGCATCGTTCGGGAACATGTCAGCATTGTCGCCTAATCCATCTCTGTCACTGTCTAAGTGTTCGGAAGCATCGTCCGGGAAAGCATCTGCATCACGTCCATCTTGGTCATCTCCATAGTTATCTCCATCAGAGTCTTCCGATTGTGTACGGTCAAATGGGAACATGTCAGGATCGTTTCCGTCTGGATTATCCCCGTAACCATCGCCATCAGAGTCTTTATGTTGCGTTTCGTCTTCAGGGAATGCATCATCTTCTTCGCCGAATCCATCGCCGTCTTCATCGCTGCATTGTGATGAATCATTCGGGAAAGCATCTCCAGTTTCACTTCTCAAATCAGTTTCCTCGATCATCAAATATTGGTAGTCATCTCCACAGCCATCACCATCAAGATCCTCGTGTTGAGTTGCATCATAGGGTAGACTGTCAGCCTGTCCATACGGATAAGCTAACCATGCGGAAGAGGCATCACTGTAACCGTCTCCATCGGTGTCAATACATCCATTTCGATCGAAAGTGCTGTTTCCGTTTTGGTATGTGCAACCATCTGGATTGTATGCCCAAACCTCGTTGTTGTCACCAAATCCGTCGCCGTCAGAATCCATCCATTGAGTGTATTCATTCGGGAATCTGTCGGGTTCGGAACCGTTCGAGTTGTCACCATAGCCATCACCGTCAGAATCCAACCATTGAGTTGATTCATATGGGAACTCATCACTATTCATCGATTCATTCTCTGCATGGTCAAGATATCCATCATTGTCCCAATCTTCAGTGTTTGTTGTTGCAACATACGGTTCAGGGTCTTGGGCATTACTGATTCCATCTCCATCATCGTCAACACATGCAAGTTGGTCAAACCAACTTGTTCCATATTGGTTTGGACAAGGGTCTGTTTGGTCATCGTATCCATCGTTGTCACGGTCCTCGCAACCGAAGAAGGATTCGTTCGTACCATCTTGGCCAACACGGAGTGTAGACGTTCCTGGTTGGTTTGGACATTGGTCTGGAGTGTTTCCATCCATTTCGTCGCCATATCCATCGCCGTCCATGTCATGCCATTGCGTGACATCGTTTTCGAACTCATCATATTCATCAGCCCAATCATCGCCATCGCTGTCAAGGCACCCATAGAACGGCATGGTACTGTTTCCAGCAGTGAAACGACATTGATCACCGTCGTAGCCGTTGGGATCGTCGCCATAGCCATCACCATCGCTGTCTTGCCATTGGCTCTGCTCATTCGGGAAAGCATCGGGCTCATTACCACTCATGTTGTCGCCATATCCGTCGTAATCTGAGTCATTCCATTGAGTTGAATCGTCAGGGAATCGGTCGACGTTGAGGGATTGGTTGAATGCGTGGTCGAGGACTCCATCACCATCCCAATCGCCGGCTGTAGCAGTCGATGATTGCGGGTAAGGATCGTTGAGGTCACTGACACCGTCTTGGTCAGCATCGGGGCAAGCCAGGAGGTCAAGCCAACTGTTCCCATACGAGAACGGGCAAGGGTCGCTGGAATCGCCGTATCCATCACCGTCTTCATCAGGGCAACCGTATTCTGTCATGTTGCTCCATTGGCCGTTTGAATTGTTGTAATGGGCATTTTGCGTTGAAGTTCCAGCATTATACGTGCATGAATCGGGAGTTGTTCCAGTCGAGTTGTCGCCGTATCCATCACCGTCTTCATCTGACCATTGGGTCATGTCGGAGATAAATGCATCAGCGCCATCATAGATACTCCAATCGCCATCGGGGTTCGAGACTCCATCCCCATCCGAGTCAGCACAGCCAAGTCGGTCAAGGGTGGAATTACCGCTGGAATAGACGCAAGAATCGGCATTATTTCCGTAGTAGTCATCGCCGTAACCATCACCGTCAGAATCGATCCATTGTGATGAATCAAGGGGGAATGCGTCAGGATTACTGCCGTTTGGGTTGTCGCCATACATGTCCATGTCAGTGTCGTTCCATTGACTTGAATCGTCAGGGAATGCGTCATTATTGTCGTTATAATCGGGGGCATGGTCGAGATAGGAGTCATTGTCCCAATCTTCGATGTCATCAGTCGCTACGTTTGGATAAGGGTCGTTAAAGTCACTGATACCGTCTTGGTCAGTATCTGCACAACCGAAGAGATCAACCCAGCTGTTACCATACGTGTATGGGCACGGGTCACTTTGGTCTTCATAACCATCATTGTCACTGTCAGGGCAACCATACATGGTTATATTTTCACCAAGATTGGTAGAGAAGTTATAACCGATGGACATGGTTGAAGTTCCTGCAGATACTTGGCAAGAATCGGGAGTTGTTCCAGTTGAGTTATCGCCGTAGCCATCACCATCAGAATCCGACCATTGTGATGCATCGTTGTCAAAGGCGTCTTCAATGTCTGCATAAGTGTCGTTATCTGCATCAGGGCATCCTTGGTACATGCTCATGGTGACATTTCCAGCAGTGTAGGGGCAATAATCTTCAGAATTATCTCCATAGCCATCGCCATCAGTGTCGGCCCATTCACCGGAATTACCAGGGAATATGTCTGCATTGTTTCCGGATGTATTGTCACCATAGCCATCGTTGTCATTGTCTTCATACTGGGTTGAATCATAAGGGAAACTGTCTTCTTCATTATCACCGTATCCATCACCGTCAGTATCTGCCCATTCGTTGGAATTATACGGGAATGCATCAGGATTGTTTCCGGTTGTATTGTCGCCGTAGCCATCGTCGTCCGAGTCTTCGAATTGGGTTGAATCATAAGGGAACAGGTCAGGATTGTATCCGTCTTCATTGTCACCGTAGCCATCACTGTCCGAGTCTTCCCATTGAGAAGATTCGTCGGGGAAGAGATCGGGGTTGTTTCCGGTTTCGTTATCTCCGTAACCATCCATATCGGAATCGTTCCATTGTGAGGAATCGTAGGGGAAAGCATCAGCATCGTTTCCGAAAAAGTTGTCACCGTATCCATCACCGTCAGAATCTTGTTGCTGAGTCCAGTCGTCTGGGAATGCATCTGGATCGTTTCCAGATGCGTTATCTCCGTAACCATCCATATCGGAATCGTTCCATTGTGATGAATCATAAGGGAACCAATCCGCTATGTTATCACCGTATCCGTCGCCGTCAGAATCTTCCCATTCATCGCTGTTGTTTGGGAACATGTCAGGGTCGTTACCTGAGGCGTTATCGCCAAACCCGTCGTCATCAGTATCGTTCCATTGGCTTGAATCATACGGGAATCGATCGCTTTCATCACCGTAGCCGTCACCATCGGTATCGGATGATTCAGTATCGTCATTATCATCAACGTCGCTCAGTTCACTGTAGCCGTCACCGTCGTTGTCAACGCATCCATAGACGTCGATGTAACTGGTGCCGTAGGTAGAGGTACAAGCGTCTGGATAGTTTCCTTCGGCGTTGTCTCCGTATCCATCATCGTCTTCATCGGCCCATTGGGTTGATGCACCTGGGAATTCATCTGCTCCATCGCTGATGCTCCATGACGAAGTTGGGTTCGAGTAACCGTCTCCATCGTTGTCAATGCAACCGCTTCGGTCTTCACTGCTGGTTCCGTACAATGTTGGGCAAGCATCCCAGCCTTCGCCTTCTTCCGCATCATCGAGGTCGTCGTCTTCATAGCCATCGTTATCGAAATCAAACGGACTGGCGTCTGGGCGGTAGGCGTTTGCTACCACGTTGGTTGGCCAGTGAGATTCACGGCTCCAACTTGAATCTGCATAATTATCGCCAAGCCCATCACCATCAGAGTCCTTCCATTGGGTGGCTTTGTTGTGGAAATCATCGCCTAAGTCCGACCATCCATCTCCATCGGTGTCAATGCAGCCAGCGCGGTCTTCAGTGCTGGTTCCGTAATTGTACGGGCATGCATCCATGATGTCAGCGACGTTATCGCCGTCGTAATCTGGAGTCATGTACTCAAGATTGTAATTGGTGTAGTCAAGATAGGTCACGTGCAGATTATCATTGGAATCAATCGCTAATGAGGAATCCTCGCCGACGCTATCTGTGCTGTCGAGCGAGACCGGTGTGCTCCATGAAGAGCCATCATAGGTCATGTACTCAAGATTTTGATTGGTGGAATCATAATAGGTCACGTGCAGGTAATCATTGGAATCAATCGCTAAAGATGAATCCCTACCGACGGAATCTGTGCTGTCGAGCGAGACAGGTGTGCTCCAAGAAGAGCCATCATAGGTCATGTACTCAAGATTGGAATTGGTGTCGTCAAGATAGGTTACGTGCAGGTTATCATTGGAATCAATCGCTAATGAGGTGTACATGCCGACGTTATCTGTGCTGTCGAGCGAGACCGGTGTGCTCCAGGAAGAGCCATCATAGGTCATGTACTCAAGATTGTCATTGGTATAGTCAAGATAGGTCACGTGCAGGTTATCATTGGAATCAATCGCTAATGAGGTGTACATGCCGACGTTATCTGTGCTGTCGATTGAGACCGGTGTGCTCCAGGAAGAGCCATCATAGGTCATGTACTCAAGATTGCCATTGGTGCCGTCATAATAGGTCACGTGCAGATTATCATTGGAATCAATCGCTAATGAGGATTGATAGCCGACGTTATCTGTGCTGTCGAGTGTGACCGGTGTGCTCCAGTAGTCATTGGCGACAACAAAAGATGTATCTTGATCGGATTCATCCAAATTCACAGAAGTTGAAGCATCGTTCTCAAGGGCCATTCCGCCAAGGGCAGAAAGGGTCATCAGCAGGCAAACAAGTAAACTTCCAGCGGTGAGCGCGGTTCGGTTCATGTCTGGAGGTTTAGCCTACGGCACTTCAATACTTTCTATCAAGCGTATCCATACCTTTGATGTTCAACGTTTGAATTCATCAAAATTAAAGCCGTCATCGCCATCATCCCAGTCTTCAGCACCGGGTTGAGCGAGATTTGGATGCAGCATCATTTGCAACATCGGCCAGAGTCGGAAGAAGGAAGGCGATGCCTCCCACATCAGTTGAATCATCGGATGTTCACTCATTGGAATGCCACCTTCGCCTGGTGGTGGCAGGTCAGGTGGTAATTGACGTAAATTGGCAATTAAATCCTGCAATGCAAGGCATTCTTGTTCATCGACCATCTCGAGTTCTTCACACGTTTCAATGGTTAATTCAAGTAAATCCGCCAATTCATTAGGGTTCATCGGTCCAGTCTCGGTATCTCGCACATCGATCGGGCCAAACGAGACCGGTCCTAAATCGGTTGAGAACAATTCTTCACCTTGGCGTTCAAGTTTCATCAGATGTTGCCCTGCAGTGTTACCAAGCGGGACAAGAGCAAATCCGCCGTCGACGATTCGAGAGGCGAGCCATTCGGGTAACTCACTGATTTGTCCAGTGACCAACACTCGGTTGAGTTCTCCCGGGAATGCTACAGGAGCAACCTCAATCGCCTCCAATACCCGTGATTCAACGGTTGGCCAATGGGTGAGGCGAGCTTGAACGTGTTCAATGGCAAGATTTGACGGGTCAAGCAGTCGAACTCGGCCATGTTCACCGACAATTATTGCGATGAGTGCAGCGATATAGCCACCTTTCGCACCGACCACGACCACTTCTTGCCCTTCTGACAATTCCAGATGGTGCAATAAGGTGACAATCATATGAGGGGCTGAGATAGTTTTGAGACCGCCTTGCTCCGTTTCAATGAAGGGAATGGGTCGGTCGGCAAAAAACGGCTCAATATCGTAATCGGTGAAATCAGTTATGTCGACTTCGAGCATGGCTTTCATGACATGAGCAGGAACCTCTATGCCGCCTTTTTCGAGGCGTCGAAGCAGGGCAAGCATGTCCGTCATCAAGAATGGAAAACCGCCGGCCCATGTAAAGGATGTTCTCAACTCTTCTCATATCGATGAAGAACAACACTCATTTCATCTCTAACCATGCAAAGAACGAAACGATTGGTAACAGAATCAAGATGGCACGATTAATTTTTCTTTGCTGGTCAACATATTTGACGGTCGGTTCAGGTGAAACTTCAATCGATTTTGCACTTCTCGACCGGCGAGCATGGCTTACTTTTCGTTCAATGTGTGAGAGGACTTTGGTTCGCAGTTCCGGTTGGCGACTGTTATCCATACCTTGCCCAACAATGAATTTGACCGAATACTGATCGGCTAAGATAAGCGCAGCCTCAACAACTCCGTTAATGTTGGTCAAATTGTGCATGTCGATTCGTATTGACATACCATCGCTTTTGATGTGACTCAAGACACGCCATTTCCCTTGGCCTTCATTGAATTGATGCAACAGTTCACGTGCATGGACCAGAGGTTGTTTTCCAAGGAAAACAGGTCGTTTACGCCGTGCCAGAAACGGTCCAAGCAAAATCGAACCCATCATTGGAGGTATACACATCAAAGATGCCAACCTCTTGAGTTCTGCTGGGTCGGTTAAGATCGAGATAACTGCTAAACTGAATCCAAGATACAAACCCAAAAATGCCCCTGCCTGAAGACCGGTACCAAGACCGACCGGTTCTCCCTCCTTGAGGCTCATGACACCTCTATGCGGGCTCTGCACATCAAGACTCGCCTTTATCCGAGGCAAACTTCATCAGTTGGCCTTCATTGCCGGTGACATGGAGAAAAATGGTTTGCTTGACCGCAGACGTGAGCGTAAAGTCGGACTTTGGGTGTTCGGCATCAGCGCTTTTTTCTTCGTTTCTTTTTTCCTTGCCCCTCTTCTTTTACCCAGCGATAGTGTTCCAGACCTTGGCGCCCGAGCCAACGCCTTTGATTATGCAACAGAGGACGGTTCTTTTTCCAAAGGCAATACTCCGAGTTCATTGACCCATGTGCATGAAGATGGAACTCTGCATCTCCACGAGCCTTTCGCTTGGTCTGAATTGGACCCATACACTGGTTTCATCTACATGTTTGGTGATTTAAATTGCCATAATAAACACGAACGTTCCTTGGAAATAAATGGAAACCAAATGCCAGTGTGTACCCGTGATATTGGAATCTTCTTTGGACTTGCCATTGGTGGTCTGGTGTTCTCCCGTTATGGCTACAACCGTTGGACCATCAAGGATACATGCCTTTCTTTACTGCCAGACAGTTGGCTTGAAAAAATCTATAGAGAGAATCATAGGACGAAAGCATGGATTGGAATGGGTGCTCTTCTTTGTGTGCCTTTGCTGATTGATGGATTCACCCAATTGCTCACCGGTTATGAATCGAATAATGTCACTCGACCTCTCACTGGAGCGCCCTTTGGATTAGGCATTGCAATACTGACTGCTGCGGCTTACTCTGCCCGTCCTCACTTTTTTGGAAATGCCAGCGAGGTCCAATTGCCGTCAAATGTCCGATTTGAACTTCAAATCAAAGAAGAAGAGTGATCAGTCTTTCGGCGGTGGAGTTTCCCACCATGCAAGTAATTCTTCCATGGTCGAAGGAACGGGGCACATTTCATGACCACTGCTCAACATTTCGAGGCGCTTACAAATGTATTCGACCGCTTTACGAATAGAAGGTCGAGGCGGTCTGCCATCGACTGGAATCAAAATCAAACGTAATGCATCGACCCATTCAGCCTCTGGATTTGCCCGACGCCATGAGGCGATTTGAGTTCGCAGAGGCCACATGGCGAGTGCTAAACGACCGTAGCCTAAACGACTGTCTCTGAGTTTGAACACTTGTGCCTCGGCAAACGGGACATGGGATTGTTGCTTGTGGATCCAACGGGTTTTCTCAAGCCATTTGACGAGCCTCTGTGTGTGTCGTTGCGTCACCATTCTGTGCGGCCCAAACGCTTTGTGGAGGCGAGGGACTTCACTTGACCCGACAATTAACGATAAGGTGCCCAACACTGACCAACATGAATGTGCATGTGGTGTGGCAGGAACATCATTGGCACCAGCTTTATCGGAATCCCACTTGGATTCAGCATACGCCATCCATTCAGCAGGAGAACGACCAGACAGCCAGCCGATATGGATGGCCGTTCGCTCTTGAGGTGCGCCAGGGAGGCGTCGCTGTTTTTTGACATCCGAAACTAAAGTGAGGAGCAAATAGCGGTCAACTTCATCGGCTACTACATTGAGTGGTGCAGGTTTACGATTAAAGAAAGCACGAAGTTCAGCGCGTAGTTTCTTTTTGAGTTCATCCAGCCCACCTTCATTCAAGATTGGCCCAACAACGCAACACTTGTCAAAAGGTGCAGGGGCTTTGATATCGCCCGAAAGTAATTCGATGAACCCCTTTCGAATGGTGCGTTGGATTTCGGCAGTTTCAAAATATTCTTGCTTATCACTGTTCATTCGTAACGTACCAGATTCAATTCGCTTCATCGCTTTATCTGGGTCGCAATCGATCCACAATACCAAATCCGGAATCATAGCAGCAGCGTTCATTTGTGCAACATGCTCAACACCAAGTTTGCCAACAACTCCTTGGTAAATCAAAGATGAATGGATGTTTCTGTCTGAGATGACGACGTGACCTTTTTGCAATAATGGACGTATCCAAGTGTGTGAATGGTCAAGGCGGTCAGCAGCAAAAAGACCCGCTTCCTCGAGTGGTGTTTTATTGCCAAGTTTTACCGAAGTAAGAGCCAACTTACCAAGTTCACTGTGCCGCCTTGGCTCGTGAGTTGCATGGACTTCAGGGAATGGATATTCTGCTGCCAATTCAAGCAAGATACGAGCCGCTTCTCCTTTGCCAGAGCCATCACCACCCTCAACTGTGATGAGGTACATTCAATCACCGCCAAAGTCATCAAATTGTTCCTTTGAAATACTGAGGAGAATCATTCCACTAAGAATCATCAATGGTCCAAAGAGGATTAACCCACGACTGAATAAAGCGATTCCTGCTAAGAATTGTGTTCTGCGATAGTGTTTCCCTCGACGAACTTCGACCGCCGCTTGGAACCCAACGAAGGCAGTTAATACGGTAAATATTCCAATCGCAGTCGAAAGGCCCACTGCTGATTCCAAAGCCCAGCCATCATCGGAAGTAATGCCCTTTTCGATACGTAATCCCTCACCAGGAGTCATGGTAATCGGCTTAACGCCTGCTTCCTCGGGGATGAAATCCCGCTCGACAGTGGTGTAACCTTCCGCTTCAACATGAAGCGTCATGGCTGTGCTCAAAATATCTTGAAATCTGAATCGCCCCTCTTTATCGGTTGCCATCTCAGCAATCACTTCATCGGTGTCGATATTGAGTAACTGAATGGTGACATTAGCCACACCACTTCCGTCGCCCTCTCCTTCGAGTGCAATTCCGGAGACATCGACCCGTTCAGATCTTTCAAACAAAGCCGAAGACAATAAATCATCAGGATTGCCGTTAAGAATCAATGCACCAGATGCCATGCCGAGGATACTTCCAATCAAAATGAGTGAAGCTGCCAGGGTGAGGAGTCTCGATTTGTCAGACCGGTCGAGTTCATCGACTCTGGCATGAAAACGAACGGTTGCTTCTTCGACTGCTTGGTCAAGTTCGTGCGCTTCGACGACTAACTCGTCTTCAGCAACTTGTTGGCGTGTCACTTTCGCCGTTTCGGATGCCTCGAGTTTAGCCTGAACACGAGCGCGAAGGGCTACGAGGCGGTCATCCATTTCATCGTCGTCCATTGTTCTCACCTCCGCTTATCTAAGGTCAATGAATGCGCGGATAATACCCTTCCCTTGCTCTGGCGCGCAAAACTCTTCTAGGAACTCTCACGAATACTCCATCTCAAAAAGACCATGAATAAGAGCAATAACCCAACTGAAGAAATAGCCAGTACGGTCAAGAATGGATAGGTTTGATTTGTTTTTTCTTCAGTCGCAGTTGGCGTTTCCTCTTGCGTTTCATCGGGTTCTGAAATTTCTTCCTGTGTGGCGTTGGTCATCAGCCATGCTCCACTTCTCAATCCGAGTTCGACCAAACGTCCCACTGTTTCGAGGGATTCTGCCCTTACTTTGTCTGGTGTATCTTCATGGGTGTGCCAATAGCCTCCGAAGGCTGATGCATTTGGCCCATAACGAATGTCGATGAGGTCGATGGCTGGAATGCCGATGTTTAATGCAGCGATGTGGTCATCACTGACGCCAATTGTGGTGTTCATATCAAAGATTTTAACTCCGGCTTGATTGTTGCAATCAACTTGATTCTCAACCATTCCAAGTGCTTGGGCGAGTGGAGTTATGGTGCTCCATAGTGCGTTGTTACCTGGCCAGACATGGGTGAGTTGAAGGTCAGCATCACCAATCATGTCCAAGACGATATAGGCTGTAGTGCGATTGATATCTTGTTGGCTTTGATGACCAGCCCACGATTCAGCACCAAAGAATGTGTGGGGCGTATAGTTTTGGTCTTCAGCATCAGTCCAGAGTAATTCGACCTCATATTCAAGCCCCATCGTAGGGATAATACGTCCAAGTTCGAGCAGAGCCGCACTTCCACTTGCTCCATCGTTGGAGCCGATGATCGGCTCATTGGTTCGGTTTTCATCACTGTCACGCTCGGCACTGTTACGGGTGTCATAATGTGCGACAAGTACAACACGGGACGTATTTGTATCTGAATCCAGAGGTTTCCATGTTGCTACGATGTTGGTGAACGTCAAATTCTTGACGGTGTATTCATTGTGTGAAACATTCCACTGCGTGAGGTTTTCATCAACAGATTGACGGAATGTTTGCGAAGCATTTGAGCCTGGGATTCGAGGTCCGAGGCTTGATTGCCATTGGACGGATTGGTTGGCTAACGTGCCGTTGAACTCAAGTTGTTCCATATATTCGCACATTGAAACCGCTTCATAGGGTGAATATACTGCGTCTGCTGTTTGTGAAAACGCCGTACTGCATGAGCAAAGAAGTGCAATGATAGCAAGAGTTGCCAGTGGGCGTGAAGTGCGAAAAACACCTACCTCTGGCATGAGCATGTATGAAGCCTCATAGACCCACTCTTAAATACCTCATTTCAAGTCGTGTAGATGTTAGCAGTCTTGCGAATAAATGTGGTGTCATAAATGTCGGAACTACGCTCCAATACCGCCTTGCTTTTGGTGACGCTTCTGTTCGTCTCCGGAGTGTCTCCTCTTTTACTCGGTGTAGGTGCTGATTCGGAACGTGTAAACGAGCCACTGCCCTACAGTGCTGGTGGTGTTGTCATCGGTGACATTGTAGACTTTGAAATCGAGATGGGCAATCAATACCTGATGATTGATGAAGAACATCCCGTTGTTTCTGCTTCTGCATTCATGAAACAAGAGTGGATTGATGCTGGCCGACCTGGTGTTGAAGATATGGCCTATGAGCCGCAAACTTCAGCTCGTGCGGGTGGTCGTGCGTGTAATTCACATGTTGTGAATGACGAATTGACTGTTCCAACCTCCGGAGGCTCAATCGACACCTATGTCGCTAAAACAACAACTACAGTTGCCTTTTTGGTTGAATCCGGACGAACTTTGTCCTCAACTGTTTTGAACAACCTCGCAGCTTCATGGGACCAAATTATCTATCCAACCATGACGACCTATTATGGCAAAGACTACCAAGACGGCCGTGGACTTGCCCCTCCTGATGTCGATAACAATTGCCAAGTTCAAATCATCATTTATGCCATCGATGGCGCTTACAGCATCGGTGGTTACTTTTCACCATCACTCTCCAATTCACGTGAAGCGATTTTCGTCGATTATGCCGACATCACTCTTTCATGGAGCAAATCGATCTTAGCCCACGAAATGGAACATTTACTTCACAATGCACAAGACCCTTACGAAAACCTCTGGATTGATGAAGGAAACGCAGACGTTGCGATTTACCTCTGCTTTGGTGCCGATTCAACCCTGGTTAGCCATCTGAATGCATGGACTCAGGGTTCTGAAATTTCAGTGCGCTGGTGGAATCAACGCATAGCTGATTACGGAGCCGGTTTCATATTCACCATGTATTTGGCTGACCATCTTGGTAGCGGCCCTGCTGTCCGCCAGTTGGTGCAAGATTCAGCAACTGGAGGTTTAGGTGTTGAAAACTTAGCGATTTCTCCTGTCAGCGGCCAAAGCGGCTTACTTGGAAGAACGATGGGACAAATCTTTGCTAATTTCTCAATCGCAGCCGTTTTGGATTCACCACAAGGGATTTACGGATTTTCAAATCTTGATTTAACGGCTTCCTGTTCTGCTGGTTCATTCTGTCGAGTTCAGCCTGCAGACACGAACAGTGATTGGGCAGGACCGTGGTCATCGACTGGACATACAGTTGAAGGCTGGGGTATTCGAGCGTTCAAGTTCACACCAGGTATTTCCTCCCCTGCTCCTTTGACTATGCGATTAACTGCAGATGTAAGCCAGTTTGACGGTGTCGTCGTTTCACGCGCCACTGCAGATGGTTTGTGGACTGCTACCGATTTAAATTTCCAAAACAATGTTGCTACTGCACTCATTCCCGGCTTCGGAAACTTAACCGATGAAGTCTGGGCCATCACTTGGTATGCCAGCACAATCGCCGATTGCGATTATACTTCATGCGGGCCATCGTATCCTCAAGGCACCGTTGATATCGAAGCTGCACGCATCACATCGCCTGCGACATTGACGCTCAATACGACCATCTTGAGTGATCGTGATGGTGATGGTTCACCTGACACCGCTCAAGTTAATTTCGAAGTATTTTCAAACGCTTTCTTTGAAGACCTCGATGTCACAACCAAGGTTCTTGACAACAGTGGCGTTGTTGTTGACACCCAGACAAAGCGAGTTTCGGCTGGTGGCGGTATGGCAACTGAAGAGAGCATTTGGTTCACAGCACCCTACAATTCTCAATACACCTTCCAAATGGAAATGAAAGACATGATTGGCACAACCGTCGATACGTTATCGACCTCTCCTCAAGTACTCAATAACATGAAACCAACGGCGAACGGCACGCTTTCGCCGAATGAATCTCAATCATGGGAGAACATCCAGTTTTCGGGCGATGGGTTTGATGCATGGGGACTTTCCTTTGACAATAATTCCTTGCCCTACCTCGATGCACCAGTTGCCTATGCTTGGGATTTCGGAGATTCAACCACTTCTGGATTGAAATCACCGTTCCGGTCTTACCAAACCGTTGGCCAATACAACGCTACTTTGCGAATTCAAGACCAAGGTGGCTCATGGTCTGATGTCGATATTCTTGAATTGAATATTACTGATACCTCTCCGCCAATTCCTTTGATTACGGTCAACAATGTATTGGTTGAGCAAGAAGTCACCATTCTCACCAATCAAATGATTTTGTTTTCAGCCTCTTTGACTGTAGACAATGTTCCTACTCAGAATTTATCATTCCAATGGAATTGGGGTGATGGAATAATCGATGATGGCATTGGTATGTTTGAAGCCGCTCATGGATGGGGTGATATTGATGGGATCAATGCTACCTACAACCTTACCTTGACCGTTTCAGATGGAATCAACATCGGCATCAAGAGTATTCTTGTCAACGTCAATAATCGAATTCCGTATCAAATCTTTTCGGAAAACCTGTCGACCTACACCTATACTTCAATCGTGATGCCAGATGTGTTCAAAGATTCTGATGGCAGTCTCGTCTCTTATTCGTGGTTTTTCCCTGAAGGTGTCAACCTTGACGGTGGAGTGACAATGCGAGACGATGAATTCACATTAACCACTTCGAATAGCCCAAATCCTATGCCTTCATGGGATACACCGGGGATAAAAACTGCTGAATTGACCGTTACGGATGATGATGGAAGTTCGGCAACTGCGATATTGTCAGTTTCAGTTTGGAATCAAATCCCAGTTGCAGACTTCATCGTTAAAACAACCACTTCTGGAACTTCAATTATCGATTTCCGAGTTGAAGACGGTCAAGTCGAAACACCTTACACCTTTGACGGACGCAGTTCATTTGACCCTGATGGCACAGTTGGAGATTCAAGCGATTTGACCTATAATTGGAGTTTCTCTGATGATGGAACGTTTGGGGCAAGTCCGCAAGTAACTCATTCTTTTTCTCAACCGGGCGTTCACACCATGACTCTGGTTGTGACCGATGAGGATGGCACACAAAGCATTGCCAGAGTGTTGACGATTGAAATTGCCAACCCTTTGCCAATCATCGCCGTTCAAATCCTCGATGCTTGGTATGCTGATGAACAAATGACAGATTCAAGTGTTCTTCCTGAAGTGACAGATTTAGAATGGTCTCGAACTTTTAACGAACAAGAAGAAACGTTTGCAGCGCCACATTCCTTGCTGTATTTTGATTCTGATGGAACCCGTGATGGCGACCAGTCATTTGAAGGAAAATATGTTCCATTTGATGCGAATTCACCCAATTGGAACGGTCTTGTCCAATACTCTTGGGATTTCGGTGATGGTTCCCCACTTGACCATGAAGCAACACCTTGGCACGCCTATTCACTTCCTGGAACATACACGGTGTCACTAACTGTCCGGGATGCGTTTGGGACTGGCGATGTCAGTCGAGCCTATTTCACAGTCATCATCGACCACCCACCGGTTATTCACAACATCTTCACTTCTGAGGAGATCATTGTATCGGATTCAAACTCCTTCACAGCCAACATATCGGATCTTGAAACAGACCTTGGTCTGGCCATCTATCGCGATACCAACATCAACGATGGTTCCATCTCTGACCGAGATGAAACCCTCAACCCTGACTTGCAGGTTCGCTGGGACATGGATATCGAACTCGATGCAGACAACAACGGAAACCCTGCTGATGATTGGATTGAACCACAACCAGGCTCAGAGACACGTGTCACTGGAAGTTGGAGTGAGGTTGGTACCTATACCATTCGTTTGGAAATTTGCGACAGTGTTGGTATCTGTGACGTGATGGATCAAGAAATCGATGTCAATCCCGAACCTTCTGCACCAGCATCTTTGTCGGACTTCAGTATCGATGACTGGAAGAGTTGGCTTACTGCTGCTGGTTCCGATCTGGCAACCTTTGTTGCCCTGATTTCAGTGGCGTTGATTCTCGGCTGGCTTGTCATGCGAGAACCATCTGAAGTTGAAGATGAAGCAAAGCAAGCAGCAGAGACCTATACAGACGTTGAACATGTTGAAAATCAAGGGGGATTACTTGGCATGGATCACCATGCTCCACCACCTGCTCCCGGAATCTTATCGAAAGATGAACGCAGAAGCGATGAGAGTGGATATATCCGCCCTCTTCGTAGAAGAGGTTGACCGTTAGTTTGTATAACCCCCTTTTGTATCGCTACATGAGGAGAGGACATGGCATCGCACATACGAGTGGGTTCGATTACGTTGACCTTGCTCTTGCCAATGCTTTTGGTGATACTTTCCAATCCAATCACAATGCAGGTACAAGCTGCAGATTCTTGTGCCGGCGACACTTCGCCAATTCGCTGGAACGAGACCGCTCAACGTATGGCTTTGGTCCCACACCACGACGGCAATTGGTGGGGTGAGTGGGATGACATGTATTATGAGGATGAAAATACCGGTGAAAGTGGAGGATCGGTTGCACCAGATTCTCCCACATACGATATGAGTCCTGAAGAACCATGGATGTATGAAGATTGGATGAAGCCTCGCCTTGAACCACTTGAGGAGAACCATTACACGACGATGTTAATCGGTAACGACAGTGTTGGTGCTTTGCGAGTCAACCTTTCAGCCGATTACCGGACGACGATTTGTATTCGCCTTCAAGATACCAATCTCAATGCCGTTGATGGTGACGTCTATCTCCTCACGACTCAAGAATATGAGAGTTATAGTCAATCGTATCTTGAGGCTCATAACGAAAACGGCTATTACGGTGACTTCGAGGAGTCGCTTTCGAATATTCCACCTGAATGGAGAAGTTTCAATTTTTTAGGTTGGAAGTCGTATCGAGATTCGCATGAGTATGAGCAAACTTCTGAAGTGAACTTTGCCTTGAATCTCGACGGTCCAGAGATCTACTCATCACTCTTTTCAGGCACCAATTGGCAAGATTTCTACATCGTCATCGACACTTGGGATAATATTCATGATAACGATGCGGACGTTCCGAATTCAATTATTGCTGC